>OIUY01000001.1_pt1 | contig 314496 bp, 281 predicted proteins | sample 1587171 | NCBI WGS metagenome assembly OIUY01 (sample SAMN02675046, study PRJEB24791) | human gut metagenome, SKBSTL021 | isolation source: stool | host: Homo sapiens | place: USA
ACAAGGATGCTAGAACGTGAACAAGCTGCTGGGAAAGCAGGATATGAGCAAGGAATGCAACGCGGTATAAAACAAGGTAGAGCAGAAGGTAAAATTGACGTTGCTAAAGTCATTCTTGAAAACCAAATAGACAATGGCAGTACGCTAGAACAAGCCACAAAATTTGTCAAAGATTTAAAGATAATCTCTGATAAAGATCTCGAAAAATTAGTCAAGATATATAAATAAAATTGTCAAAAAATAATTCTTAAAACAACAAAAGATTGATTAATCTGCGTTACTAGAACGTTAATTAATCAATCTTTTTTAGTAAATTAATTTTTCAAATAACTATTATCTATATCATCGCAAGCGGCGTCTTTTCAGTCGGCTGCGGGAAGTCATTATCTATTAATTTTATTTCGTCTGATGTTAATTTGATATCTTGAGCAGCAATATTCGCCTTCATATGCTTAACCGTTCCCGCTTTAGGAATCGATAAAACATTACCATGTCTTAAAGTCCAAGCTAACATAATTTGGTGCGGAGTTACATTGTGCGCACGAGCTACTATTTTAAGATTATTAGTAATCCTAATCGAATCGCCCTTACCTGAGTTAAATGGAGAATACCCAATAAAACCAACGCCATGCTTTTTTTGCCAAGGTAAAACATCATATTCTACCCCGCGTTCAGAAAGGTTATACAAATCTTCATTGGCAAAACAATCCTTGCCGCCTGGGACACTAAACAATTCTTCTAGGTCAGCAACATCAAAGTTAGATACACCCCAGTGGCGAATTAAGCCTTCATTTTGTAATTCTTTTAGTCCGCGTACTGTTTCAGATAAACGCTTATCGCCACGCCAATGAAGCAAATACAAGTCTAAATAATCAGTTTTTAGTCGTTTTAAGCTATTTTCTAAGCTCTGACGTTCTAATTCTGGAGAAGCATGATACGGATAAAATTTTGAGATCAAAAAGATTTGACTGCGATCATAACCTTGAATTGCTTCGCCAATTAATTTTTCACTTTTTCCTTCACCATACATTTCTGCAGTATCAATTACTTTAATTCCATTATCTAAACCATAGCGAAGTGCAGCTATTTCGTCTTTTTTCTTAGAAGCGTCTTCGCCAATTCCCCAAGTTCCCATGCCTAAGCCTGACAAGTTATTTTCTTGAAAACTCTTCTCCATCTCTTCTCACCTCACCTAAATTTTACCGCAGAAAAAAACAAATTTAAAAATGTTAGCGGTTTAAGTTGACTAGACCAATTTTATATTTTATAATGGACTAGACCAATGAATGAGGAGGTACACATAATTATGAAAATCATCGTAACTAAAGATAATATTGAAGGCGGCACTAAGGCATTTGAAATTATTAAAAAGGGAATGGAAAACGGCGACAAAGTTTTAGGCCTTGCAACTGGCTCTTCCCCAATTCCAATGTATGACGATATGTGCGACAGCGACTTAGACTTCTCTGACATGACAAGTATTAACTTAGATGAATACTACGGCTTAAAACCAGATAATGATCAAAGCTACCACTACTTCATGCAAAAACACTTATTCGATAAGAAGCCTTTCAAGCATTCATATATTCCAAATGGAATGGCAAAAGATATTGACGAAGAGGTTGACCGTTATAACGACATTATTGCTGCTAACCCAATTGACATCCAAATTTTAGGTATTGGTAGAAACGGACACATTGCCTTTAACGAACCAGGTACTCCATTTGGCAGCTTAACTCACAAGGTTCAATTAACTGAAAGTACTATTAAGGCAAATTCACGCTTCTTTGACAATGAAGACGAAGTTCCTCGCCAAGCTATTTGTATGGGAATTAAGTCAATTATGCAAAGTAAGAAGATTGTTTTACTAGCCTTTGGCGAATCAAAGCAAGATGCAGTTAAAGCATTAGTTGAAGGTCCAGTTACTGAAGAAGTTCCTGCATCCATTTTGCAAGATCACCCAGATGTAACAGTTATTTGTGATGAAGTAGCTGCAGCAAAGCTTGATCCAAAATACAGAAAATAATCCTCATTTAAGACTGTTTACTTTGGCGAATTAATCTTTTTAGATTAGTTCGTCTTTTCTTTTTGTATTTTTTTGATGTGTTCTCTTGACTTTTTTCTTTTATAGCAAATTAAAAAACCACTTGTTTTCATACCAGATATTGAATTACACTATTAAAGCAAACTATATCTTGTAGAAAGAACGTGATGACAGTTATTGTATTGAGCGGGCCTATTGGAGCCGGAAAATCCAGTTTAACCAGTCTTCTTGCAGAGCATTTAGGCACCCAAGCATTTTATGAAGGTGTAGATAATAATCCAATTTTGCCACTTTATTATAAAGACATGGCACATTACACCTTTCTCTTAAATACCTATCTTCTAAACCATCGTTTGGCTCAAATTAACCAAGCTATTCGCGATCATAACAGTGTGTCTGATCGTTCAATTTATGAAGATGCCTTATTTTTCAAAATGAATGTCGATAGTGGAATCGCAGACCCTACTGAATTCAAGATCTACGATAGTTTACTTGAGAATATGATGGAACAAGCCCCAGGCAACCCAAGTAAGAAACCTGATTTGTTAATTTATATTCATGTATCTCTTGATACCATGCTTCACCGCATTCAAAAGCGCGGTCGTACATTTGAACAATTATCAACTGATCCAGGCTTAAAAGACTACTATGCTCGACTTTTGTCTTATTACGAGCCTTGGTATGAAAAATATAATGCATCCCCTAAGATGATGATTGATGGCGATAAATATGACTTTGTTGCAGACGAAGATGCACGAAAAGAAGTTATCAACACAATTGATCAAAAGCTTACTGATCTAGGTAATCTAAACTAGCTAACGAATAGAAGGAACGTGATGACAGTTATTGTATTAAGTGGGCCCATTGGAGCCGGAAAATCCAGTCTAACAGGTATTCTATCTAAGTATTTGGGCACTAATCCCTTTTATGAAAGCGTAGATGACAATCCTGTTTTGCCATTATTCTATGAAAACCCTAAGAAGTACGCATTTTTGTTGCAAGTTTATTTCTTGAATACTCGCTTCCAAAGTATCAAGTCAGCATTAACTGATGATAATAACGTACTCGACCGTTCTATCTACGAAGATGCACTTTTCTTTCAAATGAATGCCGATATTGGCCGTGCTACTAAAGAAGAAGTAGATACTTATTATGAACTCTTACACAATATGATGAGCGAATTAGATCGGATGCCTAAAAAAAATCCTGATCTCCTTGTTCATATCGATGTTTCATACGACACAATGCTTAAACGTATTCAAAAACGTGGTCGTAACTACGAACAATTAAGTTATGATCCTACCTTAGAAGATTACTATAAACGCCTGCTTCGCTACTACAAGCCTTGGTATGAGAAGTATGATTACTCACCAAAGATGACTATTGATGGTGATAAATTAGACTTCATGGCTAGTGAAGAAGATCGTCAAGAAGTCTTAGATCAAATTGTTGCTAAGCTCAAAGAAATGGGCAAACTTGACGAAGATTGGAAACCAAATTTAGTTAAATAAAGCAAAAACTGCGATCCGTATTGGATCGCAGTTTTTTTGAATTCTATTTTCTTCTAAATCTTAATTGGTAGCGGGAACTTCTATTTTAAACCCCCAGAATTTTAGCAGCTTATAGCTTCTTACCTTTTCTAAAATTTTTTCTTTATCGTTATCAATATATGTTGTTCTTGTCTGTTTAATAAGTGGTAGAGATTTTTTAGTATTAAATATATTAAGAATTTCAGGATCTGAACTAATTATAGCAGTTGCTTTTTGATCATATGCCAATTTAAATGGGTCAATTCCCGAATCACTTTCTATTTTATGATACAAATCAGCAAATATTTGAATATCCTTATTTTTTCCATTTTTTATATAAGCTGAATCAACAATTGCAATTGTTAATTCGCTTAACTGTGAACCAATATATCTTAATCTTACTATTTCAATATATTTTCTATTAGTTAGTAGACCTAATTTTTCCAACGATTTAGTATCTGTAATTTCTTTAACAGATAAGACTTTGGTAGCCTCTAATCTACCTTTAGACATATTTAAATCAGTAAATTTAATATCTGCATTATGCTTCTCAGCGGCAATAAATGTACCTTTACCTTGAATTCTAGTAATTAAATTTTCATCCGCTAAACTATTTAGTACTTTTACTGCCGTAGTAGAGCTAACCTGAAACATAGAACGTATATCAGATTCACTATAAAATCTTTCACCTACTGTATATTTCTTATTCTTAATCTCTTTCTTTAATTCGGAGATGATTTGCTTATATTTAGGTGTCATCACTAATCCCTTTCGCCACTCTTACAACATAATCACTTCCATAGCGGTATCCTGTTGCATCAAAAGTAAGAATACCACTCTTGTTATCCTGAATATATTTTAATGCTTCATCGTTATCCATCCAAACAAGTTTATTTATTTGATGGTTGATAGAAGTAAAAGTTTTTGGATTTATACCTTCTCCACCAAGAACCACATTACTATTACCCTTTATTTTTAAATCATGAACAAAGAAATAATAGTATTTACCCACTCTAATTGCAAAATCTTTTGAATTAGAAGCTGAAGGTAAAGCATTATGTACTCCATTATAAAAAGCTTTATGATACAGACTAGTCCATTTACCAATTAAACTCATATAATCTTTATCAATTGGCTTAATAGATCCATCAGCTTTAAGTCCTATATTTACAACCGTATTAGCGCCAATCTTTTTGCCATGGACGATCGTTTCTATAATCTCTTTAGGTGATTTATAGTCTAAATCCATTCCTGCATTTCCCCAATGTTGATTTAGGGTTACAGATATTTCTCCAGCTACATATTTTTCATTATGATTTCCATGATTTACTGTATTTGGAAGTCCTCTCTCATAAGTAACAGCATCTATTTCGGCATTAGAAACTTTTCCCCTATTTTTTAGCCCAGTATTATTGATAATCATAGCATTAGGTTGATACTTGCGAATTGTGCCATAAAGCTCATCCAGCTTCCAATTTGCATCTTTTTTATTCCAATTTCCATCAAACCAGAATCCACCAAACTCACCATAATTTTTACTTAAGATTTCTACTGACTTTCTTAAATATTCAAGATATTTATCAAAATCTTGTACATAATCAGGATTATGCCAATCATACGTTGCCATGTAAAAGAACGGTTTAATATCTTCATCGTGACAAGCATCAACAAATTCCTTGATTAGATCTCTTTTCGCCGCACTATGAGGAGCATCAAAATTTGATAATCCCCTTGTATCATATAAAAAGAAACCTTCATGATGCTTAGTAGTAAGAATAATGTAATTACAGCCCATTTGTTTTGCAGCTTTAACAATTTTCTTAGGGTTAAACTTATCTGCAACGAATTTTTTAGTTAATAATTCATACTTATCTTTGGGAATATTGTGAATAAACTCAGTCCATTCACCTTGACTTAAGAGAGAATATAATCCCCAGTGAATAAATAATCCCAAACCCATATTTTCATAGTTTTCAATTCTCTTGGCCTTATACATATCATAGACCTCCTACACTTAACCTTACTTTTTCAAAATTCATTTTAAATACAAAAAACTTTATTTTCAAGTATTGTAAACGCTTTATTTTGGATATATAATCATCCATGAAAAAGGTTAATGCATTAAGTTTAAGAGGAGGAAATTATGAATTATTTACTAATCAGTCATGGTTCATATGCAAAAGCCACTTTGACAAGTTGTGAAATGATCACTGGAACTTTAAGAAATGTCAAAGCAGTTGAATTCAAACAAACTATGAACCAGCAAGATTTACTTCATAGCATAGAAAATACAGTAAGCAAATTCAACAATCTAGATAAACTTGTATTAATTTGCGACATCAAAGGTGGTACTCCTTTTAATACCGCTCTTCTTTTTAAGAAACAACATCCCGACATTAAAATTATTAGTGGTCTCTCTTTAGGCTTACTCTTGCCAATTGCTACTGGCACTTCACTAGACGACTCAATAAAGCAAGTAGCTCAAAACATATCTTTTTTTACCGAAGCAAAGTCTATTAAGAAAAAAGTAAACGATGACCCTGATTGGGATATACACCAAAAATTAACACCGCACACTATTAAAAATGTACGTATTGATGAGCGCTTAATTCATGGTCAAGTTGCAACAATGTGGACCAACAAAATTGGTGCGGATCGAATCATGGTTGTAGGAGATGATATTGTCAAAAGTTCCATTCAAAAACCGCCTTAAAAACCGCCGTGCCAGGTGGAGTACATTTGAGTATTTTGACCATAGATGGCGCAGCAAAAAGAATTAATTCCGGTAAATATAATGGTCAAAATGTATTTCTGATTGTACGTAATCCACATATACTTGTAGAACTTTCAAAATTAAATGTTAAACTACCGGAAATCAATGTAGGTAATATGTCCAGTAAAAGTAATTCAAAGCAAATTGCTAAAAGTGTAGCTGTTACTAATGACGACATAAAAGAATTTAATTATTTAGATCAGCACGGTTCTCATTTATATCATCAAATGGTACCAGCTGACGATCCGGAAGATTTTATGAAATTAATTTCAAATGTAAGTAGAGGAGAATAATTATGGCTTGGTGGCAAATACTTTTATTAACATGTTTAGCTTTCTGGATGATTATTGATCAAATCACAGTCGGAATCTTATGTAATTATCCGTTGCTAATTGGATTCGTAGCAGGAATCATTATGAATGATGTTAAAACCGGTTTAGTTGTTGGTGCTACATTACAATTAATGGTTTTAGGTGTTGGTACTTATGGCGGAGCTAGTATGCCAGACTTTATGACTGGAGCTATTGTTGGTACTGCTTATGCTGTAATGACAGGTAAAGGGGTAGATTTTGCTATTGGACTCGCTGTTCCTGTTGGCCTTCTGATGGTTCAACTCGACGTTTTAGCAAGATTTTTAAATGTTTTCTTATTACATAGAGTTGATCATTTTATTAAATTAAATGATACAAAGCAGGCAGCTAGAAACGTTGTCTACGGTGTCTTCCCATGGGGACTTTCAAGAGCCATACCAGTATTTATCATGCTAATCGTTGGTGAAAAATTCATTCGTCAAGTTTTAGCAGTTACCCCACAATGGCTAACAACTGGATTGAAAGTATCTGGAGGTATCTTACCAATCGTTGGTATTGCAATTTTACTTAGATATTTACCCACTAAAAGATTCATTACTTTTTTAATCGTCGGTTTTATTGCTGCGGCATATCTAAAAATTCCAATGCTTGGTGTCGCTCTACTCGGCTTTGCAATGGCTATTTTCTACTATCAAAAAACAATCAAAAGTTCAGAAGACCATGAATCAAACTCTACAGTAAATAATGCTAATGGAAAGGAATACGAAAATGATAAAGGAGAATATGAAAACTAATAGTTTAAGCAAAAAAGATCTATTTCGTGCAAATTGGCGGTGGCTATGGAGTAGTCAAATTTGTTGGAATTATGAAAGAATGATGTCTACTGGTTACTTTTATACCGTACTACCATTTCTAAAGCGTTTTTATAAAAAAGATGATGAACGTGTAGAAATGATGGAGATGCAAAATCAATTCTTCAATACAAATGCTTATGTTGGTGGATTCATTGTAGGTATGGATTTAGCTTTGGAACAAAAAGAAGGACATAAAGCTAAAGATACTATTGCTGGTATTAAAACCGGTTTAATGGGACCATTAGCCGGTGTAGGTGATACTATTTTTGGAGTTATCTTGCCAACTATCTTCGGTTCTATTGGTGCCTATATGGGACTCAAAGGTAATCCTATTGGTGCTATCTTATGGCTTATCGTGAACTTCATTGTTTTATTCCTAAGATTCGCTTTTCTCCCATTAGGCTATACTGAAGGCGAAAAATTGCTTAGTTCAGCAAAGGATAAGCTTAATGCTATAACTGATGCAGCAGTATTATTGGGAGTTACTGTCGTAGGAGCCTTAATTCCTACCGTCGTAACCGCTAAAGTTCCATTAGTATTCAAGTCAGGAAAAGTAGTTTTAAAAGCTCAAACAGTATTAGATCAAATTATGCCAGCTTTGGTTCCAGCTCTACTTGTTGGTCTAGTTTATTGGTTACTAGGTAAAAAGAATGTTACTTCAACTAAAATGATTATTTTTGTATTGATATTAGGTATCGTCTTAAGTTATTTCCATATTTTAGGTGCTTAGATTATATTTTTAATATAAAAAAACTTACCAACACTACAAAAGTCAGTAAGCTTACAATAATTATGTTTGTTACTAATGAAGTAATTCATTAAGTTCATGTAAAACTAAATGAAGTTCATGTAAAGCAACACATAATAGGAACAGTGTTATATTGCTCACACCAATACACCTCCTTATTAGAAAGTGGGGCGTAAATTTAACACGCAAAAATATTTTATCAAATCTAAAAACATGTTAGAATACTTTATAGGAACAGTGTTACTATCTGCTTTATAATTTAATGCGCAGAATAGTGCTTAGGCGGTCGTTAGGCCGTTTTTTTTTTATACCAAAAAACTGCGGTCCGTGTTGGATCGCAGTTTTTCATATACTCACATCATTAAACTAATGTCTTGAAGCACCACTTACTGCATCTGCAGCTTCACCAGTTAATTGATTTTCCTTAGTGACAGGATACGGCTTCATAACACTCTTACTCGTTGAAGAAATTCCCCAATCAGCAGTGTAGTCAAGATGATCAATTTTAGCATGTTTAATATCGCCAATCGTCTTACAACCAGTCAATTGCATGTCAATCAACAATTCCTTATTCAATTGCTCAATAACTGACTGAACACCTTGAGCACCACCAAGTGCTAAGCCGTATAAGAATGGACGACCAATACCAACTAAGTCAGCACCTAATGCCAATGCCTTAAAGACGTGTGAACCACGACGAACGCCGCCATCAAGGATAATTGGAACGGGGCGATCGCAACTCTTCACAGCCTTCGCGATTTCAGGCAAAACATCAATTGTAGCAGGAGCCCCATCAACTTCACGGCCTCCGTGATTAGAAACTACAATTCCATCTGCACCAGCACCAATTGCAAGCATCGCATCTTCAGCACATTCAACGCCCTTAACAATTACAGGCACATCAGCAATGTCCTTAATCTTACGAATATCATCTGGCCCAATATTTTGAGCAGATGAAGCGTACATTTCAGCAACGCTTTGTCCCTCTCCTTTTCCACCAGTCCATTCATTAAAGAAAGCAAGTGGAACAGGATATGTAAAGTTAGTCCGTAAATTTGCTTCACGATAGCCACTAACTAGCGCATCTACAGTTAAGAAGAAACCGGTAAAGCCGGCTTTAACTGATTCTTCAATTACCATTTTATTAAAGTCCCAGTTCTTGCTTAGATATAATTGCATAAACCGTGGGGAGTCGCCTACTGCGCTTTGCACATCTTGAACACTCTTATTTGCATAGGTACTCATTCCAAACAAAGCACCGGCAGCTTTTGCACCCTTAGCAGTATCAATTTCGGCTTCGGCATTTGCAATACCATGGCAGGCAATTGGACAGATCATAACTGGTGTCTTTAACTTCATCCCTAAAAATTCAGTATTCAATTCTGGATCCTGCATCCCAGTTAAAGCACGAGGCACGATTTGAAAATGGTTAAAAGCTTGTGTATTATTCCGCCAAGTCCATTCATTTTCTGCACCACTAGCAATGTAGTAATAAGCAGCTTCTGGTATTACATATTTTGCTTCGTTTTCCAGTTCATCCAAGTTAACCATGTGTAGTTTTTCTTCTCTAGTACTTTGTGGGAACCCCTTATAGTAAGTTGTCATCGATATTTCCTCCAATCATTAAGTAGGTTTCTATACACCTTAATTTTAGGACGATTTCATTAATTTATTAAATAAAAGCTATTATGAAATAATTCACTAAGTCCGATATGCTCACTATCCATGTTCTTTGTAGCGCTTTCTTTAGTTAAAATTCGTGTTTACATTTATTTATCAGAATGCTACACTGTAAAAGTTGCTTATTTAAAGCTAAAAAGCGAACATTATGTCTGGAGGACAAAATGAATTTTATCAAAAACTACTTTCATTTAGAAAAGTTGGGAACTAATGTTAGAACTGAATTTATTGCAGGTCTAACAACCTTTATTAGTATGTCTTATATTCTCTTCGTTAACCCAAGTGTTCTTGGTGCTAGCGGCATGAATACTGGCGCTGTATTTACTGCAACTGCTTTAGCTGCGGCTCTTGGTACAGCAATCATGGGTATTGTAGCTAACTATCCGATTGGTGAAGCACCTGCCTTAGGTATTAACGCCTTCTTTGCCTATACCGTATGTATTGGCATGAAGGTATCTTGGGAAACTGCCTTAGCCAGTGTTTTTGTTGCATCAATTATCTTTATTTTAATTACTTTATTTAAATTAAGAGAAAAGATCATTGACTCTATCCCTTCAGACCTTAAATTTGCCATTTCATCAGGTATTGGTCTTTTTATTGCCTTCCTAGGTTTACAAAATGGTGGTTTAATTGTTGCTAACAAATCTACTTTAGTTGGTTTAGGATCTCTTCATAATCCGCTTGTTTGGATTACAATTTTTGGCTTAATCGTTACTGTAATCTTAATGATTTTAGGCGTTCCAGGTGCGATTTTCATCGGAATGATTGCTGCCTCAATCTTTGGCATTTGTACTGGTCAAATTGCCGTACCACACAAGTTTATTTCTTTAGCACCAAGTCTTGCACCTACTTTTGGTCAAGCAGTTTTCCACGTTAAAGACATTAATTCTCTGCAAATGTGGGTTGTTGTTTTAACTTTCTTACTTGTTACATTCTTTGATACTGCTGGTACTTTAATTGGTCTTGCTCAACAAGCTGGCTTTATGAAGAACAACAAAATGCCACGTGTTGGTAAAGCATTAGCCGCAGATTCAACTGCTATGATGTTTGGTTCTATCTTTGGTACTTCACCTGTTGGAGCCTTTGTTGAATCAAGTGCTGGTATTGCAGTTGGTGGACGTTCAGGTTTAACTGCAGTCTTTGTTGCCATCTTCTTCCTGATTTCAATGATCTTTAGTCCATTACTTGGGGTGTTCACTACTCAAGTAACTGCTCCAGCCCTAATTATTGTTGGAGTTTTAATGGCACAAAACACTGCTCACATTCACTGGAACAAGTTAGAAATTGCCGTTCCTGCATTTTTGATTTTACTTGGTATGCCACTTACCTACTCAATTTCTGATGGTTTAGCATTAGGGATGATTACTTACCCAATTTGTATGGTTTCTGCAAAGCGTGGTAAAGAAGTCAGCCCAATGATGTGGGTACTGTTTGTCGTATTCATCATCTTCTTGTGGGTTTTGAATTTTAAGTAAGCTAAAATTCACTAACAAAAATACCGATTATCATCCATCTTGATAATCGGTATTTTTTTATTGCTTTTATTATCTGTAAAGTATACTTAACAAAAAGTGCGATTTTTATAAAGTATACTTTACAGCATCTATAATTAAGTCGTTCAGAGTATAATATAAGTATAAAAGTAACCTTTATTTTCCCCACTCAACTGTTTGACAATTATTATAGTAACGACAGGAGGAATAAAAATGATCATTACTGGTAAGACTATTTTTAAGCTAGTCTATATACTTAGCATAATTTTTAGTGTTACTTACATCGTTTGGAATGCTCTTCAGCATAATCCATTAGATCCAACTTACCTTTTAGTTGCTATCATTAGTATCGCAGCGATGACTTTAGTTTTTATTAAAATTAACAAAGAGGAATAATTCCATCCCACAAAAAAGCCCGTGCATTCGCACGAGCTTTTTAATTTCTAATTATATCTGCCAGCAAAAGTCTTAATATTCATACTTTAAACACAAACTTTACCAATTTAATTAGTATGTTTGTGCTAGCTCTGCTAACCTATATAGACCACCACAAAAAATAAAAACGCCGCTCTACCTATAACTTTGGCGAGTTATAGAGCGTCGTTTTCGTCATCTTAACATTAAAAGCCACCGCTCTTAAAGCGGGCTGTATAAGGAGATCCGCGGATCTCCTTTTTTCATACTTGATTATATCATAGTATTTATTAATAAATATCATTTTTAGATTTGTACATTTTACCCTAGTCTCTTCAAATTTCTAAGCAATATGATTTCTTTCCACATTTTGGACAAGTTAATTTTCTAAACTTAGGTGTGTGCGGAGATAAATTAAAAGTTAAAAATGATGGAATAAAGACATCTCCGCAATTTGGGCAAACATATTCAACTTGTTCATAGTAATACCTTGATAATCCCCAAGCTGTTGCAAAAACTATTGCAATTAAAGCTACGACTTCAATTACTAATATTGTCGTCATCTTCATCTGATATAAATAAAGTGCAGTTCCAATTCCTGCTATCTCAAATAGCGTTAGGAGTCCACCCCATACCAAGAGTCTGCTTCTCAAAGCTGTCAAATTCTTTTCTTTTCTCATAATACTTGTAATGTCAGAAAAATTGGTTAATGCGGCAGATAAAACACCTATTTTTTGTAAATGTTCTATCTGTTTTTGCTTTGCAGTCAATTCGTTGATTTTTTGTTTGTTTTCTTGATACTGCTGCTTTAAAAGCAACTCAAGCGATTTACTTCCGCGCTCATCTTGAATGAGCGTTTTTATTTGTTTCAACGAAAAGCCAAGATCTTTTAGAAACAAAATTAATTCTATCTGCCTTATCTGTTCTTTTTCATAAAAACGATAGCCATTCTCTTCCGTATAAGCCGGCTTAACAAGCCCTTTTTCATCATAGAATCTTAGAGTACGCGTACTTACTTCCAGCATCGCAGCTACTTCACCAATTGAATATTTTTCTTGCATTACTTTCACCTCCTAGCTTCAAGATATCAATTAACGCAAGGTCAAAGTCAATATTTAAATTATAAAATATTATATTTCCCGGGCCATAATGTTCGGATTCTGCCAAAAATATGCTATTTTAGGTACTATTGTCTGCCTCTAGATTAGTTTAATCGAATAATTTTGACTATTATTCTTGAAATAGTTAATATTTTAGATATAATTTTAGTTGAAGATTCGCTTTTAGATGACTAAGAACACAAGTAAATCATTTTAAAGCTTCTTTTTCTTTAAAATACGAACATTACCACATCTGGAGGATTACATGAATTCAATTGGTAAATTTTTCCATTTAAATGAAAACCACACTTCATTTAAAACAGAGTTTTTAGCTGGACTAACTACGTTTGTGAGTATGTCTTACATTCTGTTTGTTAACCCAGCTGTTTTAGGAGCAAGTGGCATGAACAAGGGAGCGTTGTTTACTGCAACAGCCTTATCTGCTGCTTTCACGTGTATTGTAATGGGACTAGTTGCCAATTACCCTATTGCTTCTGCACCAACCTTAGGACTTAACGCATTCTTTACTTACACCGTCTGCTTAGGAATGCACGTTAAATGGCAAACTGCTTTAGCTGCTGTTTTTGTTGCTTCGATTCTTTTCATCTTACTAACTGTATTTAAAGTACGTGAGATGATTATCGATGCTATTCCTAGTGATATTAAATATGCCATTTCAGCTGGTATTGGTTTGTTTATTGCCTTTATTGGTCTTCAAGGTGGTAAATTAATTAGCAAGAGTGATTCCACTTTAGTTACTGTTGGTGCTTTGAACAATCCACTTGTTTGGATCACAATTTTTGGTTTAGTTGTAACTATTTTCTTAATGATCGCCAGAGTCCCTGGTGCCATCTTTATCGGAATGATCGTGGCTGCTGTCTTTGGCATCGCCATCGGTCAAATTCCAATGCCTAAGGCCTTTATTTCAGGAGTTCCAAGTCTTTCACCAATTTTTGGTCAAGCTGTTTTCCATATTAGTGATATTAATACTGTCCAAATGTGGATCGTTGTCTTTACTTTCTTACTGGTTACTTTCTTTGATACTACTGGTACTTTAATCGGACTTGTTCAACAAGCAGGCCTCATGAAAGACAATAAAATGCCACGCGCTGGTGAAGCTCTAGCAGCTGACTCATCTGGTATGTTAGTTGGTTCTGTTCTTGGTACTTCACCAGTTGGTGCCTTTGTTGAATCAAGTGCCGGTATCGCAGTTGGTGGTAGAACTGGTTTAACTGCTGTCTGGGTTGGTATTTTCTTCTTAATTTCAACTATCTTCAGCCCAATCTTAAGTGTCTTTACTACTCAAGTAACTGCTCCTGCTTTAATTATTGTTGGGGTATTAATGGCTGAAAACTTAGCACACGTTCACTGGACTGATCTTGAAATTGCAATTCCATGTTTCTTAATCGCACTTGGCATGCCTCTTACCTACTCGATTTCAGATGGTCTTGGCTGGGGCTTAATTATTTACCCAGTATCAATGCTTGCTGCTAAGAGATTCAAAGAAATCACGCCAATGATGTGGATTTTATTCTTTGTCTTCGTCATTTACTTCGTAGTTCTAAATGTGAAATAGGATTAGGATAATGAAAAAGCTAGTTAGAGACAAAATACCTGAATTCGCTACCTATGCATCTTATCGTCAACTAAAACCTGATGAAAGAGAAGATGCCTTGAAAAATAAAATCGTCGAAGAAGCTAATGAAGTTAAAGCTGCACCTGACGATCAAAATCTCCTTGAAGAATTAGCTGATGTTTACACAGTATTAGAAGCATTTTTAGATTTTAAAAATATTAGTAAAGAAGACTTACTAAAGCAAGTAGAAGCAAAGAAAGCTGAAAAAGGTGGCTTTACCAAATTCCTTTTGATGAATACTGATAAATAATATCTCCTTAAACAAGTAGTTCACATGACTACTTGTTTTTTATTTATCTCCATTTGCGTATACGATAAATTTCTGCTAGAATACTTAACAATCAAGTTATCTATATATCGTCGAAATAAGGTCGACAGTATCTACCCTGAGCCATAAATTCAGGACTATAGGTATCAGACGTCATAAATTTGCTTTAAAGGACATCTTTTACCCATGGCTTTTTGGGTAAACTGTGTCCTTTTTTCATTTTTATTTTATGTTGGAGAAATGATGCAATTTTTAGATAAAGTCTTTCATTTGGAGGATGCACATACTAATGTCAAACGCGAATTAATCGCTGCTCTTACCACGTTTGTTTCATTGTCATACATCCTTTTTGTTAACCCTAATATTTTAAGTGCAGCTGGTATTAATAAAGGCGCTGCTTTCACTGTTACTGCAATCGCAACTGCAATTGGTTGTTTCTTAATGGGATTCATTGCTAACTACCCAATTGCCTTAGCACCAACTCTTGGTAGTGCAGCCTTTTTCTCATATAACGTAGTTATTGGAATGCATATCAATTGGCAAACCGCTTTAGCTAGTGTGTTAGTTGCTTCAATTTTGTTTATTTTAATTACCGTTTTAAAATTACGTGAAAAAGTTGTTGATGCTATTCCTCAGGACTTAAAATATGCAATCTCTGCTGGTATTGGCCTATTCATTGCTTTTATCGGCTTACAAAATGGTAAATTAATCGTTGATAATAAATCTTCTCTAGTTGGTTTAGGATCATTCAATAATCCCGCTGTTTGGATTACTTTATTTGGCTTAATTCTAACTGTCATTTTAATGGCTGCTAAAGTTCCTGGTTCAATCTTCATCGGAATGATCGTGACTGCTATCTTTGGAATGGTAATTGGTCAAATTTCAATGCCACATGGTATTGTTTCAGGTGCTCCAAGTATTGCGCCTACTTTTGGTCAAGCAGTCTTTCATTTAAAGGACATTAACACGCCACAACTATTTATGGTTGTTTTGACATTCTTATTAGTTACTTTCTTTGATACTGCTGGTACTTTAATTGGGATGACGCAACAAGCCGGGATGGTTGACAAAAACGGTAAAATTCCACGTATTGGTAAAGCCTTCTTGTCAGATTCACTTGCTATGGTTGAAGGTTCTATTCTTGGTACTGCTCCACTTGGTACTTCTGTTGAATCAAGTGCAGGTATCGCAATGGGTGGTAGAACTGGCTTAACTGCTATTTTTGTTGGTATTTTATTCTTAATTTCAATGATTTTCAGTCCTCTTTTAGCAGTAATTCCAACTACCGTGACTGCCCCAGCTTTAATTATCGTTGGGGTACTAATGGCAGGAAACCTTAAATATATTCACTGGGATAACTTCGAAATTGCCTTTCCATCATTCTTGGTTGTTGTTGGTATGCCATTAACTTACTCAATTTCTGATGGTTTAGCCTTAGGGATGATTGCTTACCCAATTACGATGATTGCTTCTAAGCGCTACAAAGAAGTATCACCAATGATGTACATTCTATTTGTAATATTCGTTATCTTCTTCCTTATTACAAATATGGGATAAAAATAAAAATGAGATCGTACGCGATCTCATTTTTTATTACCTCGGCAATAATTTACTAGCTTTAGATCATTATTTATTCCATAATGTTAGATATATTTACTAGTGCGACAAGCTAGTCAATCGAGGAGTATTTGGAATAATGTCAGTTAAACCTATCATTCATGATGAACTTTCTTTAAAATTCAAATCTACGCTAGCCACCAAGCAGGATCTAGCAGCAGCTGAAGATTTGAAAGACACCTTAATTGCTAATAATGGCAAAGCTGCTGGACTTGCAGCGAATATGATCGGTGTACAAAAGCGAATTATTGCTTTATTTGTTGGTCCACTTCCAATTGTGATGCTTAATCCGATTATTGTTAAAAAAGCTGATAAGTATTTAGCTTATGAGGGATGTCTTTCTTTAGAGGGAGAGCGTCCGACAGAAAGATATAAGAAAATTACAGTAAAATATCAAAATGAAAACTTTGAAACTAGACAACAAGAATTCTCTGATTTTGTCGCTGAAGTAATTCAACATGAAGTTGATCATTGTAATGGAATTTTGATTTAAACTATGTATTTTCAAAAAAGGTAGCACCTCGACTAAAAATCGAAGATGCTACCTTTTTCTTCTATAATTCACGATTTGTTGGTCCACGTTCAATCTTAATTCTAACAATTAAATGAACTAAGTTATATAGCAGAGTAAATGCTAGTAAAATCAACCAAAAATACCTAAATGCATAAATAATTAACAAAATAGCTGGAAAAACACTTAAAAAAACTGCAATTAGACTATCAGCTAGTTTCAATTTTTTATTAAAAATTCCACTTCTCACTAATTGATATGACTTAAAACCTAAATATCCTGCACCAGTTAGTCCAAATATTCTTAATGGCACGTCAACATTCACAAAGACACATACCATGCTTAATCCCATATACAAAACGCCAATGACAATCAATATAATTCGTACTGATCTAGTAATAGCATGGCTTTCTTCTAATCCTTGCTCTATATCAACAAGATAATAAATAATCGCGCATAAACCGACTAATCGATACAACCAGCCAATATTCCAAAATGCCAAAAAGAACATAACGCAACTTAAAATAACTCCGGCCACACCAAGAAGACGGTTTAGTTTTCTGTTCTTAACAATTAAGTCTGGCCGCATACAATCATTCCCATCTGATCCTATAACTCACGATTTGTCCCATCGTGTTCAACCTTAATTCTGACAATTAAGTGTAATAAGTTATATGCCAACGCAAAGATCAAAAGAAATAGCCAGAGAATATCTCTTGGAGCTAATGCAACTACTAATGACGCCACTACTATTCCCAAAAAAGTTGCTATCATGCTATCGGCAAACTTCAGATTCTTATTCTTCAAGTCTTTACGCAAAACTGCATTAGTCTTAAAGCCTAAATATCCCGCACTTATAATGCCAAATGCTACAAGCAAATAATCTAAATTAACAAAAGCAAAAACAATACTCATAAGCTCGTAAATTGTACCAAGAACAATAAAAATAATTTTTTGCGTGCGACTAATTACCTTACTATCTTCTAGCATTTGTTCCACATCAATCCAGAAATAAAGAATAACCGCCACCACAATAAAAGTGAGTAGCCAGCCGATGTTTTTTACAGTAAAAAAGACCATCATAATTACAATCAGCAAACTGATAAATCCAAAATACTTATCTTGCTTTTTTCTTTTTGCTAATTCAATCCATCTTTTATCATCCATCCTACTCACCTCTCATTATTTGTTTAGATTTTACTATGAAATATTTATTTTAACAATATTTTAATTATATTTTTATCAAAAAGTGTAAATTCATTTGTTGACAAATGTAAACATAAAGATGTATGATTACAAATGTAAACGAAAGGGAATATAAAAAAATGAGCGAAAAAAATTTATCTCCTATCTCAGACAGTGAATGGGAAGTAATGCGTATTGTCTGGACACTAGGTGAAACCCATACAAATCAAATTTTAAAAGAGCTTCAAGCAAAAAAAGATTGGTCTGATTCAACCATCAAGACATTAATTAGAAGACTCGTTCAAAAAGGTTGGTTAACTGCCAAACATGAAGGACGGCGCTACATCTATACTGCTACTGTTAATCAGATAGAAATGATGTATATCGAAACAAAAAATTTGTTAAACAGAATGTGCGACATGCATAAGGGAGAAGTAATCTTAAAGCTTCTCAAAGATTCGCCTGTTTCTAAAGGTGATTTAATGAAGATGCAAGAAGAAATTAGTCAAAAAGAAAAAACAGCACCTGACAAGGTTCCCTGCAATTGCTTAAAAGCAGGATCTACTATCTGCTAGGAAGGTATAAAAATGAGTATTAGTCAAATTATCACATTAATTATCGGCATTATTCTAATTGGCTTTATTATCTGGTGGTTCTTTGGGAAACACAAGGAAGCTACAGGAACTGGAACTATTGTTAACGATGAACAAACTGCAACAATTGTTGTGAACGGTGGCTATTCACCTTCAACAGTAGTGCTAAAAAAGGGCGTTCCAGCACAAGTTAACTTTGACATGCGTGATTCTACTGCCTGCTTATCACATGTTGTCTTTGAACAATTAGGCGTTAATAAAGATCTAACTAAGCAAAAAATTACTACTATTGATATTCCAACTGACAAAGCTGGTACTTATAACTTTGCCTGCGGAATGGACATGTTTCATGGAAAAGTAATTGTTAAATAAAGAGAGGAACTACTAAAATGAGTATTTTTTCAAAAAATCAAACTAAAAAAGTTGTTGTTAATGCAGAAAATCATGGCTACAAGCCAGATGTAATTACTTTTAAAGCAGGCAAGCCTGCACAACTTAAGTTCATTCCTTCTGATAACATGGGCTGTATGAACGAGATTGTCTTCAAAGATCTTGGCGTTGATAAGACTCTTGACGATAAAAAAGAAATAACTGTTGATATTCCAACTGATAAGCCAGGTACTTATAACTTTGCCTGCGGAATGGATATGTTCCATGGAAAGGTCGTCGTTAAATAATGAAACTATCAAATATTAAACGCTTTTGGATCTCATTCATCCTGTCTATTCCAATGCTCATTCAGATGTTTGCAATGCCTTTTCATTGGATGATGCCAGGATATAACTGGATTGCGCTTATTACAACAACAATCATTATGGCGATTTCTGCTCTCCCTTATTGGAAAAGTGCCATTGCTGCTTTTAAAAAGCATAGTGCTAATATGAATACCTTAGTTGCTACAGGTACAGCAGTTGCTTACTTCTACAGTATCTTCGCAATGATTACTAACCGTCCTGTCTACTTTGAAAGTGCCGCCTTTGTTACTGTCTTCGTTCTTCTTGGAGACGCTATGGAAGAAAAAATGCACGACAACGCATCAAATGCCTTAGGAAAATTAATGGGCTTACAGGCAAAAGATGCTGAAGTTCAAAGAGATGGCAAGTTCGTTAAAATTCCACTTGATCAAGTTAAAGTTGGCGACATTATCCGCGTTAAGCCGGGCGAAAAGATTCCAGTTGACGGTGAAATCTTAGAAGGTGTTACAACGCTTGACGAATCAATGGTTACTGGTGAAAGTATGCCAGTTGTCAAAAAAGTTGGTGACACCGTTGTAGGTTCAACTATTAACAGTAACGGTACCATTACTTTCAAAGCCACTAAAGTTGGCTCCGATACAATGCTCGCTCAAATAGTTGACTTAGTTAAAAAAGCTCAAACTAGTCACGCTCCAATTCAAAACCTAACAGATAAGATATCCAATATCTTTGTCCCAGCCGTAATGATTATTGCTATTTTAACTTTCATTATCTGGTATTCTTTCTTGGGTGCAACTGCTGTAGAAGCAATGCTCTTTGCCGTTAGCGTTATTGTTATTGCCTGTCCATGTGCTTTAGGTTTAGCTACTCCAACCGCCTTAATGGTCGGAACTGCTCGCAGTGCTAAAATGGGTGTTTTAATTAAAAATGGTGAAGTTTTACAAGAAGTCAGCGACTTAGATACAGTTGTTTTTGATAAAACTGGCACTATTACAGTTGGTAAACCTGAAGTTACAGACGTTGTAGGTAATAAAAAACAAGTTTTAACTATTGCTGCTAGTCTTGAAGAATCTTCTGAACACCCTCTTGCTACAGCAATTGTCAAAAAAGCGAAAGCGGAAAAATTAACAATTGAAAAAGTTGATGACTTCGAAGCAATTGAAGGTAAAGGCGTTAAGGCTAACTACAAAGGAAAAACAGCTTTTGTTGGTAGTGATCGCTTACTAGCAGACGTTAATATTTCCCAGGAAATGACACAAAAAGCAACAGATTTACAAAATGAAGCTAAAACGGTTGTCTATATTGGTTTAGATGGAGAAATTATTGGCTTAGTGGCCATTCAAGATGTACCAAAGCCAAGTTCACGTGAAGCTATCAAAGAGCTAAGAGAACGCGGCTTAAAGACCATTATGCTTACAGGAGACAATAAAAATGTAGCTGAAGCTATTGCTAAACAAGTAGGTATTGACCAAGTGATTGCTGGAGTTTTACCTAATGAAAAAGCAATGCACATTAAGAAATTACAAGATCAAGGTAAAAAAGTTGCCTTTGTAGGGGACGGAATTAATGATGCTCCAGCACTCTCGACTGCTGATGTTGGAATTGCTATGGGATCAGGAACTGATATTGCCATTGATTCTGGTGGTATTGTCTTAGTTCAAAACGACTTGCGTGGCGTAGTTCGCGCCCTTGATATTTCTAAGAAGACATTTAACAGAATTAAGTTGAACCTCTTCTGGGCTTTAATTTACAACACAATTGGTATTCCAATTGCAGCTGGATTATTTGTTGGCTTAGGATTTACTCTTAGTCCTGAATTAGCCGGCTTAGCTATGGCATTTTCGTCCGTTTCTGTAGTTGGTAGCTCATTAATGCTTAATAAAACAAAAATTGCTGGTGAAACAGCTAAAGCATAATTACATAATCAAAAAGACCTAGTATCAATTTATAAATACTAGGTCTTTTTTTGTCTATTGTTCTTTATATTTATCAAAAAATTTTATCATCTCTTTGCCAAAAGCTGACATTCCACCCCATTCAAAGCTTTCTAAAATCAAATTACACTGTTCTAAATGCGTTTCCTTTCTATCAGTATGATAAGCAATCAATTCTTCATAAAAAGTAAGCATTTCACGATAAAGAAAAAATTCAGGAATAACTTTTATTTGATGGCCTAGACTGATAAGTTCATTTGTTTCATTATATTTCTGCTCTTCAATTCCCTGCTTTAATACATTCAGTATAATCGCAAATAAAATTTCGTCTTGTCTTTCGACTTTCTTCTTTTTTAATGCTTTAACAATCTGTTTAATTATTTGCCGATTACTGTCAAAATCATACAAATCCACAAAATTCGCATAGACTGATAATTTATAGGTATCATATTCTGGCATCAGGAATATCTTTTCTTTTAGCTTATTTCTTAAATTAAAGTCAAAAGTATTAGGATCATCTTTTTCTGATTCTAAAACACCATCAATTATCAGCAGCATGTTTTTCTTCATATCAGCTTCGACATCTAATTTAGCAGCTTTTTCCTTAATTTTTTAATTTGTGCTAACGAATTATCCGAATAATTTGCTTTGGTTATTTCTTCAAAAATGGCATTCACTTGATTTAATTGTTGCTGATGTGGATCAATTTCTAACCTTTCAAAAAAATTTTTTATTGAGATTGCATTATGCGTCAGGAGCAACAATAAATCATCAGCAGTAATTCGGTGGACATTCTTTTCAACTTTAGAATAGTAAGACTGACTAACAATCTCAGCTGCAAACTCTTTCTGACTTTTATTTTGTTTTACGCGATATTCTTTAAGTAATTCACCAACAGTCATTTTTTCACCTCAAAGTAATTCGAATACGACTATTCTAGAAATGATTTTACTTTCTTGATATTATTAAATCAACATTAAATTTAAAGGAGTAATCAGTTATGAAAAGCTTTAAAATTCGTGGCGGACTTGGCGACTCAGCCGTAGTAAAACCTGATGTTAAATTACAAGACAACTTATACTTAGCTATTAATTCAAAATGGCTTCAACATGCAGAAATTCCAGCTGATCGTCCCATGATTGGTGGCTTCACAGAGTTAGACATCAAGATTAAAAAGCAACTGTTACAAGATTTTGATAACTTTGCTTCTAACGACAAAGCACTTCCTAAGATTGCAAATCTAGATAAAGCTGTTCGGCTTTATCAGCTTGCACTGGACTTTAAGCAAAGAGACGCAGATGGAGCTAGACCTATCCAAGCAGACTTACAAAAACTCACTTCTTTAAAGAATTTTTCAGATTTTGATAAACATGCTGTTAATTTAGTTAAGGGTGCACTTGCTTTTCCTTTCACTATTAACACTGATGTTGATATGAAAAATACAGCTAAGAATGCACTCTATTTTGACTCACCAGCTACATTCTTACCTGATGCTGGAAACTATCAAGACTCATCTGCTGATGAGTTATTAGCTATTTTTGAAAAACAATCAGTAGACCTTTTAAAACTAGCTGGCTTTAATGAAAATGATAGTAAAAAATATGCCGCTAATGCGATTAAATTCGATAAACTCTTAGCCAAATATAAAAAATCACAAGAAGAATTAAACGATATTGCTGGTATTTATAATCCCTACTCACTCTCTGACTTTAAAGCAGCATTTTCTAACTTGAATATTGAGCAATTACTTAATGACCTACTTCCTAATTTACCTGAAAAGGTAATTGTAATTGAACCTAAATTTTTACAGCACATTAATAAACTTCTCAATCCTGATAACTTTGAGGAACTGAAGAGTTGGCTTGTAGTTACCTTCATTAATCAATATGCTATATACCTTTCTCAAGAATTTCGTGAAGCAGCTTTTACTTATGATCATGCAGTATACGGAGCAAAAGAATTAAAAAGCCAAGCCCAGCATGCTTATGGGATTGCTAATAATATCCTAGGCGAAGTCATTGGTCTCTACTATGGTCAAACTTACTTTGGACCAAAAGCTAAAGCAGACGTGGAACAAATGATTAGAAAAATTCTTGCAACTTACAAAGCAAGACTTCAGACTAACGACTGGCTTACACCATTTACACAAAAGCAAGCTCTAAAAAAACTCAATGCAATTACATTAAAAATTGGTTATCCTGATAAACTTAGCGACCTATATGATCAAATTCAAGTATCATCAGATAAATCATTATATGAAAATATTATTGCTGCTAATCAAACCAAAATTATTCATAATTTTAACCAATTAAATGAACCCATTGATCGAACTCTTTGGGGAGCTGATCTTCCAGCAAATGAGATCAATGCAGGTTATAATCCAACAAATAATGATATTACTTTCCCTGCAGGAATCTTACAAAAGCCTTTTTACAGTCTAGATAATACACTAAGCGAAAATCTTGGCGGCATTGGAGCTGTTATTGGTCATGAAATTACTCATGCTTTCGATCCAAATGGCTCTAAATTTGACGAAGTCGGTAATATTCGTAATTGGTGGAGTGACGAGGATTATGCTAAGTTTAATGAATTGTCTCAATCTGAAGTCACTTTATTTGATGGTATTATCTGTGGCGGAATTAAAACAAATGGTAATCTAACTGTCGGTGAAAATGTTGCTGATTTAGGTGGCCTTACAGCTGCAGTAGAAACTGCAAAAAAAGAAAATGGTAATTTGCAAGAAGTCTTTCAAAGTTGGGCTAAAATTTGGCGTGGTAAAATGACACCTCAAGTTAGAAAAACGCTTATTGCCTACGACCCACATGCACCACGAGAACTTAGGACAAATGTTACGGCTCAATCTATTGATGACTTTTATACAGCTTTTGATATTAAGCCTGGCGATGGCATGTGGCTTGATCCTGAAAAACGAGTACATATTTGGTAATTTAAAGTTTTCATCATAAAGTAAGTTTTTGTAAGAAGTCTGATAAATTTACTTTACGATGTAAAGATATAAAACCTGAGTTAATTAACAGACCGCAATATTTAAACAGCCTAATTGATTTTATTGCTACAAAAGATTGGTTACTAAACTAAAAACGAAAAAAAGACTGAATCTAGAGATATCAAAATCTCGATCCAGTCTTTTTTAGTTAGTCTAATTTTTCACCCATTGCTTGTTCACGCTTAGCTTCACGTTTTCTAAGCCATGGTAAAACAAATCCTAAACCAAACAATACTACAACCGTAATAATGTTCATCCATAATTGGTGAGTAAATGCCTTAGTACCTACTGCAACGTTTTGAGGAATAAATCCTAAAGTTGCACAGACAAAGGTAAAGAGTAAGCACCAACCACCAACAGTTAAAGCACCAGCCTTATTTTTAATAAAGACATAGTCTGAGTGATACTTATCTTGGTGCATTCTCATTGCAACAAAGGCAAAGAATACCCAACAAGTCTTATATGGTGAAATAATTCCGTTAACATTCAAAAGCCAGTTATAAATGGTATTAATGTTAGGTAAAGTTCCAGTTAATAATAGCAAGAATAAACTAAGTCCAACGGTAAATGTGTATGAGTGAATTGGACGGCCGTTCTTATTTTTCTTAGTAAGCCACTTAGGCATGAACTTGGAGCCAACATCTCCAGCAAAGACACGACTTGAAGCGTCTAATAATACAGCAAGTTGAGCCATCATGAAGATTGCTTGTACAACTGCAAAGATATACATTAACACCTTACCTACACCTAAACTTTCACCAAGCAATTGGAAAGCGTAGTAAGGACCGTTCATTTTGAAGTCATGTGGAATGTGGTGGGCATTAAAGAACATTGCTAAAGCTAATGTTCCAAAAATCGTTAAGAATCCGGTCATAATGGCAAGCATCCACATTGCCTTAGGAAAGTCTCTCTTCGGATTCTTCATTTGCTGTACATAAGGCGCAGCAAGTTCAGCACCCGACATCGCAAAGATCAAAAGACCAGTAGTTGAGAAGTAATTCAAACTAAATGAAGGCTTAAATGCACCCCAGTTAAATGGTTGAGTTGCAATATGGTGTCCATGCATTACTGACCAGGCAGCAAGCAATACAAAGAGCATTGACATAATAAACATTGCTCCCCCACCAATTAAAGAAAGAATTTCTAGTGAATTGCGAAGCTTATTTTCTAGCAAAATAAAGATCAAAATGATCACAAAAGTTAAGATTCCGAACCAGAAAGTCGACATCTTCTTGTCCAAGCTATTGTTACCAAAGATCATCCAGCTAAAAGAAACAATAACTGAGTTTGAGACGTCAACGATATAAGGCACACTTTGAACCCAGTACATCCAAGAGGTCCAGTAACCTAAAGTGTCGTTTGTACTTCTTCTGACCCAAGAAGCAAGCCCACCATCTTGATTATCAAAAGTCAAACTCATCTGACTACTAATCAATGCGTAAGGAATAACATAAGTAAATAAAAGAAAGATCCAAGAAATTACAACTGAAAGGCCTTGGTTTTGAAATGGATAGAAGATATTTTCAAAACTAATAATCGTTACAAAGTCAATCAGTGCAATAACAGGCCAACTCATATAGTGCTTTTTATTCGGTTCTAAATCATTTAAGACATCTGGTTTATCCAATTTTCAATTTCCTCCAAAATTAAAATATTTATCTAAATCCAAGGTCTTAAATTTGGAGGCTTCAAAACTATCATTAAAGTATTCAAAATCACTTGTAGAAATCCTCTATAAATCGTTATAATTTATGCCGTAGTCTTCTTGCAAATAAAATTGCGTACAAAAACGTTCGCACAAAATTATAAGGATTTATAAAAATTTTGCAAGTCTATTTTAGAAAATATAGTAGGAAAACAAGGTGATTAAATGAATTTTCTAAAAATTGCATTAAGCAATAAACTTAAAAATAATGATTTTAATTCATGGCAAACTACTAATTTGAATAATAATCCTCAAGCTAGTGAACTTGCCGCTATTGTTTTAGCAGAGGGCGACCAAAATAGCCTTAAAGCTGCTCAAGATCTACAAAAAACTTCTGGCCTTGGAATTCCTATTATTAAAGTTTCACATGAAACAATTTCTAATAATGAAAAAGAAAAAATAATTGATGCAGCAAATAAATATACGAAAAAAATGGTGCCAGGCTTTTTAACTGACCTAGTTAATTTTGCCGAAGATCATCCAGTAAGCTTCACTACGCCTGGCCACCATAACGGTTTATATTATGAAAAGCATCCCGCTGGTGTTGTCTTCAACCGCTTCTTCGGTAAGAACCTGATGTTTGCGGATACTAGTGACACTGTGCCCGAACTAGGCGACACTATGACGCACGAGGGAACACCCTTAACTGCTGAACAAAAGGCTGCTGAAACTTATCACGCTGATAAAGTTTATTTTTGTACTAATGGTACAACTAGTGCTAACTCAATCTGTGCTAGCGCACTTCTTACAAAAGATGACCTAGTTCTTTTTGACCGCAACAACCATAAATCACTTTATAACAGTGCCCTTGTTATGAGTGGAGCTAAACCAGTATACATTCCAACTGACCGAAATGCACTTGGTCTAATTGGAGAAATGGATCCTAGTTTTTTAAGTGAAGAAAAAATTAGAGCTGAGGTTGCTAAAGTTGATCCTGAAAAATCTAAAGCTAAGCGTCCATTTAGACTAGCTATTATTCAGTCAGAAACTTATGATGGGCTTTTCTATGATGCTAAATGGATGATTGATAAGATCGGTAAACTTTGTGACTATATTCTATTTGATTGTGCTTGGGGCGGATTTGAACAATTCATACCAATTATGAATCACTTATCTCCCCTCAATTTAGATTTTGGGCCAGAAGATCCAGGGATCTTAGTAACGCAATCACTCCATAAGCAACAAGCAGGAATGGGACAAGCTTCCCAAATTTTGAAAAAAGATGCTCACATAAAAGGTCAAAAACGCTATGTTGATCATAAGCACTTTAATCATGCTTATCTTAAATTCGTCACTTCCAGCTATTCATATCCCCTCTATGCTTCCTTAACAGTTAACTCATACTTAACAAGTGGTGAAGGCAATAAAAAATGGTGGGATAAAATATTGCGGCTAGGAATTGAATGGCGTAAAGAACTAATTAGAAAGTCCAAATTATTTAGACCACTCGTAATTGATAATTTTGAAAATATCAGTACTGATGACTTAGCAACAAATGAAAAATACTGGAACTTAGAACCAAATAATCTTTGGCATGGCTTTAGTAAAATTGCGACCGGTCAAGCAATGATTGATCCGTTAAAGATCACAGTTGTCACTCCTGGCATTGATGTTAAAAACGCAAAATATGAAGCTGTAGGAATTCCTGGCCCAGTAGTAGCAGAATTTTTGATGGAGAAGCGAATTATTCGCGCAAAAGATGATTTATATTCACTTCTCTTCTTACTTACCCCAGGTGATACAAAAGCTGAATTAGATACATTGCTGAATGCATTTTTAGAATTTGAACAATACTATAATGAAGATGCACCATTAGAAAAAGTATTACCAAAATTGACTAAAGTATACGGCGACCGCTACAAGGGTTATACTCTAAAGCAACTTTGCCAAGAAATGCATAATTATTACCGGGGAAATAAAACTTTCACTTTGCAACAAGAACTATTTGCTAAGCCAAATATGCAAAATTACCCAATGACGCCAGAACATGCTGACTATCTTTTTATGAAAAATGAAAGTGAGCTAGTTAACCTAGATGATGTTAAGGGCAGAATTGCGGCCGAAGGTGCACTTCCTTACCCACCCGGTGTCTTTATTGTTGCACCAGGAGAAAAATGGAGCGATATTGATCAAAAATACTTTGAAGTTTTAGTAGGAGCAATCGAGCGCTTCCCTGGCTTTGTACCTGAAATTCAGGGCGTCTACTGGGATCAAAAAGCAGATGGTAAAATAAGAGTACAAGCAGAAGTATTAAAGGAGAATTAACTAATGGTTTTATCTTGGAAAGAAAACTTACCAACAGAATTAAAAGAAAAAGTCGATAAAGTCGACAAAATGATTGAACCTCGTTTAGAAGAAATTGACGAGCAAGTCTTTTACAACCAACAACGTGTTTTAGACCTATTTAGAAAACACCGCGTAGGAGAAGAAGATCTAGTTCCTTCAACTGGCTATGGTTACGATGATGTTGGTCGTGATAAACTTGAAGCAATGTATGCTGATTACTTTAAAACAGACGACGCTTTGGTCCGCCCACAATTTTCTTCAGCAACACATGCGATTGCCGTTGGTCTTTTCAGTATGCTTCGCCCTGGTGATACTCTTTACTACTTAACTGGTATGCCATATGACACAATTCAAGAAGTTATTGGCTTAGCAGGCAACAAACCAGGAAATATGAAAGAATGGGGCATTGACTTCAAGCATACTGACTTACTTGATAATGGCGAATTAGACTATGAACAAGCCAGAAAAGATTTACAAGATCCAAAGATTAAAGTCGTAACTATCCAGCGTTCTCTTGGTTACGCTGTACGTGCAAGTTTCACCATGGAAAAAATCAAGAAAATGCTTAAGTTTATCAAAGAAGTTCGTCCAGACGTAAAGATCTTCGTTGATAATTGCTATGGTGAATTTTCTGAAACTGAAGAACCAACTTTCTACGGTGCCGATATGATGGCGGGATCTCTATTTAAAAATGCTGGTGCTGGTATTGTTAAAGCAGGTGCTTTCTTAGTTGGTAAAAAAGATCTAATTGAAGGAGCAGGATCTCGCCTTAATGTTCCAGGTGCTGGTAAAGGTGAAGGCGCTACTTGGGGTTATTTAAGAGATATGTATCAAGGCTTCTTTATGGCACCCCACACTACTGGTGAAGCCTTAAAAGGTATGATTTATACCGCTGCACTTTGCGAAGAAATGGGGATGAAAGTTGCTCCTAAGTGGAATGATCCAAGAACTGATATTGTCCAAACCGTAACTTTTGGTGAACCAGATTCAATGGTTAAATTCTGTGCCGCAATTCAACATTATTCACCAATGAACTCATTTGTTGATCCTATTCCATACCACCAAGATGGTTATGAAGATGATGTTGTTATGGCTTCTGGTAGCTTTACTGAAGGTTCTACAATCGAATTATCTTCAGACGGTCCTCTTCGTGCCCCTTATCGCCTTTACATTCAAGGTGGTTTATCCTATGCTCATGATAAGATTGCGATCACTCATGCAGTAGAAGAAACTTTCTACAAAAATAATTAATCTTAATCAACATATCTAAAACGGTCAGTGAAAAATCACTGACCGTTTTTTATTTTCCCGACAAAATTATTTTAAAATCATTTTTTCTTTGGTTTCTTCTACAAATCCGCGACTTCCGTATAGTCTTTTTGCTCTGATATTTGTAGAAAAAACTTCTAAAAATGCTGGACGTTTTAGGTAAGGAATTGCAGTATCTAAAAGTTTACCTCCTATACCCTTTCCTTGATATTCCCTTAACACGTAAATATAGCCTAGTTCATTCTTCCTAAAAGCAACAAATCCTACTACATGACTGTCGACTTCCGCTACATAAATTGTTTCTGAAAATAGTTCTTCTTTGTATACTGCCCTTTCAAGTGGAGCATATAAATCAACTGCATTACCCACAATTAATTCTTGCATTCTCGCTTCATCATGTACTTTACATAATTGAACATAGTCTGTATTTTTATATTTTCTGATAATTACTTCTTCTGACATAACTAACCTAATTTCTATTTGAAACATCAGGAGAAATAAACTCCTGATTAACGACTAAATTGGCTAGCTTTTCTACGTAATCTCATTTTTTTACCCGCTTTCTGAATTTTTAGCAATATTAGCAGATAATTAAATTAGTGTCAATATTTAAGCAAAGATTAATCTATCTTTGCATCAATTAAAAATCTTTGTTAGGGTGGAATGTATACTTTAAATTTTTAAGGAGGATTTTTTCGAGTTAATCTAAATGATTTAACTCATGTTATGAAAAAAGAAAATCAGAATAATACAAATAATATTAAAGAAAAAAAGAATTATAAAAAAGCACCTCTCATGCCTATTCATTTACGAGTATTTATGGCTGTCTTATTAGGTCAAATCGCCTGTGGCTTTGCCTTAGGCATTTCTGGTACAGCTCTTTCTAACGCTAGTAAATATATCCAAATTAATGATCTTTGGACTGGATTAATTGGTGCTGGATCTTTAATTGGACTAGCTGGCAGTATTCTAATTGGGCGTTTATCAGATAAGATTGGTAGACGGAAATTATTAATGCTCAATATGTATATTTTGGGTACTTTATCTCTACTGCAATTACTAACTAATAATCTTCCCACTCTTTTTATCATTAGAATTTTAATTGGATTAATGATTGCCGTTGATTATACCGTTGGGAACGCTCTTTTAACTGAGTGGCTTCCTAAAGGAGAAGACAGCAAAAAGCAAAGCCACTTGCTTATCTACTGGACAATTGGATTTATTGCTTCATATATAACAGGTACTTTTATTAGCGGCTTTGGCTCACATACTTGGCAAATAATCTTAGCAACTGGGGCCATACCAGCTTTTATTGCCGCTATTTTCAGATCTATTTTTCCTCTACCTGCCTCCCCAAGCTGGCTTGCAAGCCGTGGTAAAGTCAAAACAGCTAATAAAGTTATTAAAAAGCATATGGGACGTAAATGGGGCATCCCTAAGAAACTCAAAAAGTCTAAGCCAGTCAAGGAAGTTTCCTGGACAATATTATTTTCCGGGAAATATTTACGTCGTACTCTAGTTGGTGGACTCTTTTATGCTTGCCAAGCCTTTGCATTCTTTGGCATTAGTATTTTCCTTCCAATTCTCTTACAAAGTATGCATCTTACTGATCAAAAGATTTCCGGTATTATCTATAATGGCGGCATGTTCATTGGAGTTATTCTCGGAATCTTACTTTTCAATAAAATTAGTCGCCGCGCATTTCTTATCAGTAATTTTTTGCTCTCAGGTATTCTAATTGGCTTTTTAGCTATTGACAAAAACCTTAATTTAAATATTCAACTTACTATCTTTTGTATTTTTGCAATTATCTTATCTTCTGGTTTAGTACTTGATTACCCATATCCAACTGAACTATTCGATATTAAGGTTCGTGGAACCGGCGTTGGAACTTGTATTACTATCAGCAGATTTGGTGCCGCAGCAGGTACCTTTTTACTGCCAATTTTGACTAATCAAGGCGGTGCAACCTTATCAATGCTAATCTGCGCAATTGTTCTTTTGGCCGCCTTTATCATCTGCCTAATTTGGGCACCTGAAACCTCACCAAAGTTTAAGCAAAATAATTGATTCTATTCTACTTTTTTCTAAAATAAAAATAGAAAGAGTCAGGAGGGATTAGTATGGTAAAAATGACAATTAGCCAAGACGCAATTAACTTTCTTAAAAATCGTGGTTATGATAAACATGAAATAATTTTGATTGTTGATGGTGGTGGCGGTGATTATTCAATTGAAGGTGGATCTTGCAATATTGGCATGGATTACTCTCTAATTTCACTAGATACAATGAAACATGATTCACGCTATTCAGTAAAAATAGAAAATAATGCTGACTTTGAAATTTATACCTCCGATTATGATTTAGCTTTTTTAGGCGATAACTTGGTTCTAGATATCCACGATACTACCTTACGCCTTCGTAACGATTCTGGCATTTTAACTGGTGCTGTTAAGATTGCTAAGGCAAGCTTTCTTGCCGAGCAAGCTAAAAAAGGTATTATAAGTCAAAAAAATTGTTAATTAATAGTTTTACTCTCAAATATAAATTTGAGAGTTTTTATTTACCCTAATTTATAATGATTTTTTAGTAAAAATGTTATATCATTAAAATCAATAATTTAGAAAAGGACATATTGCTATATGATGCTAATTGTATTTTAGTCTCAAGGGACTAATTTACTTTCCCTTGAGAAAAAATTAAAATCTATTTTCTTAAGGAGAAAAAACAAAATTGAATAATACTGACGAAATCGAATTTTCACGTGTACGTAAACTTGTCTCTCACTATGCTGTTTCACCCGAAGCAAAAGACAAAATTCTAGTTCAGCCACTTGCCACTAAATTAGTTAAAGCAACTGCTTTACTTGATGAGACTGCAGAAATGGTCTGGATTTTAAATTATGGATTACACATACCCTTTATTAGTTCAGATGCCTTGACTCCTATTTTAAATAAGGTAAAAAAAGGTTTTATCTTAAATCCAGCAGAATTAGAACAAGTAGCAGACTTCATTAGAGTTACGCGTCTATTAGTGCGCTTTTTTAACAAGCAAAGAAATAATACTCCAATTATTGCAAGTTATTGTGATACTTTAACTATTTTAGACACACTAGAAAGCGAAATTTATAATGCTATCGAACGCGGACAAGTTTCTGATAATGCAGACAAAGATCTCGCTAAGTTAAGACAAAGAAGCAATAAATTAAGCACGAATATTCAAGATACGCTGCAAAAATATTTGCAAAGTAAAAAATATCAAACTATGATGCAAGATTATCAAATAATTCAAAAAGATAATCATTATACCCTCCCGATTAAAGCAAGTTTTAAACATACTTTTGGTGGAAGTATTATCGATCATTCTAATAATGGGAATACAGTTTTTATAGAACCCACTAAAATCGTGCATCTTACCCAAGAAAAAGCAACTGTTGAAAATCAGATTTATTTAATTGAATCTCAAATTTTAGGCGATTTATCAGCAAAAATTTATCAAGAATTATCTCAACTAGAGGCAAATCTTAATATTATTATCGACCTAGATTGTATCCTAGCTCGTGCAAAATACTCTCAAAGTATTAATGGCAGACGACCATTGTTAAATGAACAAAATCAACTTCAATTAAACGAAATGAGACACCCTCTTTTATCTAATCCGGTTCCTCTTTCACTTAATTTAAATTCTACTAAGCGAGGTTTAATAATCACAGGTCCTAATGCAGGCGGAAAGACTGTCACTCTAAAAACAGTTGGTTTGGCCATTGCAATGGCAGAATTTGGACTATTCTTACCAAGTTCAGGAATATGCTCAATTCCAGTAATGACGGCTATATATACTTCAATTGGCGATCATCAAGACCTGGATAACTCTCTGTCTACATTCTCTGCTGAAATGAAGCAAATGTCTTATATTGTCCAGCATGCAACAAAATACAGTCTAATTTTATTAGATGAATTAGGCAGCGGTACAGATCCAAACGAAGGTGCTGCCCTTGCTATTGCTCTGCTGCAAGCATTACAGCTAAAAGGCAGTCTAATCTTAGCAACCACTCACTATAGTGCAATAAAAGACTATTCTACTAAGCATCCCGCTTTTATCACTGCAGCTATGGACTTTGATCTAAAGACACTTGAGCCAACATATAAGTTACTGTTAAATCAAATAGGAACCAGCCGTGCTCTATGGATAGCTGAAAAGAATGGGATGCCTCAAGAGGTTTTAATGGAAGCCAATAATTTCTTAAATACTGGTAGGTTTCCTTTAAATCAAAGTCAAATTAAATTTAAAAATCATTCGAAAAAAATTAAATCTACAATTTCTTTTAAAAAAGGTGATCGTCTTAAAGTCCCGGAGTACGAACAAGATGTTTTATTCTATCAAAACTCGGATCTTGCAAATCAAATCATTATCTTTGTTAATAAAACTTTTAAGACAATACCAATTAAGGGAGCTAAGCTAGTTAGAAAGGCAAAAGATCTTTATCCAGAAGGTTACAATCTTGACCTATTATTCATACAAGATTGGAAAGAATATAAATTAAACAGAGATTTAAATCGTGGCTCTAAAAAAGCCTGGAAAAAATTGAAAAAAATAGACAAACTTAGATAATAATATGAACCCAGAAATTCGGACAAGAATTTCTGGGTTTTATTTACCGACTCCTTTTACTTTGCAATTGTGATAATTTTTTTATCGACTTGAATTTTATTTTCCTTAGCCAATTCTTTTAACTTACGACTTAAAGTTTCTGGCGTAATGCCCAAATAACCAGCTAGGTCTTTTTTCTTAAGATCTAGCTTTACTTTATTTGTACCTTGTTTTTTTGACAAATCATTCAAATACGCCATAATTCTTTGCTTAGCATCCATTGAATTGCGACGCACTGTATTTTTCTCCGCAGTGACTAATTTTTGACCAAAATCATTGAGTAGACTTAAGGCTAGATCTGGCGTTTGACGAACTAATTTTTGAAAATCATTCCGTGTCATCGAACACACCCAAGCATCAGTAGTTGCCTGAATAAAATTCTCACGAGCGCTAGTCGAAAATAAATGTTCTTGGCCTTCAGAATCACCCTTATTCAGCAAGCCTAAAATCGTCTCTTTACCATTTTCATTAAGACTATAAACTTTAGCCTTTCCCTTATCCATGACAAGCAGCCCGTCTTTTCCATCAAAGGGTTGGCGAATCAAACTGCCTTTAGGAAAATATTCTTGATGCGTCGAAATGGTAACTAGCTTTTTTCTAAGTGATTCTGGAAAATCCTTAAATAAAGTGGCATTACTCAAACAAGCAAGTGGCGAATGTTTTGTCATTTTACATACTTCTTTCTTGATATAAATCAATTTTATTATATCCTATCTTTTTATAATTAACTTGTAAGCACTGATAAATGAATTTTCAAGCTTTTCGATTTATGATAGAGCTGAAGTGTTACTTAAAAGAAAGGATCGTTATTATGACAAAATATATTGCTCACATTAACCCATTAAATGCAGAAAAAATTGGTTGTCAGCCCCATGGGACAGCCGAATTTACCGAAAATGGCGATCAACTTCACATTAAAGTAGAAATGTTTGATACACCAAAGAATATCGAACATTGGGAACATTTCCATGGCTTTCTTGATGGTAAAGTCGCTCAGGCTGCAACTATGGCTCAAGATGTCAACCACGACGGCTTTGTCGATTTACCTGAAACTAAACCAGTATCAGGAACTACGATGGTGCCACTTGATGCGGATCCTGCCAAAATGAATATTCCTAACAATACTTACCCTGTCGCTGACAGCAATGGTTATTACGAATATGAAATTGATGTGCCTTTGACCGAATTACAAGAAAACTTCAAAAAAGCTTTCGGCAGCACCGATCTTCAATTAGATAAACGCGTAGTTTATGTCCACGGAGTTCCTGAGAGCATTAAATTGCCGGACACTGTTAAGGGCTGTGTAATGGATTATGATACTCACACTACCTTGCCAATTGCCGCAGGAAAGATTGAAAAAGAAGATTAATTAGATAATTAAAATTAATTGAATATTTATTCTAAAAAGCTGTTACTAATAATAGCTTTTTATTTTTATGTGTTTCATTGAGAGAGTATTAATTTTGTCGATACATTCAAGTACGTAGTTGTGATCTGATACTAATAAGACTATCGAACAGATGCAAGTTTGCACGATCCTAATGTATCGTCACCATCTGTTTAAATGAATGAATACACGAAAAAACGCAGCTTTGACTGCGTTTTTTTATTCGTTTAATATTTTTTTAAAACTATCATTACGCTTATCGCAAATACAACAATTAGACTGCCATACACAGATCCAAAATATACAAGCGGTGTCATATCAGTTTTTATTGCTGTTAAATATAAAACTAAAAAGATGATAGCAAGTATCGCAAAAGTTACACTTAAAACTACTAAATTTTTATGTTTATTGCCTTTAACATCGACTGTTATGCCCATTTCTTGAAGTGCAGATATAGCTATAGTTAGTAAAAAGATAGCCACTAACGGTAAAGTATATCCAGATTCAAATCCGTGTAAGATTGATTGTATAACAATACCTACAAGTATTAAAAATGATTGAATATAAAACAGATTACTGTTGTTTCTTCTTCTTTTTTCTCTTACTTTATTCGTTACAGTTTTACTGTTTTCGTCCATGTTTTCCACCATCCTTTTTTAATTTTAGATAAATTATACTATATTTTTGTTTTTTTTAATTATTCTTTTATTTTTCAATACGTTTTTCAAGGACAATGGCTCTATCTATATTTGACTCAAAAATTATCTTTAATGAATTTTCTGAGTTCATTGCTGTATTCTTTCATACCTGCATCTTGTAGAGTTTTAATAAAATTCTTGCACTTATTTATTTTTCCCGCATCATTACTATTTTTAATTTCAATTATATTTTTGAAAAACTCAATATCTATTTTATAAAAAAGCAATTGTGGCGTAGTTTTTATATTTTGAATCTTATTAAGAAAGTAAGAGACGTTTTCAAATTTATCATTTTCAATAGAAAAAATAAGAATATTGCATACTATGGCTAAAATAAGTTCCTGAATATTAGAGTCATTGGTGGATTGATACTGTTTTAAAATGTTCCGCGTAATTATTTCATTATCTGATAAGCTATAAAATCGCATAAAGTCGCAGTAAAGCATTAGCTTGTCTTGAGTATAAGATGGAATGTCAAAAATTTTATTTTTAATAGTCGATGTGAGCTTTTCACTATTTAGTTTTGGATTCATTAATGCTAAAAATCCATTAGTCATTAATGTTTGATAGTTTTTATCATATTCGCTTAAAGTACTTTCGTGAATAATTTTCTTAATATTATGCATCTGCTCTATATTATTAGTGTAATAAGCTTCAATCATCATATTTTCCAATTCTTTTGTTTGGCGGTATGAATCATCGCTTTTTTGACTAAAGTTATTAAAAAATTCCTGTACAGAAATATTGTTATATTGAAGCAAGCCTATTAAATTGTCCGCTGTAATTTGACTTATATTCTTTTCTACTTTTGAATAATAAGACTGCGTAACAATTGAACCAATAAATTTTCTTTGGCTCTTGTTTTGTTTTAAACGATATTCTTTCAAAAGACTGCCAATCATCATATTTATCCCTCTTCGCAACGAGTCATATATGACTTATTTTACTATATATATCGCTAATTTGCTAAGCTCAACCTAATTAAACGAGGTGAATATGAATGAATATATTTTTAACTAATAAAAATTATCGTAGATTTTCAATTGCTAGTTTTCTTTCTAGTGCAGGTGATATTCTTTTCTACTTGGCATTTATGACTTATGCAAGTAAATTAAAAAACTATTCTTTAGCACTTTCATTAATTGCCATTTCAGAGTCTTTACCTAAATTATTTACAATTTTTGGTGGCTACTTTGCAGACAAAACGCAACATAAATTTAAAAATATATTTTTAAGCGCCATTATTCGTTGTGCTTTATATAGCATCGTTGGACTTCTATTTATCAGTAATGTCAATCAATGGAGTTTAGTAATTATTGTTGTAATAATTAATTTAATTTCAGATACATTTGGAGCTTATTCCAGCGGATTAGTTTCACCATTAGTCGTTGATCTAGTAGGAAAAGATCATTTCGGAGAAGCAGAGGGTTTTACTAATGGGGTTAATGAAGTTATTAATATAGCAGCACAGTTTGTAGGCTCAGCATTGCTGCTAATTATGTCATACTCATCCCTTGCGTTTTTAAATGCTGTTTCATTTTTACTTGCTGGAATTTTGTTTGCGAGTGTGGGACTGAGGCAAAAATCTACTGCGTCGCTTAAAAGCCATGAAATTAATACTCAATCGTTTTTGGTAACAATAAAGACGTCTTTCAAGCAAGTTAAAAAGCAGGCTGGTCTTTTAGGGGTTGTCTTGATTGTTGCAGTTTTGAATGGATCGCTAAGTTCAATGGGATCATTAATTCCAATTATGATAGCAGCTCATAAAACAGCAATGGTAATTTCAAGATATAGTTTTACGATTGCTTTGATGGGTGTAGTAGTAGCTTGCGGAGCTGCTTTGGGAAGTATGTTTGGTACGCAGTTGTTTAAGAAATTCACAATTTTTTCTATGACAATTCTAGCCACTTTAATCGCCTTAATGACCACTTTTGCGATTTTTGCAACTAGTATCTATCTTGTTTTAGGATTGTATTTTTTATTAGCATTAACAGCCAGCGCAACTTCAATCAAATTGACACAATGGCTAGTAACGTCTGTCGAGCATAAGATTTTAGCTTCTACTGTCGGTCTATTAAACACTATTTTGATTGCGTCTGCTCCTTTGATGACTACTATTTTAACAACTGTTTCAGGTGCAACCAATATAAGATATGCCCTTATTTTGCTTGTAGTTTTAGAAGTAATTACTTTTTTGATAGAACTTAAAGTAAGTCATAAGGTAAAAGCAGCCTCAATCATATCTTCTATAAAGGAGTGAAATATTTATTTATACCACTTTTTTATGTCTCAACAGTTCAAGAGATTAGAACAGTCACTTTGCATGATTTTTCATAATTTGTTGCGGTGGTGCAAGTTTAGCCATGCTGGTCTGCAGCATTGTATTACTCGCAAGTTTCATTATCTGCTTAATTTGGGCACCAGAAACTTCACCCAAATTCAAAAAAGAATAGCTAATTTTAAAGTCTCACTTGAGGCTTTTTCTTTTGTGGCTCATAATAGCCATAATTATATTTATAAAGGAGAATACTATGACTCAAGAAGCACTCTTAATCATCGATTACACTAATGATTTTGTTTCAGACAAAGGCAGCTTAACTTGTGGCAAACCTGCTCAAGAACTTGAAAATGAAATTGTCAATTTAGCAGATTCATTTTTAAAGCAAAATAAATGGGTAATTATTCCCACTGACCTACATTTCCCAGGAAATAAATATCATCCCGAAACTAAGTTGTTTCCACCGCATAATTTACCCAACACTTGGGGTCGGCAATTATATGGCAAGCTGCAAACTTGGTATGATGCCAACAAAACAAATGATCATGTCATCTTCATGGATAAAACGCGCTATTCTGCTTTTGCAGGCACTAACTTAGATCTTATTTTAAGAGAAAGAAAAATCGATACTCTGCATCTGACTGGTGTCTGCACCGATATCTGCGTCCTTCATACGGCAATGGATGCATATAATCGTTGCTATAATTTAGTAATTCACCAAGATGGTGTTGCAAGTTTTGATGAAAATGGACATAAATGGGCCTTAAATCATTTTAAAACTTGCCTAGGTGCGACTATACTTTAATTACAAAAAAATAAGCCCTCTAGCTTAAATTTGAGCTAGAGGGCTATTTTGTATATTTAAGCTATCCATCTAATTCGACACCTTGCAATTTTTTAATTGCATCATAGACTTGTCCGCGTCGATTTTGATCAACAGCTAGCACTAATAAATCGCCAGCTGCAATCACAGTGTCTCCGTGAGGAATAATATCTTGACTGCCGCGATGAATAACTTTAATTAAGGTATCATCCGGCCATTTAACATCTTCTATCTTTTCATCGACTAATTTACTGCTTTCATAGACTGGGATTGAAATTTGATCTTCTTCGCCGCACAATCCCTTTTCACTAGATTTTGGCTCCATAGCAGCCGCTAAGCTATCATAAATTGGACGGCCGCCAAGTAATTGGTCAACTAACAAAGCAATAAATGCTACAACAGCTAACGGCATTAAATGTAACAGCGATCCGACCATTTCAGTAATTAAAATAATCGCTGTAAATGGTGCTCGAATAATTGCTGCAAAATAACCAGCCATGGCAAAAATAATTAAATTAATAACTAATTTTTGTGGCAATAATCCCAGCTGCACCATAAATAGACCGTAAGTTGCGCCAATTAAAGCACCCATTGTTAAAATTGGTAAAAAGATGCCGCTCGGCAGACCCGAATCATAAGAAACAATTGAAAATGCAATTCTAATTACATAAAAAATCGCCAGCATCCCTACTAAATTCCAACTGCTATAAGCAATTGACTTAGGCAAAGACAAAATCAAATGATTACCTGGTCCAGTAATTAGCGGCAAATAATACATAATCGGCATTAAGATCACTAGTGGAATCAATCCGTGTAGCCAGCGCGGAATAAAAGTGATTTTTGCATAACGCTTTTTAAAATTAAACAAGCCCAATTTATATAAGTGTCCTAAAAGTCCTAAAATAAGTCCTAATAACACTAAATGCCAATAAAGTGGCATTGGGAAGGAATGATTGTAAGCTAAAGCTAAAGCTGGTTTTTGACCAAATAAGTTAGATACGACAAAGTTCGAGGCAATCGCACCCACCAAGGCATTCATCCACACACGTGGCGAAAAATTGTGAAAAATTTCCTCTAAAACAAACAACGCACCACTTAAAGGGGCACCAAAAGCAGCTGATAAACCACTGGCAGCACCTGTTGCTAGCAAAACTCGTGAATTTGTTTTAGTTTGCTTAAAGCCTTGGCCGACTCCTTGACCAATTGTGGAACCTAATTGAAGCGATGGTCCTTCTGGTCCTAAAAACAAGCCTGTTCCAATAACCATAATGCCGCCGATTAACTTTCGCCACAAAATCGGCCACCATTGCAAAGTTAATTTTCCTTGCATTTGTAATTTAACTTCCGGAATACCCGACCCACCAACGTGCGGATATTGTTTAACAAAATATCCTGCAATTATGCCAGTTAATGCCAGTCCTGCTACGATTACAATAAACCATAATGGATTTTGGTGCGACTTTTTAAATAAATCGAGCCAAAAAGCTTCGGTTTTACCAATTCCATATCTAAAAAATCCCACTACAACTCCAGCAATTAATCCCACGCATAATGCTTGCAGCATTAATTTGAGATTGCTTTTTTCCCCGTATCTCATACTTTCCCGCTTTCTGATTGATATAAATATTATTTTAACGCAAAAAGTCACTACAACTGCAGTGACTTTTATAGTTTCATGTGAAACATTATTATTTTTCTTCGTACCATTCAGTATGGAAAGTACCTGGACGATCATTTCTTTGGTAAGTGTGAGCACCAAAGTAATCACGTTGACCTTGAATCATATTTTGAGGCAAACGTGGGTTAAAGATAGATTCTAAGTAGTTCAAAGCTGCGCTAAGAGTTGGAGTTGGTACACCTGCATCAGCAGCAACTTTAACAACTTCTCTTAAAGCACTAATATTTTCTTTCTTTACCTTATCGAAAAATGGAGCCTTGAATAAGTTTGGTAAGTCTTTATCAGCATTATAGGCAAACTTAATATCATGAAGCATTTGTGAACGAATAATGCATCCAGCTTCCCAATTTTGAGCGATAGTTGAGTAGTGCAAGCGCCAATTATAAGCCTTTGCAGCCATTGTTAGTTGCTCAAATCCTTGTCCATATGAAACAGCCATTGCTAAATATAAAGCTTTCGCAAGTTGATCAACTAAATCTTTTGGAGCCTTTTCTGGATCAATCTTTGGTTCAGGATCATCTCTCAAAGTTGCTTTCGACATAAAGCGTGCAAGAACAGCTTCCGCAATTACAGTAATTGGAGCGCCAAGACGAATTGCATCTTCAAGCATCCAGTTACCAGTTCCCTTGTAAGAGGCTTCATTTAAAATATGATCAATAATGTGGTCATCAGTTAAATTATCTTTTTGCTTTAATACTTTCGCAGTAATTTCAATTAAGTAAGCTTGAAGTGCGCCTTTATCCCAATTCTTAAAGATTTCGCTCATTTCATCATTTGAATAGTGACCAACAGTACGCAAAACATCGTATACTTCAGAAATAATTTGCATAATACCATATTCAATACCGTTGTGAACCATCTTCACATAGTGACCACTTCCAGCTGGCCCAATATAACCAACACATGGTTGACCAGTTGGAGTCTTAGCAGCCATTGCTTCAAGAATTGGTGATACTTCTTCATAAGCCTTTTCATCGCCACCTGGCATTAAAGCTGGGCCATTTAAGGCACCTTCTTCACCACCAGATACACCCATTCCGATAAAGTGAATGCCATGTTTTTCCATTTCTTCATAACGACGATTAGTATCATGGAAATTAGAGTTACCACCATCAATTAAAATATCGCCCTTATCTAAAAGAGGCAATAATTTCTGTAAAGTCTCATCAACTGGTTTACCAGCCATGATTTGAATTAAGATCTTACGTGGCTTTTCTAATGAATTTACAAACTCTTCCCAAGTATAAGTAGGCTTTAAATCTTTATCTTCATATTTTGCTAAAGCATCAACCTCTGGTTTATCAATTGAAAATCCAGAGACAGAGTAGCCATGATTCTTAACGTTTAAGGCAAGGTTTTTACCCATAACGGACAAGCCAATAACCCCAAATTGTTGCATATTTTTGCCTCCACATATTTAATAAAATTCTTCATCTACTAGTATACTTTTTTATTGCAAATTTCGCACAATTTTGCTTACTTTTTATCAAAAAAATAAAGAGTTCAACTATGTGAACTCTTTATTTAATTATTTCCTAGGAAATTAATGACGTGATGCGCCTGATGAAGCATCTTCCTCTGCTTCGACTGGTTCTGCATCAGTGTGTTCAGAAGCACCTGATGCGGCATCTGCTTCAACACCATACTTGCCAGCAAAGTAACTAAATGGTTTCAAAGCTTGGGCATCATACTTAGCAACGAATGCTGGATCATCCAAAGTATTCAACTCAGTTGAATATGGCATATCATGAGTAATCTTACAGTCAATTAGAACTGGACCTTCCATTTGTTGAGCAGCTGTTACTGCATCTTCAAATTCTCTCTTATTGCGAACAGTAAAGCCCTTTACATTCATACCTTCAGCACTCATTGCCCAATCGTTATCAGGAAGCTTTACACCTGATAATGGTTGATGTGATTCATCAACTTGTTCAGCTTCAATGTAGCCTAAAGTTTCATTAGTGAAGACTACGTTAATTACATGCATGTTGTAACGTGCTTGGGTCAAAAGCTCTTGGTTCATCATAGCAAAGCCACCATCACCAGCTAGGTTCCAAACTTCACGGTTTGGATAAATAGTTGCTGCAGCAAGAGAAGCTGGAGCACCATAACCCATAGTTGCATAGAGTCCTGAAGTAGTCCATTTTTGATCACCGTGCAAGTGCATTAGACGATCAAAGTTAATGTTTACGTTACCAACATCTACTGCAAATACTGCATCGTCAGCTGCTTTTTTGTTGATGACATCAAAAATTGGTTCAACTCGCATTGGAATTTCATCTGAATCATTAAAGCTTTCAAGCCAAGCTTCCCAGTTTTCACGGTCAGCAAGAGCTGCCTTATACAATGGAGATTCTGGACGACTTTCACCTGCTTCAATTAAAGCACGTAAAGTCTTCTTAGCATCAGCTAACATTGGAACAGTTACTGCATGGCGTTTACCTAATCTCTCAGAATTAATATCAATTTGAATTACTTTTGCATTAGGGTTAAAGAAGAAGACTGAGAATGGTGAATTATTACCAACCCAAACAACTAAATCAGCATGAGTTTGAATATCGTTACTTGGCTTAGCACCAACACGACCAATTGAACCCATATATGCTGGAAATTCATCTTCAACAATTCCTTTTCCTAGAACTGATGAAACTAGTGGCATCTTGAATTTATCAGAAAATTCTTTCAGTTCCGCACTAGCATCTTCAGCACCATGACCAAAGTAAACAATTGGATTTTCAGCATTTTTAATTAATTCAAGCGCCTTATCAACCTGTTCCTTACGAGGTGCTGGGAAGTTAGGTACAACTTTATGCGCTGCAGCATTGTTGCGGAAATTATCCTCGATTTTGTCCCAACCAAAGTCCTTAGGTAAGATTAAAACTGCTGGACCTTTTCTTTGATAAGCTTGACGAATTGCTTCATCCATCAAAACTGGAATTGATTCAGCTGTTTTTGCTTGGTGATTCCAAACAGCAACAGGATCAAACCATGGCTTTTCATCAAAAGCTTGGAAGAAGTCAATATCTTGACGGCTTGTTGGAACGTTAGCAACAATAGCAACCATTGGAGTCTTATCATATTTTGCATCATAAAGTCCATTCATTAGGTGAACTGCACCAGGACCAGCAGAACCAAAGCAAACTCCAACTTTGCCACTAATCTTATATTCAGCAGAAGCTGCTAAAGCACCAGCTTCTTCATGTCTTACTTCAATAAATTTTATCTTATCTCTCCAGTTATGAATTGCGTTCATTGTTGAGTCAAATGAACCACCTGGGAAACCGTATATATGGTCAATTCCCCAGTCATACAAAACTTGGAACATTGCATCTGAACCACTAATTTTCGTCATAGTCTATAAGCATCTCCTTAATGATTTTTCTTACACCTTGATTAAAGCACATTTATTAACTAATTGAAAGCGTTTGCCATAACTGATATATCAATATTTAGAGCATACTCAAAAATAATTATTTCACAAACTATTTACCTTTTTGCTTAACTTATCGGTAAAACACAATTTTAAAGTGTGATTAAGTGATCATACTCAACAAAAAAAGCAAAAAAACTTTTAAAAATTTTTTTGCTTTGATTCAATTATTATTTATTTCTTTATTTTAGCAATTCTTCCTTGTTGAATATAAGCAGTTAAAATTGCTAAATCAGCTGGATTAACCCCAGAAATTCTTTCAGCTTGAGCAATAGATTCAGGACGAATTTTTTCGAATTTCTGACGTGCTTCAGTAGCCAAGCTTGGAATTGCATTATAGTCAATATCTACTGGTATTTTCTTTGACTCTAATCGATGTAACCGATCAACCAAAGTCTTTTCTTTTTTAATATAGCCTTCATATTTCAATGCTATTTCCACTTGTTCTTTGACATAACGATCAGTAGCTAAAGTTTGACCACTTAATTTTTCAACGGCATCAAAAGTGACGCGGGGACGCTTCAAAAAGTCTGCTCCGCTAACTCCTGCATTCAAACGGTCCTGCTTGACGCTAGCCAAATATTCTTGTACTTCATCAGTTGGATGAATTGTAACTTTTTTAATAGCTGCCATTGCCCGGGAAATAGCCTGCTTTTTTGCTTCAAATTTTGCATAGCGCTCTTCTGAAATCAAGCCTAACTTATGCCCCTTTTCAGTCAAACGTAAGTCGGCATTATCATGACGAAGAAGAAGACGATACTCTGCCCTACTTGTAAGTAGACGATATGGCTCATTAGTTCCCTTAGTTACTAAATCATCGATCAAGACACCAATATAAGCTTCGTCTCTTTGTAAAGTAAAGCCAGGCTTATTTTGAGCACTCAAAGCAGCATTGATTCCAGCAATTAAACCTTGTCCAGCAGCTTCTTCATAGCCTGAAGTTCCATTCATTTGGCCAGCAGTAAAGAGATGCTCAATATTCTTAGTTTCTAACGTGTGCTTTAATTGCCAAGGCTCAATGACATCATATTCAATAGCATATCCTGGACGCATTAATTCTGCTTTTTCTAACCCAGCAACACTATGAAGCATCTTTAATTGTACTTCTTCAGGCATTGATGTAGAAAAGTCTCCTACGTAGATTTCTTTAGTATTGCGTCCCTCTGGTTCTAAGAAAATTTGGTGACGATCTTTATCTGCAAAGCGGACTACTTTGTCTTCAATTGAAGGACAGTAACGTGGGCCTACGCCTTTAATAACTCCAGAAAACATTGGTGCTCGGTCAAGGTTAGCTCTAATAATATCGTGAGTGACAGTATTGGTATATGTCATATAGCAAGACATTTGATCTTTTAAGTAGTCACTATCTTTACTTGTGTAAGAAAAATGTCTCGGTTCCTTATCGCCAGGCTCTTCCTGAGTCTTTGAATAATCAACTGTATTACCATCAACACGTGGAGGAGTACCAGTCTTAAAACGACGTAATTTAAAGCCTAATTTTTCAAGATTTTCAGGCAATTTAATTGATGGCAAAGAGTTGTTAGGTCCTGAAGAATAAGTTAATTCTCCAATAATAATTTTCCCTCTTGCAGCTGTTCCAGTGGTTAAAACTACGCTTTTAGCATGATATTTTGCACCAGTATTAGTTATTATCCCTTTGCATACTCCGTCCTCAACGATTAATTCATCTGCAACAGCTTGCCGCAAAGTTAAATTAGGTTCATTTTCAATGGTATCTTTCATATGTTCATGATATTGCCACTTATCTGCCTGTGCACGCAAAGCTCTAACTGCAAGCCCTTTTCCCGTATTAAGCATTCTCATCTGAATGTAAGTCGCATCAATATTCTTACCCATTTCTCCGCCAAGTGCATCAATTTCACGCACAACGGTTCCCTTTGCTGGGCCACCAACTGATGGATTACATGGCATAAATGCCACCATATCTAAATTAATAGTTAAAAGAAGGGTTTTTTCTCCCATACGAGCTGCCGCTAAAGCCGCTTCAACTCCAGCATGTCCAGCTCCCACAACAATAACGTCATACTCGTTTGATTCGTACGTCTTCATTTTCATCCTACTTTCCAAGACAGAATTGACTAAATAACTGTGTAATTAATTCGTCAGGTGCACTTTCACCAGTAATTTCACCTAAAGTATCCCAAGCATTTTTGAGATCAATTTGAACCAAATCTAAAGGCATAGCATCATTAATTCCGCTAATTACATCCTCTAAAGACTGTTTTGCCTTAGCTAATAATCCAGCTTGTCGTTGATTCGTTACCAAAATTTGATTTTGAGAATTTTCTATTCCGCTAAAGAATAATTTCTCAATAGCATTCTCAAGTGCATCCATATTCTTTTGTTTTAAGATCGACGTTACAATAATAGGATTATCGGTAAGGTTTTTGATCATTTCCTGGGAAATTTTCGTACCTAAGTCCTGTTTATTCAAAATAATGATCCGCTTTTTATTTGCAGTCAAATCTAATAATCTCTTATCTTCAGCTGTTAAATCTTGACTTGCGTCAAGGAGCAAAAGAACTAGGTCAGCTTCCTTAATAGCCTTCTTAGAACGTTCAACGCCAATTTTCTCAACTTTATCTTCTGTGTGGTGAATTCCAGCGGTATCAATCAGCTTAAGTGGAACACCCTTAACAGAAACATACTCTTCAAGCGTATCTCTAGTAGTTCCAGCAATATCGGTTACAATCGCTTTATCATCTTGAGTTAAATAGTTCAAGAGCGATGATTTTCCAACGTTTGGTCTACCGACAATTGCAGTTGCTAAGCCATTACGGATAATTTTGCCTTCTTGAGCTGTTTGAAGTAACTGCTCAATTTGTTTTGAAACTTCTTGTGCTTTCTTTTTCATTTCCTGAGAAGTTAAATCGTCCATATCATATTCTGGGTAATCAATATTAACTTCTTCATGAGCCATTGTATCGAGCAGCTCTTGGCGCATCGTCTTGATTTTTTCTAGCAAGCCACCAGCTAGTTGAGTCATCGCAACTTGGCGAGATTTATCAGTTTTAGCTCTAACAATGTCCATTACTGATTCAGCTTGAGTTAAATCAATTCGGCCATTCATAAACGCACGTTTAGTGAATTCACCTGGGTCTGCCATCCTGGCTCCATTGGCCAAAAGCAATTGCAAAATATCGTTGGTAACAATCATTCCCCCATGACAATTTATTTCTACCATGTCTTCTCTAGTAAAAGTTTTCGGCGCGCGCAACACACTGACCATCGTCTCATCGACAACTTCCTGCGTTTTTGGATCAACAATATGTCCATAGTGAATTGTATTCGTAGGAACTTTAGTTAAATCTGCTCCCTTAAAAAGCTTATTCGCAATCGCTACTGCATCTTCACCAGATAGACGAACAATTGAAATTCCTCCTTCGCCAATAGGAGTAGAAATTGCAGCGATTGTATCAAATTGCGTTAATACTTGTGCCATTTTTCACCTACATAAATAATTAAATAAAAAAAGTGCCCACTCCACCACTATAAAAATAATGATGGATAAAGCACTTTGACTACTTTATCTTAACAATTTAAAGATAATTTATTTTTGTTTTTTACGTCCTAAACGTTTGTATACACGACGAACTTTACGTTCACGTTCACGTTCTACCTTCTTTTGCTCTTCCAATTCACGTTGATACTTGAATGGATTTTGCAAAATGAAGGTTTGAACTACTTGGAATAAGTTTGAAATCACCCAGTAAAGTGAGATCGCAGATTGGATACCAATTGCTGAAACCCCAATGATAAGAGGCATTAAGTATGTCATTCCCTTAGTCATTCCATTTTGTGAGGATTGAGGCGTTGACATTTGACTAATATACGTACTTATAAAAGTAAATGCAGCTGCCAAAACAGGCATGATGTAATATGGATCGGGACGCCCTAAATCCATCCACAAAAACCGACCATTTTGCAACTGTGGAGTCCGCCAAATTGCTTGATACAAGGCATACATAACTGGTAACTGAATTAGCATCGGCAAACATCCAGTATACGGATTAATACCGGCTTCTTTATACAACTTACTAGTTTCTTCTTGCAGCTTTTGACGTGACTCAACATCCTTACCAGGATACTTTTTACGCAATGCATCCATCTGTGGTTGCACTTTTTGTTGCTTAGCCATGCTCTTAATAGAAATGGCATTCAATGGTAATAAGATTATTCTTACTATAATAGTAAAGATAATGATTGCCCAACCATAGGAATCACGAACTAAACTTGCAATCCAAAGAATAAATTGGGAAATATAGTAAACAATATACCGATCCCACCAATTGCCACTAGTATGAGAAATAGGAGCAACACTTGATCCATTAGTAGATGCACAACCTGTAACTACTAAAGCTAAGGTTAGCATTCCTAGACCTAATAGAATCAGTTTCCAATTTTTCTTAGATAAATGATTTCTCACTCTACTTTTCCTCAGTTTCCGTCTCTTCGTTTGATAAGACTTTAGCTAGCCTTAAGACATGAATAAGATTCTTTTTGGTTCGTTCCATGTCAAAATCTCTTGCATAAGGCCTAGCGATTACTAAAAAGTCTAAATCAGACCTTATCTCTGGCTTAAGTTCTGTCAGTGTAGCACGAATGAACCGTTTGAGGCGATTACGTGCTACCGCCGTATGACCCACTTTTTTCCCAACAGAAATTCCAACGCGAAAATGCTTTTGTTTTTCTTTGGGCAAAGTATAGACAACAAAGCCTCTATTAGCCATTGACTGTCCTTCTTTAAAAACTTTTTGAAAGTCTCTCTCAGTTTTTACACGGTAGCTTTTTCTCAATCTAGTTCATCCTTACTTAAATTAAAAAAACCACTGAGCTTCAGTGGCTTAAGCAGATAAGACTTTTCTACCCTTTTTACGGCGTCTTGCTAAAACCTTACGGCCGTTTGCTGTAGCCATACGCTTCATAAAACCATGAACGCGTGAACGGTGACGCTTCTTAGGTTGGTAAGTTCTCTTAGTTGACATTAATGTTGCACCTCCGTTTTTCAATGCTTAATAAGCACAATTTCTAAAATAGAATAGCATATTTACGCCTAAAAACCAAGTCTTTATCAAAATTTTCCTAAAAAGAAAAGCTTTTTTAAAGTTATTTTTAAATTATATTTTGTGGATATCTTGGATATATATTTTTGCGTGTTTTTTTATCAACAAGATAATTCTCAGAGTTATGCACAATTCACACCCTGTTCAGAATATAATAAACACCCTGTGCATAAGTGAATACTCCTTGGCAGAAATACTGATGTATCGCTAAGTTTGAACCCACATGAATTTGTGGATAATGCAAAAGTGAAATTTTATTTCAAAGATCAGTGGATTTTTATTCTCTCTTTTCCACATACTTGTGAATTTGTTAGTTATTTTTGTTCCTTGTGGAAAACTTTTAAAATTCATGCTAAACTTATTTTGACTTAATCTGTGGATAATACAGTATTTGGAGGAATTTTTTTGTTTGATTTAGATAAATTTTGGCAATTTTTCAATGCTGAGATGAAAAAAAGCTACAGCACTGTTGCCTATAACGCTTGGTTTAAAAATACTAAACCTATTTCCTTTAACAAAAAGACAAAAGAAATGATAATTGCTGTTGAATCTCCAGTTGCAAAAGGGTATTGGGAAAAGAACTTGGCTTCTCAACTAATTCAAGAGGCGTATGCTTATGCAGACATGGAAATTCAGCCAAAATTTGAAGTAGCAGGTAAAGAAGGACCCGAACGTCTAGTTACGCCAAAGCCAAGAATTAAAACTAATCAAGAAATATTAGAGGATCGCCGTGACGAATTTGCTCAAGATCTTCAATTAAATAGTAAGTACACTTTTGATACCTTTGTTCAAGGTGAAGGAAATAAGCTGGCAGCTGGAGCTGCTTTAGCAGTTGCCGATAATCCAGGAAGTTTTTATAATCCTTTATTTATCTTTGGTGGTGTCGGTTTAGGTAAGACGCACTTAATGCAAGCTATCGGTCATCAGATGCTAGCTGAAAAGCCCCATGCAAAAGTGGTCTACATTCAAAGTGAAACTTTTGTAAATGACTTTATTAATTCGATAAAAAACAAAACTCAAGCTGAATTTCGCAATAAATATCGAAATTGTGATCTCCTATTAGTAGATGATATTCAATTCTTCTCTAAAAAAGAGGGGATTCAAGAGGAATTTTTCCATACTTTTGAAACTCTTTATAATGATCAAAAACAGATTGTTATGACTAGTGATCGGTTGCCAACTGAAATTCCTGAATTATCAGAGCGACTGGTTTCTCGATTTGCCTGGGGCTTACAAGTTGAGATTACGCCTCCTGATTTAGAAACTAGAATTGCAATCCTACGTAAAAAAGCTGAAACAGATGGCTTGGCGATCGATGACAGTACTCTTGACTACATTGCTTCGCAAGTTGATACCAATATTCGAGAACTCGAAGGTGCTTTAGTTAAAGTTCAAGCACATGCAACAATTGAGCGGGAAGATATTAATGTTGATTTAGCAAAAGAAGCTTTAGCAGACCTAAAACTTGTCCAAAAGAATAGAGGACTTCAAATTTCAAAAATCCAAGAAGTCGTCGCAAATTACTTCCAAACTTCAACTACAGAACTAAAAGGAAAAAAACGGGTAAAACAAATCGTAGTTCCACGTCAAATAGCAATGTATCTATCGCGTGAATTAACCGATTCTAGCTTGCCTAAAATCGGACAGGAATTTGGTGGTAAAGACCATACCACAGTTATGCATGCCTGCGATAAAATTTCTCGTGCCTTAAAAACCGATGCCGAAATTAAAGCAGCTGTATATGATTTAAAAGCAATGCTTGAACACTAAAAGTTAATAACATGTGGATAAGTTTTCAATTTGTCCACATTTATTGAACACACAAAAGTCCGTTTTATTCAGGTATTTGCCTACTTTCCCACAGATTCCACTGGCCCTACTACTACTTCTAAGTATTTAAATATATAATTAAATAAATAAGACAAAGTACATATAACTTCACAGGAGGTAAACGATGCAGTTTACAATTAATCGTAATTTATTCCTCGAAAATTTAAATAATGTAATGCGTGCAATTTCTTCACGTGCAACTATTCCCATTTTAAGTGGTATAAAACTTAACCTTACTGACGAAATGCTAACTTTAACAGGTAGCGATACTGATATTTCAATCGAAATTCAGATTCCTGTAAATGATGACTTAATTGTCCAATCTACAGGTTCAATTGTTTTACCTGCACGTTTCTTTAGTGAGATCGTTAAAAAATTGCCTGGTAAAGATTTTTCATTTGAAGTAAAGGAAAGCTTCCAAACAAAAATCGTTTCTGAAAATACCGAATTTATGATCAATGGATTAGATGCCAATAACTATCCTCATTTACCTGAAATTTCTACTGATGCATCATTTAAGATTTCAGGTAAAACCTTTAGAGAAATTATTAACGAAACTGTTTTTGCTGTTGCTACTCAAGAAAGTCGACCTACTTTAACGGGTGTTAACTTCATTTTTAATAATTCTTCAATTAAGGCAGTTGCTACTGACAGTCACCGCTTATCTCAACGTCAAATTTCTTTAGAAAATGGTCCACAAACTAGTACTGATTTGATCATTCCAGGAAAAAGCTTAGTAGAATTAGCGAGAATTATTGGTGAAAGCGATCCTGAAATTAAAGTAAATCCAGGTGAAAACCAAGTTCTATTTGAAGTTGGAAATATTGCCTTTTATTCCCGCTTACTTGATGGTCAATATCCAGATACTGATCGCTTAATTCCAACTGAATCTACTATTTCTGTTGAATTTGAATTGCCAGTTTTAGCTAGATCTTTAGAACGTGCCAGTCTTCTTACTCATGAAAGTCGAAACAATGTAGTAAAAATGACTCTTGATGTTCAAAATCAATTAGTTAAGCTTCAAGGTGATTCTCCAGAAATAGGTAATGTGGAAGAAGAAATTGGATTTAAGAACCTTGAAGGTGAAGGCTTGACAATTTCATTTAACCCTGACTATTTAAGAGAAGCTTTACGCGCATCAATTACTGATTCCATTATTATGAACTTTACGCAGCCACTGAGACCATTTACAGTTGTGCCTGCAAAGCAAGATGTCAACTTTACTCAATTGATTACACCAGTGAGAACATTTTAAATTACTGAAAAAGAGCTACGGAAGTAGCTCTTTTTTTTCTTGTTGTACTTAAAAGCTAAATTTAGCCTGGTTAAACGAATTTTTCTCTAGTTAAGTATAGTCATATTAAATTAGAATAAAATGGCTTAAAAAAGGCTACAATACGTCATAAAATTGAATTTCACATAAAAAAACGGTATAATAACAAGGTATGACAAGGTAAATGGGGTGATATTATCCAAAAATTCACAATTAAGGGAGAATATATTACGCTTGCTCAATTTTTAAAAGAAGAGAGCGTGATATCTTCTGGTGGTCAAGCTAAATGGTATCTAAAAGAAAATCCTGTTAAGTTAAATGGCGAGCTTGAAGATCGTCGCGGAAAGAAAATACATGCAGGGGATGTATTGAACTTAGCTGGAGAAGAGTATGAATTTGTTTCAGAGTAGCCAATGTATCTTGCAAACTTTGAATTGAAAGACTTTAGAAATTTTAAAGAATTAAAAACAAATTTTGATCCTCATGTAAATATTTTCATTGGTCCAAATGCCCAAGGAAAAACTAATTTACTTGAGGCAATTTATTTTTTAGCCCTTACTCGATCCCATCGCACTAATAGCGATAAAGAATTAATTCGTTTTGGCAGCAAATTTGCCGGTTTACAAGGTAGGGTTCATAAAAGCCAACTTCAAGTAGAGCTTAAACTACGTTTAACGGCTAATGGAAAAAAGGCCTGGGTAAATCGCTTGGAGCAAAAGAGGCTTTCTGCTTATGTGGGGCAAATGAATGCAATCTTGTTTTCTCCAGAAGATTTAGCTCTAGTTAAGGGAGCACCATCTGTTAGACGGAGATTTATGGATTTAGAATTTGGGCAGATTAATTCAGAATATCTATATTTTTCAAGTCAGTATCGTCAGGTACTGCAGCAGAGAAACAATTATTTAAAGCAATTAAGCATCAAAAAAGCAAATGATCAAGTTTTTTTAGATGTTTTATCCGATCAGCTGGCAGGAATTGCAGCAGAGATAATATCGCGAAGAATAAAATACATTAAAAAACTCAATTCCTACGCTCAAGCTGCTCATAGTGAGATTAGTGGTCAAGCTGAAAAATTGCAGATTTTTTACCGTCCATCAGTTAAGGAAATTATTCCAGAGGATGATGTAGAGACCATTTATCAAAAAGTTATTACTAGTTATAAGAAAAATCGTTCTAATGAAATTCGAAAGGGTACTACTCTCAGTGGCCCTCATCGAGATGACTTGGAGTTTTTAATTAATGAGAAAAATGCCCATGATTTTGCATCTCAGGGACAGCAGCGAACGATTTCTTTAAGCGTTAAGTTAGCTGAGATTCAATTAGTGCATGAATTGACGCAAGAATATCCGATTCTGCTGTTAGATGATGTGATGAGTGAGTTAGATCATCGAAGACAGAGTCGCTTATTGAACTATATTCATGGTAAAACGCAAACATTTATAACAACGACAGATTTAGAAGGTATTTCTTGGGAAATTGTGAAGGAACCTAAGGTTTATCACATTTCTGCTGGAACGATCAGTGCAAAGGAGAGTTAAATGGCAGAAGATAAGAGCAAAGCAGCATTAAATAAAGCTAAAGACTTTGAAAAACGTGCTGATACTTACAATGCAAGTCAAATTCAAGTTTTAGGTGGACTTGAAGCAGTTAGAAAACGCCCAGGTATGTACATTGGCTCAACTAGTAGCCAGGGTTTACACCACCTTGTTTGGGAAATTATCGATAATAGTATTGATGAACGATTAGCAGGTTTTGCTACTAAAATTGAAATTACTGTCAATGAAGATGGTAGTGTAACCGTTCAAGACGATGGACGTGGTATTCCTGTTGACATTCAAGCTAAAACCGGTCGTCCAGCTTTAGAAACTGTATTTACTGTTTTGCATGCTGGTGGTAAATTCGGCGGTGGCGGATACAAAGTATCTGGTGGTCTTCACGGTGTTGGTGCTTCTGTAGTAAATGCTCTTTCAACTAAGCTTGATGCTACAGTTATGAGAGATGGTAAGAAATATGCGATTTCCTTTGATCATGGCCGTGTAGTAGGAGAAATGAAGCAGATTGGAACAGTTCCTCTTGAAGAACATGGAACAATCGTGCATTTTTATCCTGATCCAGATATTTTTACTGAAACTACAACTTTTGACGACAAAATTTTAAAGAACAGAATTCGTGAACTTGCTTTCTTAAACAAAGGCTTAAAGTTAACCTTTACTGATAAGCGTAAAGAAAGCGCTGAAACAGATGTTTACCACTTTGAGGGTGGTATCAAGGAATATGTTGCCTTTTTAAATAAGGGACAAGAAGTCTTATTTGATGAACCAATTTACGTTGAAGGTAATTATGAAGGAATTGATGTTGAAGTTGCCTTGCAATATACCAATGGTTATAAGACAACTTTAATGACTTTTGCTAACAACATTCACACCTATGAAGGCGGAATGCATGAAGCTGGATTTAAGACAGCTTTAACTCGTGTAGTTAATGATTATGCTCATAAGGCTAAGATCCTGAAAGACAAGGACGATAACCTATCTGGTGAGGATATTCGTGAAGGGATCACAGCTGTTGTTTCTGTTAAGCACCCTAACCCTCAATTCGAAGGTCAGACGAAGACAAAACTAGGAAATTCAGATGCAAGAACTGCAGTGGATCGAGCATTTTCAGAAACATTTAGTCGCTTCTTAATGGAAAATCCTTCTGTCGGTCGTAAGATTGTTGAAAAAGGTCAACTTGCTGAAAGAGCAAGAACTGCTGCCAAACGTGCTCGTGAAGTTACACGTAAGAAATCTGGTCTTGAAATTGCAAACTTGCCAGGAAAATTAGCCGACAATACTAGTAATGATCCAAGTATTTCTGAATTATTCATTGTCGAGGGTAACTCAGCTGGTGGATCAGCAAAACAGGGACGTTCACGTTTAACTCAAGCGATTTTGCCAATTAGAGGTAAAATTTTGAACGTTGAAAAAGCTTCAATGGATCGAATTCTTGCCAATCAAGAAATTAGATCGCTCTTTACAGCTTTAGGTACTGGATTTGGTGCTGATTTTGACGTGTCAAAGGCAAGATATCACAAGTTAATTATTATGACGGATGCCGATGTTGACGGTGCCCACATTAGAACTCTTCTTTTGACTCTCTTCTACAATTACATGCGTCCAATGATTGAAAAAGGCTATGTTTATATCGCTCGTCCACCTCTATACCAAGTTCGTCAAGGTAAGATAGAGAAGTATTTAGATACAGATGAAGAGTTACATGATTATCTAGGTACGCTTCAGCCAAGTCCTAAGCCTGTTGTTCAACGTTATAAGGGATTGGGAGAAATGGATCCAGAACAGTTATGGGAAACGACTATGAACCCAGAAAATCGTCGTTTAGACAGAGTAAGTCCAGAATACGCTGAAGACGCTGATAAGATCTTTGATCTTTTGATGGGGAATGAAGTAGGTCCAAGACGAGAATTTATTGAAAAGAACGCTAAATACGTTGAGAATTTAGATGCTTAGGAGGCTTTAGATGGCTAACGAAAATCAACCTCAAGATCACAGAATACGTAATGTTGATTTGACCCATACGATGCGTAGCTCTTTCTTAGATTATGCTATGTCAGTTATTGTGGCTCGTGCCTTACCTGACGTTCGGGATGGTCTAAAGCCTGTACAACGTCGTATTCTTTACGGAATGCATGAATTAGGGGTTACACCAGACAAACAGTACAAAAAGAGTGCCAGAATTGTTGGAGAAGTTATGGGGAAGTTTCACCCACATGGTGACTCCTCAATTTATTTAGCTATGGCTCACATGGCTCAAGACTTTTCATATCGTTATATGCTAGTTGATGGACACGGAAACTTCGGTTCTGTCGATGGGGATGAACCAGCCGCAATGCGTTATACCGAGGCAAAAATGAGTAAAATTGCGGTTGAAATGCTTCGTGATATCAATAAAGAAACGATTGACTGGCAACGTAACTATGATGATACGGAAAATGAACCGGTAGTTTTACCTGCCAGAATTCCTAATTTACTTGTAAACGGTGCTAGTGGTATTGCAGTTGGTATGACAACTAATATTCCGCCACATAATTTGGCGGAAGTAATTAGTGGGATTCATATGTTGATGGATAATCCTGATGTTACTACCAAAGACTTGATGAAGGTTATTCCTGGTCCTGATTTTCCAACTGGTGGTATTGTAATGGGCCGTGGCGGTATCTACCGCGCTTATGAAACAGGTAAGGGTAATATCGTCGTTCGTGCTAAGACCAATATTGAAACAGAGAAGAGTGGCCGTGAACGAATCGTAGTTAGTGAATTACCATACTTAGTAAATAAGGCTGAACTAGTTAAGAAAATTGCAGATTTAGCTCGTGAAAAAACAATTGATGGTATTACCGGAGTTCGTGATGAATCAGACCAGACTGGTATGAGAATTACGATTGATATTCGCCGAGATGCAAGTGCGAGTGTGGTTTTGAATAACTTATTTAAAGAAACCCAATTGCAGGCAAACTTCGGAATGAATATGGTTGCAATTGTAAACGGCGCTCCACACTTCTTAACTTTGAAACAAATGCTTGAATACTATCTTCACCATCAAGAAGATGTTATTACTCGCAGAACTAAGTTTGAATTAAAGAAGGCTGAAGCTAGAGCACATATTTTAGCTGGATTGAGAATTGCACTAGATCACATTGATGAAATCATTAGGATTATTCGTGGCTCCCAAAACAGCGATATTGCTAAGGCACAGTTGATTCAAAACTTTGGATTAGATGATCGTCAATCTCAAGCTATTTTAGATATGCGTCTGGTTCGTTTAACAGGTTTAGAGCGAGACAAGATTGAAGCTGAATATCAAGATTTACAAGCAAAAATTGCAGATTACAAAGATATTCTTGCTAAGCCAGAACGAATCGATGAAATTATCTACAATGAGTTGCTTGATATTCAAAAGCGTTTTGGTGATGATAGACGGACTAAGATTGCAGAAGGCGAAGCAGTTTCAATTGAAGATGAAGATTTAATTGAACAAAAAGATGTACTTTTAACCCTTACCCATAATGGCTACATTAAGCGGATGCCAGCTGATGAATTCAAGGTACAAAACCGTGGTGGACGCGGAATAAAGGGAATGGGAGTTCAAGATGATGACTTTATCAATCACTTGATTTTCTCAAGTACCCATGACTTTTTGCTATTCTTTACTAACTTAGGTAAGGTTTACTCAAAGAAAGCTTATGAAATTCCAGAATTTGGTAGGAACGCCAAAGGACTGCCAATTGTTAACTTGCTAGAACTTGATAAGGGTGAAAAGATTCAAGCGGTTATTAACGTTCCTGAAGGTGCAGATGATAACTACCTCTTCTTTGTTACTAAGATGGGAACAGTCAAGAGAACAAAAGTTAGTGAATTTCAAAATATCCGTCGTAGTGGCTTGATTGCCTTAACCCTTCGCGATGGGGATGAACTGAATAATGTTTTAACTACTGACGGTAAACAAAATATCCTTATTGGAACCCATTTAGGCTATGCAGTTACCTTTAATGAAAATGATGTTCGTTCAATGGGAAGAACCGCAGCAGGTGTACGCGGAATTAATCTAAGAGACAACGATTATGTAGTTGGATCTGATATTTTAGAACCTAATTCAGAAGTGTTAGTAATTTCTGAAAAAGGTTACGGAAAACGGACTGCAGCTTCTGAATATCCAGTTAAAGGACGTGGTGGTAAAGGAATTAAGACTGCTAACATTACTGAAAAGAATGGTCCTTTAGCAGGTGTAACAGTAGTTAATGGTGATGAAGATATCATGTTAATTACTAGTGCTGGCGTTATGATTCGTTTCGACGTTGATGATGTTTCTCAAACTGGTCGAGCTACTTTAGGTGTACGTTTAATCAAGGTTGATGATGGTGCTCAAGTTGCAAGTATTACTGCAGTACCAAAGGCTAATGATGAAGACGAAAAATCAACTGATGAAGAAGAGCCAGTAGAAGAAAATTAATAAATAAAAAAATTACCAAATTTTTGCGTAATAATAATTGAGTAATGTAACTCAGGATCGCGTGAAAAATATTTGGTAATTTTTTTGTTTCTGTGATAAAATCAAACATTGTGAGTAATATTATTCATTACTCCTTGTTCTTGATTTTAACAAGAACCATTTAGTCCAAGAGGAGGTGCAATTATTATGGCAAAAACTAAGTACGAAGTTACTTACATCATCAAGCCTGATATTGACGAAGATTCAAAGAAAGCATTGATCGATCGCTTCGATAAAGTTGTTACTGACAACGGTGCTGAAGAACTTGAATCTAAAGATTGGGGTAAGAGACGTTTCGCATACGAAATTGAAAAATACCGTGAAGGTACTTATCACATTATGACTTTCGTTGCAGAAAACTCTGAACCAGTTGATGAATTTGGTCGTCTTTCTCGTATTGATAACCAAGTTTTACGTTCAATGACTGTAAAATTAGATAAATAATTTGTTTTCGTGAATTAGGAAGGGGACAAAAGTATGATTAATAATGTTGTACTTGTTGGCCGTTTAACACGTGATCCTGATTTACGTACAACCGGGAGTGGAATCTCAGTTGCTACGTTTACTCTAGCTGTTGACCGTCAATACACCAATAGTCAAGGTGAACGTGGTGCTGATTTCGTCAGCTGTGTAATTTGGCGTAAAGCCGCAGAGAATTTTGCTAACTTTACTTCAAAGGGTTCACTAGTTGGTATTCAAGGTCGGATTCAAACTAGAACGTATGATGATAAAGATGGTAAGAGAGTCTACGTGACTGAAGTCATCGTTGATAATTTCTCTTTATTAGAATCACGTCGTGACCGTGAGAATCGTCAGACTAATGGTGGTAATTTTGCTCCGCAAGGAGGAAATGCTCCAAGTACCAATAACTTTGGTGGATCAAGTGCACCAAGCACTAATAATGCTCCTGCTGGTGGAGAAAGCAATAAACCGCAGGATCCATTTGCAGATTCAGGTAGCACTATTGATATTTCGGATGATGATCTCCCATTTTAAATTTAATTAGAAAGGATCTTTGATATGGCTCAACAAAGAAGAGGTGGCCGTCGTCGTCGTAAGGTTGACTTCATTGCAGCTAACCACATTGACTACATCGACTACAAGGATGTTGATTTGTTGAAACGTTTTATCTCTGAAAGAGGTAAGATCTTACCACGTCGTGTCACTGGCACTAGCGCAAAGAATCAACGTAAGTTGACTGTTGCTATTAAGAGAGCTCGTGTTATGGGCTTATTGCCATTTGTCGCAGAAGACTAATAAAACAGATCAAAAATAATAAAAGAGTAGCATATGCTACTCTTTTTATTTTATTTTTTGCGGTATCATAAAAGAAGTAAATGGAGGGATTGTCATGATTATTAAGCAAAAACTAGCCGGAAATATTGATTTTGACTATAAATGGTACGATATCTATAACTGTGATGATCATGATATAAGATTATTAAAGGATGACTTTGATTTAACTTCAGAAATTATTTCTTATATCACCGACCTTCACGAACGTCCCCACTTTGATCATGACTACATTACTAATAGTGATTTGTTAGTTTATGATGTGCCAGTTTGGCCAACAGCAGATGCAGACCATTTCACTACTTTACCAATTAAATTTTTGATGGTTGGGCATACTCTTTTTACAGTTCACTCTCCTGACACAACTTATATGGCTGAACAGTCAAAGACTAGTGTTAGATAATCACTTGAGTGAAAGAATTCATAATAAAGACCTGCAAGAGCTATCACAAGTTGAAAAAAGTTTGGTTTATTTGTCTAGCTCAATTAGGACTAATCTAATGATGCTTGAAAGCTTAAAAAATAAAAAATCAGGTCTTCATATGAATGCATCTGAAGAAGAAATGTGTGATGACATTATCATTGAAGTTCAGCAGTCCTCGCAAATGATCAAGATTTATAGCGAAGTTACTGAAGAAATATCTAAAACGTCTAATAACATTTTGAATAATAACTTGAACAACACGATGCAGTTTTTGACTGTCTGGTCACTTCTTTTAACAATTCCAACGATCGTAACAGGATTTTTTGGGATGAATGTGGACTTACCTATTTTTCATAATCCATTTGATTGGGTAATAATTACTGTTGGTTCAGTTATCGTAATGGCAATTTTACTTTGGTATTTGCGTCGACACAACATGCTATAATGCTTGCTTAGCTTAGATGATGAGCAAGCATTTTTTGATGTATAATATAAAATGATGTAGTATATATTTTTTATGATATTAATGCTATAACAGGAAGGAATTTCAATGAAAGGCTTTTTACGCAAATTAGAATTGCCTGAATTTGTTAAAGATACGCGTTTAACAGCATCATTGATTATTGTCCTAGTTTTATCCTTATTGGGAGCTATTATTGGGATGTTAATTAGTCCGTTGTTTGGATTAGCAATGGTGCTACTGTTTATCTTGACGGTTATTTTTGCAGTCTATGGCATTTATGTTCTAGCTGGTAATACAAACAACTATGCTGCTAATCTTTCATATCGTATCAAGCGTGGTGAACAAGAGGCAATGATCAAAATGCCACTTGGAATTATGCTTTATGATAAGGACCGACAGATTCAATGGATTAATCCATATCTACAGATGTATCTGCATGATAAAGATATTATTGGCTCTTCGATCTCTTCAGTTGATAAAGAGTTAGCTAAATATATTGATGATGCTATTAAGTCTAATAGTAAGCAAAATAAAATTATTAAATGGGGCGATCGCAAGTTTGAGATGGTGGTCCAGGATGATCTGGGTGTGGTTTACTTACTTGATATTACGCGTTACGCAAATATTGAAGAGAAGTATAAACAAGAAAGATTGGCAATTGGCTTAATATTTATTGATAACTATGACGAATTAAGCCAAGCAATGGGCGATCAAAACTTAACAAATATGAGTTCATATGTTCAAACTACTCTGAGCAAGTATGCTGGTCAATTTAACTCATATCTTAAGCGTATAGATGAAGATCACTTTATTTTGTTAACGCATATGCACGATTTAGCCAAAATGGAAGATAATAAGTTTTCTATTTTGGACAAGGTTAGAACTGAATCAAGTAGAAAGAATATGCCGCTGACCCTATCAATTGGGATTGCGTTTGGATCTGAAAGTTTAAATGAGATTGCCGACCAAGCACAATCTAATCTAGATCTAGCCTTAGGACGTGGAGGCGACCAAGTTGTTGTAAAACAATCAGGCCATGAAGCCCGCTTTTACGGTGGAAAATCTAATCCAATGGAAAAACGTACGCGAGTGAGAGCTCGAATGGTTTCTCAAGCTTTGGTAGAATTATTTAAAGGCGTTGATCACGTCTTTGTTCAAGGACATCGAAATCCAGACTTAGATGCTATCGGTTCAGCGATTGGAATTGTTAAGATTGCTAGAATTCATGGCGTGAAAGCTAGCGTCGTACTAGATGTTGACCACGTTAATTATGATGTAGGACGGTTAATTGCTAAAATGCAAGCTGCTGGAATTGATAAGGATGTATTTATTTCACCTAAAGATGCTCTTGAAGCAGCAACGGATGAGTCGCTTTTAGTTTTAACAGATCACTCTAAGTATAGTATTACTTATGATCCAGAACTTTATAAGCGCTTGAAGAATCGTTTAATCATTATTGACCATCACCGTCGAGGGGAAGAATTCCCAGAAAACCCAATGCTCGTATATATTGAACCGTATGCATCTTCGACGTGTGAATTAGTAACAGAAATGATTGAATATCAACCGCAAGGCGGCGAAGGAGTCTTAACTGATTTAGAAGCTTCAGCAATGCTAGCTGGTATTACAGTTGACTCTAAAGAATTCTCCTTGAGAACTGGGACTAGAACTTTTGATGCTGCAAGCTACTTGCGATCAATTGGAGCAGATACTCAAGTCGTATCTGAGCTTTTGAAGGAAAATATTGATAATTACTTGCAAAGAAGTCATTTAGTTTCTACTATTGACATGATTGAACCAAATATGGCTCTCTTAATGGGAGAAGATAATAAGATCTATGATCCAATTATTACTGCCCAAGCTGCAGATACGGCTTTATCTCTTGAGCATGTAGATGCTAGTTTTGCATTAACTAGACGTAGTAAAGATGTAATTGGAATTTCGGCCCGCTCAATGGGAAATGTTAACGTTCAAGTAATTATGGAGAAATTAGGTGGCGGTGGTCACTTATCTAATGCAGCAACTCAAATTAAGGGCGTAACAGTTGAAGAAGCTAAAGATAAGTTGCTCGCTGCAATCAATGAATATCTTAAGGAAAATGAATAGGAGTGAAATTCATGAAGGTTATTTTTATTAAAGACATGAAAGGTAAAGGTAAGCGCGGAGAAGTTAAGAACGTACCAGATGGTTATGCTCAAAACTTCTTGATTAAGAATGGTTATGCAAAAGAAGCTACTAGCTCCAACTTAAATACCTTAAAGCGGGTTCAAAAAGCGGAAAAAGATGCTTATGAAGCAGAAAAAGCAGCAGCTGAAGACATTAAGCAGAAGCTTGAAGATGACAAGACAATTGTGAACTTCAAGTCAAAGGCCGGTACTGATTCTCGTTTATTTGGTTCTATTTCAGGTAAAAAGATCGTTGAAGGTCTTGAAAAGCAATACGGTATTAAGGTTGATAAGCGTAAATTAGAGCTCCCAGAGCCAATTAAATCTTTAGGATACACAAACGTACCTGTTAAACTATTTAAAGGCGTAGAAGCTGTAATTCGCGTTCACATTACGGAGCAAGACTAATAATGGATAATGTTGTTTCTCAACAAATTCCCCATGATAGTGAAGCAGAAAAGGCGGTCCTAGGGGCCGTCTTTTTAGATCCAGAAGCCATTATTGATGCTTCAGATATATTGCAACCTGATGATTTCTATGAGCATGCAAATAGAATTGTCTTTCAGGCAATGCTTAATATTTCTGATCGTGAGGAAGTAATTGACCCAGTAACTCTGCAAGATGAGTTAAAGAAAAATAATCAGGTAGATGATATTGGTGGGATTGCATATGTAACGGAGTTGTCAATGGCAACGCCAACGGCAGCCCATGTTACTTATTACGCTAAGATTGTAAAACGTAAGGCAATTCTCAGAAATTTAATTTCTACTAGTCAAAGAATTATTCAAAATGCCATTGAGGGTTCAGATGATGTAACCGATATCTTAGATGACGCTGAAAGCCAAATAATGGGTGTCTCACAGGATAATGCTAGTGGCGGGTTTAAGTCTATCCATGATGTCTTAAACACAACCATGGAGGAAATTAACTCTATTCCTGATGATGGAAATACAGTTACGGGTTTGCCATCAGGATTTTCTGAATTAGATAAGATGACGACTGGTTTTCACGATGATGAGTTGATTATCTTGGCTGCTCGTCCTGGTGTTGGTAAGACTGCCTTTGCTTTGAATGTAGCGCAATTTGTTGGTTTAAAAACTGATAAAACTGTTGCTATGTTTTCACTAGAAATGGGAGCTGAGCAACTAGTTCAAAGAATGCTGGCTTCAGAAGGATTGATTGATTCACAGCACCTTAGAACTGGTCAATTAACTGATGAAGAATGGCGTAAATTAGTTGTTGCGGCTGGTTCTTTAGACAATACGAGTATCTATATAGATGACACGCCTGGAATTAAAATGAGCGAGATTCGCGCTAAAGCACGTAGGTTAGCTAAAGAAAAGGGAAACTTAGGATTAATTGTAATCGACTACTTGCAGTTAATTGAAGGACCCCGTAGTGAATCACGTCAGCAAGAAGTTTCTGCAATTTCACGGCAATTAAAGAAATTAGCCAAAGAGCTACATATTCCAGTTATCGCTCTATCGCAGCTCTCTCGTTCGGTTGAACAACGTCAAGATAAGCGACCAGTCTTGTCTGATATTCGTGAATCTGGTTCGATTGAACAGGATGCTGATATTGTTGCCTTTCTTTATCGTGATGATTATTATCGCGATGAACGGGATGAAGATGATGAAGGTGAAGTTGAGGCGGAAGAAGATAATGGTGAAGTAGAAGTAATTATTGAAAAGAACCGTTCTGGTACGCGCGGAACAGTTAAACTGATGTTCTCAAAACCATATAACCGTTTTTCAAATCTTGACTATACTCATAATGAAGCTTAAAAAAATAATTTGTAAGCGCTTCATTAATTAGCTATACTATAAGAGTTAAAAGTCTATCTTTTTAAAAAACTAATTAAATGAGAAGGTGTAAGTTGAATGGTAGAAAATAAATATGTAGGTAGTATTGAAGCTGGTGGAACAAAGTTTATCTTGGCAGTTCAAGATACAGAGAGTGGCGAAGTTGTCGCAAAGAAGAGAATCCCGACAACTGATGCAAAAGAAACTTTAGCAAAGAGCATTGAGTTCTTTAAAGAACATCCAGTATCTGCTTTGGGAATCGGAACTTTTGGCCCAATTGATATCAATCCAAATTCAAGAACATTTGGTTACATCTTAGATACGTCTAAGCGTGGCTGGTCTGGAACAAATGTTAAAGGTACTTTTGAAAAAGAATTGGACATTCCAGTTGTAATGACTACTGATGTTAATGCATCTTGTTACGGTGAATATATTGCGCGTGGTCGAGATAATTCTAAGACTTACTTTTATGTAACAATTGGAACGGGAATTGGTGCTGGTGCAGTTCAAGCTGGGAAGTTTATTGGCCTAAATAATCACCCAGAAATGGGACATATGTTAGTAACTCCTTATCCAGGTGATAATTACACCGGAAAATGTCCATTCCACGGTAATAAGTGTGTTGAAGGAATGGCAGCTGGACCTTCACTAGAAGGCAGAACCGGTATTCCTGGTGAAAAATTACCTCGAGACCATAAAGTATTTACTTACGTGTCTTACTATGTAGCACAATTATTGTTTAATGCTTATATGACTATGCGTCCTGATGTAATGGTTGTTGGTGGATCAGTTTTAAATGATCAAGATTTGGTACAAGTGCGTGGTTTCTTTAAAGAATTCAACAATAACTATGTTGCAACTCCAGACGTGGATGAATTAATTGTTCGTCCAGCTGTTGCAGATAATGGTTCTGCAACTTTAGGTGATTTTGAATTAGCTAAAGAAGCTTTAAAGAATAAATAAGTAATTTATATTAATGTTTATACTAAAAAAGCAACTTCAGTTTTGAAGTTGCTTTTTGTTTCACATGAAACATATGATTAACTACCATCGTGAGAGTCATCAACAATTGGACCTTTGCTTGAGTCATTGCCTAGTGGTTCTAAGTGTTCATTATGGCTAAGAAAAGGGAGATTGATGTACTGACGAGCGGTTGCCGTAATGTCAGAGATAATCTCATTAGCAATTAAACGTGCGTCAGGATCAAGAGCAAGATAGGCATGGCTAAATTGAATTGCACCACGAATTTTATTAGTTGTTAGTTGACTAGCTTCAGTAATTTTTTGTGACTCTAAAGCAGTAAAGAAGGCTAACCAGAAAGCTTCACGTTTTTCACGTGGAATCTTGGTATTCCAAGAGATAAAAGTACTTCTAATAATTCTGCTTGCATTGCTTAAACCTGGCGCCATTACAAAACTATTTCGTGCTACTTCCCAATGTAAAGGATTATGTTGCTTCATTAAATGTTTCATTCTACTTTTAACTACGATAACGCGTTCTGGATGGTCAAGCATCATTCCAAAAATTGATCCTTCAGGAACATAAGTCATCATTTTTGGAATTACGCGTTGAAATTCAATCTGGTTATACATTTCTTTCATGAAACCAGGACCATCGAAGCTATAAGCCTTAATTACTCTGTCTTGAAGGCTAGGAGAAGCTGCATAAAGTGCATAAGCGGCAAAATTTCCACCTTTTGAATGGCCTACTGTGTAGATTTTCTTATCAGGATAGGCTTGGGCCATTTTATCTAGATAATCTGCTGCTACGCTTTGACCAAAGATTTCTGGTTGATAACTCATATCGACGTCTTCATTTAGACCTACCATCGAACCATCAGTTCCGCGGTAAGCCACTAGAATAGTTTCTGAATCTAGCTCAATTGTCATTGCAGTGAACTGGACGGGTGGCTTTTTCTGAGAAAGGTGTGACCAATCGAGAAAATGCATATTTTTATAGCGGTCACTTAAGTTTACTAGTTCTGCCTCTAATTTATCTGAGTGAATTAAGGTTTTCTTTTGTATTAAGCGTTTTGTAGCTGCCTCAAGCGTATGACCTTTAACACTGGAATCAAAAGGAAGATAAGCAAAAGCAGCAAAAAGACCTGCATCTAAACTATTAAATGGTTCCCGATCTAATGTTAGATCACCCCGCCAGCGAACATAATCAAGTATTTTACCCAAGATAAAAGTCCTTTCGTTAACGGATATAGTACTTTCATTTTAATGCTTTTTTGATTAAAGACAAAAGAGGACGCTTAGTGCTAATTAGAAGCAACAAAAAAGAAGAGCTAAGTTGCTCTTCTTAGTGATTAGAATATTAATTGGATAGTTTCAAGAGGAGATAAAGGAGCCTTAATTGAAGCAACATTATCTGTTACCTCAATTTTTACTGCTTCTTTTTCAACACTATTATTGCGTCGTCGAATTAAAGTAGCTGTATTAGAAGGTAGAGGTTTACTTAAATGCCAGTTGATCTCTTGGTAACCATCTAAGTTGAAATTGGCTAGCCAGACAATTTTACCGTTTTCTTGAATGTTTAATTTGACGTGAGGCATATTGATTAAATAGTCAATTGGTTCAACGCTAGCCATAATTTGTTGCATTAATCCTTGTTTATAAGATGAAAATTGTGATTCCCAACCGTGTTTTGGATCTTGATCCATTGGTAATACAATTATGTGATCATCAATAACAGCCATGAAGTTTCCGAGCTTTTGGTCGATCGAATTATAGGCTGAACTCCAAATCTTAACATTGCTATCTGTTTGATAGTCTAACTGTAGATAGTTGCCTGTATGTTGCAGCATCGTAATACGAGGGTTCTTAACGCCCTGAACAGTTGTGCCATCAGCTTGTTCAAATGATTGATAGCCACTCTTGCATGGATGCCATTTAGCACTTTGAATATGAAGTAGATTACCTAGCTTTCTGTCTAGTAAAACCTGGATACTTTCACCGTCAAGTAGAACTGTATTTTTAGTGATTAGATTAGTGATTTGTTCATTTGAAAGGTTGCGTAATAATTGGTCAGCAATTGCAATAGTTTGATTTTCAATTGCAAGGTCATTTTGAACGGGAAGAATAGTTGTCGCAAAACCGAAACTTGCTAATAAGCTAGCCCAATTCTTTTCATGTGGAAGTAGCTCTTCTGGTTCTTTTCCAAAAGTTGTGTGAGCAGTATAAGCAGAGTCTTGATCTACTAAAACTTTAATACCACGTAATTTTTGCATATTAAGGCGATGGCTAGCTAGGGCAGAGGCAAAAGGCTTAATGTCAGCTAACATTTTGTCATAGCCCCAATCTTCATTTACGCCATTGCCCATCATGTCAAAGATATTAAGCATAATGCCTTTGGCTCCGAGGAGTGCTGTGGTAATAATTTGAAATGCGATAAAGGTATTAGATTTTACTTGCGGGGTCCACATTGAATTTTCCAATTCTGGGTAAAGCTCAGCCCGAGGTCCTAAGAAGGCAGCCGTAGTTCGACTATATTCTTCAAATTTACGACCATAAATTAAAGGAGCAACTTCGTTATAGGACGGTAAGTGTGGACGTGCTACGCGAGGATGTCCAGGACCTGCTTGGGCGTCAAATAAACTAGGCCAGTCTCTACCTTCAATAGCATGCCAATCAGGAAACGAAGTCATTTGTCCTAAATCAGTATTAGGGCTCACTTTGTGAACTGCTTGTTCAATTAAGTGTTCGTTTTCGATCATTTCCTTACGTGCTTGATCAAGATAAATTTTTCGTTCAATAGTAGGTTCGCCAGGCTTAAGCATATTTTTAACAAATTCTGCACGGCTTTCTGTTTTACCCAATTTTTCTTGATATAGCTTCATATGGTAGTCACAAAAACACATTAACTTTAATGGAGTATGGTTATAGTGCCGAAAGTCATCTTCCATCCATAAACGACGTGGATGAATCGAAGCATATTGAGCATACCTATCAGCTAAATACTTACGCCAAGTTGGATCTGCTGGACAAGCCATATCTTTAGCTTGATTGCCATTAATATCGACAAAAGTATTAAAGCCAATCTCAGGATTAACGCTAAATCCGCGATCGGAGTGCATAATAGTTGCCCATGGATTTAGACTCGTAGTAACATCAAGCTTAGCTAATTGCTTTTGTAGGGGGATAATCGCATCAAGCCAGACTTGTGTTTCTTCCTTAGTTAGATGACTGTGGTTTAATTCTTCGCCATTAATAATAAAAGCCACGTCATCAATTTTGGCTTTTTGTACAAAATCTAAAAGTTTTCTATCTTTTTCAGGCGTATTAGTACGTGGATCGAAAACATAACGTAAAGTATAAATGTAGCTCATAATAAATCCTCAATATTCTATACAATTAATATTCAAAAAAGTGTGTAACTTAGTATATTAAGCCACACACATATCTTAGCATATTTTGAAAACGGTTTCTATAATTTTATTTTGCGCCGTGAGTAGAATTAATTCGGCGAATATTTTGGTCTTTTTCAAGAGCTAGAATAATATCATTTTCGTCTTTTCTATTTCTAATTACTCCGTCGACATTAACAACAATATGTTCAGAAGTTACGTCAATAATTTTGATAGAAATTTGTTCAACTTCGTTTAAGGATAGTTCTTTTTTCAATTCATTAAGAATATCTGGATGATTATTAGCTTCAATTTGAACATTGAAACGAACATGAAGAATAATAAAGTTAATGAATGTATCATCGTGAAAAATAATTTGGATAATGAATAAAAAGACTGTGCTGACAATTCCGATGACATACATTCCAGCACCAACTGCCATACCGATTGCAGCAGTTGCCCAAACACCAGCTGCAGTAGTTAAACCAGAAATTTGTTCTCGTCTAACTAGGATTGTACCGGCACCAATAAAGGAAATCCCAGTTACAATTTGAGCCGCAATTCTTGATGGATCAAGCGAAATATCATGTAACGATAATAGGTCAAAGAAACCATATTTAGAAACCAGCATAAATAGAGCAGAGGCGACAGCAACAACCATATGAGTTCTGATACCTGCACTTTTTCTTTGAGTGGCACGTTCATAGCCGATTGCTGTTCCACAAAGAGCGGCAACTAAAATTCGTAGTAACCAATCTAATTCAGTTGAAAGTGATGTTAAACTTACCATAATTAGTCCCTTCTATATAACAGATACGTCTTTATTGTAGCCCAGATTTAGTTGGATAATCATTTAAGTAAAAAGTAAAAAAAATATCTTGTACAGAAACAGATAATATGGTTAAATACATAATTGTCATATAAACAGGCTGACTTAGCTCAGTTGGCAGAGCACGTCACTAGTAATGATGAGGTCGAAGGTTCGAATCCTTTAGTCAGCATTTTTTATGCTCATATTTAATTAAAAGCTATCAAATCATTTCTTAAAATACTGATTTGATAGCTTTTTCTTTGCTTTGAACTAGAATAAAAAGGTTTGGGAGCAAGCGTTAAGCCTGTTTTTTTGTGTTTAGGGTATTTGAAAAGGATTATCTTCAGTATTAGAGATAATCCTTTTTTGTTTGAGCTATTATATTTTTTGACACGTTCAAGATGAGATAAAGTCATTAATTTATTAGCCAATTGTAGTACTAAATAATTATCCTTTAACTATTTCTTCTAAATTAATTGGGTTATTTAATTGATAATCTGCTTCAGGAAGTTCTTCATGTGCTCCCCAATTGGCTAAAGCAAATTTCACTTTAGCAGCGTTAGCTGTTAACATATCATATTTGGTATCACCTACATAAAGCGTTTCAGTACGATCTACACCAAGTTTACTTATTGCGAAATTTAATGGTTCAGGATTAGGTTTATGATTCTTAGTATCACTTGCAGTAACAATTACATCGAAATAGTCATCTAGTCCAAAGTGACTGACTTCATTAATATACTCTTGTTTAGTTTTTGAAGTAACAATTCCTAAAGTAATTCCCTCTTGAGATAGAGATTTGATAGTTTCGGGGATATTATTAAATAATGTATCTTCATTAACTCGGTTACTAGCTTTTTCAGACCAACTTTTAGCCATTTTATTGATCAATACTTTATTATTAGTAAAATGCTTAATGGCATCTCTTCCAGGAATTCCCAATGCAAAGGCTAAATCGTTAATATTAACATTTGCATTTAAATATTCTTTAATAACCTCTTTGAATGTGGAAAGAACAACCTTTTGTGTATCAACAATAGTGCCATCTACATCGAATAAAATTGTCTTAATCATAATTTACTCCTTACTTTTAAAGCGGTTACAGCAATTATATCAAAAGCATAATTATCTGAATATGAAAAAACTACTAATTTCCTTAATAGCAATAGCGTTTATAATTGGCATCATTTTTAATTAATACACTAGAGAACTGAAATAAGTTTACGTAATACGCCTTGTTTTAGTTTTTTATTGCTGTGGTTCAATACGTAATTGGATGGTCAATGATTTAACTAATGGAGTATCAGAATAAAGCTTAGTATTTATAGATCTACCTGTTTGTTAACAAAATATGTCATATATAATTGACAATTTAAAAATAGCTATTATACTTAAAGTATAAAAAGTCACATATATATGACTTATAAGAATGATAGAGAGAATTGCCATGAATAGAGTTAAAGAATATCGAAAGCAAAAAGGCTTATCACAGATGGCATTAGCTAAAAGGATAGATGTTGCTAGGCAAACAATAAATTTAATTGAAAATGATAAATATAATCCTTCTTTAGATTTATGTTTGAAATTAGCGCATGAGTTAGATACAGATTTAAATACATTATTCTGGGATGGAGATGTTAAAGATGGAAGCAAAGGAAACTAGATTCGAAAAATATATGAAATTTTGGTACGGAATTTCTGGTCCACTTGATGAGCAGAAACGTCAAGTTATGAATCAAATTGGAAATAGGGCATTTTTTATTTTCTTTTTAGGGATGGATGTAGCATTTTTAATTTCTCTGGTTTTGTTTTCGATGTATAAAGCTGATGTGGCATATCTTTTCCTTTCTGGTAGCTTTTTTGTAATGCTAATGGCAGTTAACTTATACATAATGCAGCAATCTAGAAAGGCGAGATTGACAGATAATGAAGTAGAGAAAGACGAATTACCTGAGGCTAAAAAAGCTGCATGGACAAAAGGAATGATATCCGGAGCAATCTTTGGCATATTGATGTTAATCTTAGAATTCTTAACTAGTTATAGCGATGGTTCGTGGACCTGGATAATGATTCCTACATGTTTGATTTCAGGTGTTTTCTTCGGTATCTTTATGTCGCTAATTGCAGTTCATAGAATCAAAGTAGTAAAAGACGAAGATTAAAGAATTAGCCATTTTTAATGTTACATTGTTGCATTAAAAATGGCTTTTTTTGTTGAAAAAACTTCACGTAGCTTATAAATATTTGTATCATTTAAATGTAATCGTTTGCATAAAAATAGAAAAGATAAAGAAAATGAAAACAACAAAATTAGGAAAAACAAGTTTAGATATTCCAGCTATTGCTTTAGGCGTTATGCGGATGGGGACTAGAACTCCAGAAGAAGGAGCTGCTGCAATTAACGCAGCTTATAAAGCTGGTGTAAATTTTATTGATTCGGCGGATATTTATGGACGCGGAAATTCAGAAAAAGTTTTTGGTAAGGCGTTAAAATTAGCCAATGTTAACCGTGAAGATTTATTTATTCAATCAAAGACTGGAATTGTTGTAGGATCAAGTGGAAGCCATGGATCATTAGCTTATGGTTCACGCTATGAATTTACTAAAGAGCATATTTTGGATGCTGTTGATGGTATTTTGAAGAGAATGGATATTAATTACTTAGACTGCCTAGTCTTACACAGACCAGATATTTTGATGGATCTAGAGGGAATTAAACAAGCCTTTGATATTTTACAAGCTACCGGTAAAGTTAGATTCTTTGGTGTATCTAACTTTAATCCTGCTCAATTTAAGATGCTTCAAAATGCAGTAAGTCAGCCTTTAATGTTTGATCAAGTGCAATTCGGATTAATGCACACAGGAATGGTTGACTTTGGCTTGCATACTAATATGACTGATGATGCTTCTATTAACCACGATGGTAGCTTACTGGAGTTTTTACGGATGAATCATATTACTTTGCAAGCGTGGTCACCATTTCAATATGGAACTTTTGCTGGTACATTTATCAATAATCCAGCCTTTCCTGAATTAAATAAGAAATTGCAGGAAATTGGAGATAAATATAGCGTTGGTAAAAATGCAGTTGCGGTAGCTTGGATTCTTAAATGGCCTGGTCAGGTTCAGGTTATCATGGGAACTATGACTCCGGCTCATATTGTCGATTCTGCTAAGGGTGCAGATATTGAGCTGACTAATCAAGAATGGTATGATTTATATTTTGCTGCGGGACACGATTTACCGTAAAAAAGTTTTGCTTTTTATAAAATCATCTGATATACTAGTAGACGTTGTGAGAAATGCTGACTTAGCTCAGTTGGCAGAGCACGTCATTAGTAATGATGAGGTCGAAGGTTCGAATCCTTTAGTCAGCACATGTGAAAAGTCCTAACCTGTTGGTTAGGACTTTTTTTGTTGCCTTTTTTAACTTGATATAATAAGAGGTAGAAATATATTGCGAAAGATAAATGCTAGAAAAGGTAAAAGCAGATGAAATTAAGTCAAAATAAAGAAACTTTAGATCAAATAGCACCATTAGTGGAATATGCTTTTTTAAAAAATAATGATATACGTGAGGATCCCAACTTTTTAAGTCGTTATAACCATAGTATGGGTTTTGGTGAATATAAGGATAACCATCTTGCTAGCTATATTATGGTAAATGAATTTAAGAGTAGAATTTTTGCTAAAAAAGTTAAAATGGGCGGAGTTGGCTATGTTGCTTCCTATCCCGAAAACCGTGGTCAGGGCGATATTAATCGCTTGATGAAGGAGATTATTTTAGAATTACACGATCAAAATTACGCAATTTCTGATTTAGCTCCATTTTCAGAAACTTTTTATCGTCGTTATGGCTATGAAAATGCTATTTATGAAAAAATGTATCAAATTCGGCCTGAATATCTGCGTTTCTTTAAGCCTATCAAAGAGGGAAAATTGATGCGCGGAAATTGGAGCGACTCATCCCTAAAAGAAGCAGTAATCAAGTTATATCAAGCTAAACTCAATCAAGGTGAACAAAGAAATACAGTTGACCGTGCAGATTGGTGGTGGGATAGATTAGATACGTATTATCCCGGTAGATCAATTTGTGTTTATTTTGATAAATTCCAACAACCACAGGGGTATATGTTTTACCGAATTGTTGAGCGTAACTTCCGAGTAGAAGAGATGTATTATCAAACTCCGCAAGCAGCTCAAGCCCTGTTAAGCATTATTGCAAGTCATAGCTCAAGCGACTTGAAATACTATGTGAAAATGCCTGAGGAAAGTTTGTTAGGAGAATTCTTCCCGGAACAAGAAGGAATCACTATAAAGACAATACCTTACATGATGACTAGAATCATTGATATGAAACAAGTGTTAGAAGCATTGCCTTTAGTTAATAATACGAAACTGACTATTGAGGTCACTGACGATGATATTATTGCTGAGAATAATGGTATCTGGTTAGTTAACGATGTAGCTGAAGAAACTAGGGTAAGAAAAGTCGAAACAGATCCAGACTATACAGCTTCTCTAACTAACTGGACCAAAGTTTTATTAGGCCACTTAACTTTAAAACAGGCAGTTCAATTAGGTTTTGTTAAAGAAAATCATCCAGTTAATACTGATTTTGTTAAAGGCGAAGTCTCATTTTATGATTACTTTTAATTAAAAATAGTTTTTCTGACTTAAAATAACAGAAAAACTATTTTTTGTTATAGCCAGCAATATCCCAGTCTGTAAATTTGTAGTTTAATTTTTTATGATAGGCTTTTTCATAAGCTTGTTTCTTTTGCTGGTAGTCAATTTCTCGCATTTTTTTTGCATTTTTTGCGATTGAAAGCTTGGGATTAGGATAGATAGTTGGTAAGACATGAAGAATCCAGCGAGTTTTATTAAATTCAGGATGCAATATCTCTCGCTTTTTTGTGTCTTTAATTTCAACAAAACAAGAAATAATAGGAATATTCATTTTAGCTGCATAATAATAGGCACCCTTTTGCAAGGGTCGAGGTTTGCGATAATTTTGCCATAATTCTTGCTCTGGATAAATTACAATCCAATTATTTCTAATCAGAATTCGCTCTAAGTGTCTTGGAAAATCCCGTCCTAAATACTCTATGCTAGCAGTAACGGGAATGCTGTCGATGTTTCTCATTAGGAATCCAATCCAGCTAGGAAGTTTGAGGTTAGTATCTTCAATAACAAAGTACAGTCTTTTATGGTATTTCATTGCTAGGCGTTTGAGTGGTAAGCAATCGAACTGATTGTAGTGGTTACAAGTGACAATAGCTGAAGAAAGATTCTTAAGCGAAGTAGGATTATCAATTTTGGTATTGAAAGTTAATATGGGAGTTCCAACATTGAGAATTCCCCGGGCAATTAAATTAATTATTCTAGAAAACAATTTATCATGATTAGCCCAAAAGTTTTTGACCAAATTCAAGCGTTCTTTTTTACTTAAAATTGGATCATTTGGCTCAACTTTTGCATTAAAATTTTTCTCTTTGACACTTTTTTTGATATTTAAAATAACTTGTCGCCGATTTTTTCCAATAATCATCTGTATTCTCCAAGATTTTATGTGGTAGTTATAAGTTCTATTTTATTTATTTTGCTTTTTAAAACCAAATATTATCCCACCCATTGTTTTTCATGCTAAGCTAAGGTAACAGATAAAACACAGAGAGGAGAAATTATAATGAAAGTAGGTATTATTGGAGCTTCAGGCATGGCAGGAAGTGCAATTTATAAGTTGGCTAGTCAAAATAAAGACTTAGAAGTAACAGGTATTGTTAGAGATAAAGATAAAGCTAAAAGAGTCTTAGGTAAGGATGCTAAGCTTTTAATTGGCGACGTCCTAACAATGGATGATAGTTTGCTTCAAGAATTTAATGTGATTGTTGACGCTTTTGGTACCACACCAGAGAGGGCAAGAGATCAAGTAAAACTTGCTACCAAGTTGTGCGGCTTAGCTAAGAATAAAGATATTAGAGTAATCTTCATTCTAGGAGCTGGTAGTCTTAGAACTGGAATTGATAACCACTTAGTTGTTGAAGATATTAAGAAATTAACTGGCTCTGAAAACTGGATTAATACACCCAAAGAGCAGTTGAATGAGTTAAACTACTTAAAGCAAGTTGAAGATGTAGATTGGCTTGGAATTTCACCAGCCTTAACCTTTGAAGCAGGTCCAGAAGCAGCAGGTTATATGTTAGGTAACGATACGCTGCTCTACAACGATAAAAATGAATCTAAAGTAACTTCGGGTACAATGGCACGCTTAGTTGTAAATGAAATTGTTCATCCAGAGCACCATAAGGAAAGAATTACTTTAGTTGATGAATAAAAAATAACCGCTACAACGCTCAGGCGCTATAGCGGTTATTTTTATGTAATATTTAATTATTAGCAACTAATGAACGATAAAAGTTAGCTTTAGTTTGACGGTAGTAAGGAGTAATCCAAATGAATCCAATACCGCAAGTGATTAAACCAAGTAGGCCCCAACCAATGAAACTTAAGTCTAAGACGAATAAGTCCATCTTGTGTCCATCCATTAACTTACGGCTTTCAGTGATAGCTTCAGTAGCTCCAATATCAGTTAGGCCAGCTGAAAATTTATCTTTCAAAATATATGGCGTCATGGCATAAGAATAACCCTTAATAAAGCCAGGAATAATGAATAAAATGGTCCATAAACTAACAAATAAGTTAGTCATAAACAGAGTAAACAAACTGTTTTTAAAACGGCCATTGCTATAAGCGCTAAAAATACCAGAATATCAAGGCTCCATCTTGCCTGTTTCAACAAAGTCTAAGATTGTATAGGCAACTCCCCATAAAATTAAGCCGGTAATCAAGCCTACAATAATTTCTGAAAGGTTATAGGCTGGCTTATATCCTTGAATTAAGTTGTCTTTATTAAAGCGTAGAACAGTATAAGTAAAATCTTTTCCAGTCCAGATCCAGCGGTTAAGATCCATAATAACTGCGTTAACTAACCAAGCAAAGATAGTTAGGCAAATAGCCCAGCCCCAATTGCCACGTAGTTGATCTTTTGCAGCTTGTTTCAATTGTGCACGTGTCATAGTATCACTTCCTCTAACAATATATTAATTTCTGATCATTATAATCTTACCACTAATCTTTAAGTAATTTGAAAAACTAAATTCTGCCGTCTTCTGCTATAATCAAAATTACTAACTTAAATAGAAGAAGGGTTGCTACTTGAAATATAAACAATTAATTTTTGACGTTGATGATACTCTGATCGACTTTGCGGCTACGGAAGATTCATCTTTGCATGCGCTATTTAAATCACATAAGCTGCCTCTTTCTTCTGATTTGCAGAAGCAATATCATACCTATAATCAAGGGCTTTGGCGCAGACTTGAGCTTGGTGAGATTACGTATGATGAGCTAAGTGAGATGACTTTTCATGATTTCATTAAAGAGAATTTTAATTTAGATGTAGATGGTAATGAATGGATGAATGAATATCGCTCTTACTTTGGCGAAGCGCACCAGCTATTGCCTGGTGTGGAAGACACGCTTAAGTTTGCGAAGAAGCAGGGATATAAGTTAACTGTATTAAGTAACGGCGAAAAGTTTATGCAGCGTCACCGCTTAGAGTTAGCTGGAATTAAGGACTATTTTGATTTAATTGTCACGTCTGAAGAGGCTCATTATTCTAAGCCTGATCCACATGCTTTTGATTATTTCTTCAGTAGAACTGAAATTGGTCCAAATGAAACCTTATTCTTCGGGGATGGTTTACAGTCAGATATTTTAGGTGCTGAAAAGTATGGCTTTGACAGCATTTGGTATAACCATCGTCATAGAAAGGATACAATTGGTCTTCATCCCTTATTTGAAGTCGAAACATATCCTGAATTTGTTAAAATAATGCAGAACGATTTTCAAAAAGCATATTAAAAGGAGTGCCTAGAGCACTCCTTTTGTGTTATATACTATTCTTTTTCAAAGCCAACCATTAAACCGCCATCTTCAGCGTAGAAACTGCAGAGGGCACCACATTCGCCGATCGTTACTTTAGCATCTGGGAAGTTATCTAAGATAATCTCTTTCATGCTTAGGGCAGAGCCTTCATTTTGAACGTGATCAATTTGAACACGGCCACCTTTATAGCCGGCTTTGACCATTTCATCTAAGAGTTTTCTTCTAGCTTTCTTAGCACCGCGTGCCTTACCCAAAAGTTCAAATTCACCTTTATTGTTGGCAGTTCCGATAACGAAAAGCTTCAATAAACCAGCAATCTTAGCGACTGCTGGTGGGATACGACCATTATTGCCTAGATTAGTTAAGTCTTGCAAGGCAAACATTAAATCAAGCTGGTGTTGGTACTCTTCAGTGGCCTTGACAATTTCTTCAAATGACTTACCCGCATTTGCTAGACTAGCAATTTTCTCAGCCAGTAATCTCAATTGAGGACCAGCTGAGCGAGAATCAAATACTAAGATCTTAGCTTTTGGATTCTTTTCATGATAAATCTTAGCTGCTTGAGTAGCTGAATTATAACTACCGGAAAGGGCGCTAGTTAAAGTAATTACAAAGATCTCGTCGCTACCTTCAAAAGACTTAAGCCAGTCGTTTACATTGGGACAAGCAGAAGTAGACTTGCTCTTAGTGTGTTTTAGCGTATGAAGAAACTTATCTAAATCAATATCAGGCGTATCCATCCAAAGCTTGCCATCAACGTGAAGCGATAAAGGAACTGTAATGTGCTCAATTCCGTCAATTTGATCAGCTGTGATATTCGCAGTTGAATCTGTAATAATTTTTATTGGCATATAGATTACCTCGAATTAAATATATTAACCTATTTTCTTTCAGTCTAGAGAAGATAGATAGTAAAGTCAAAGAAAATGCTAGCAAAAAAGCAGCCAAATGGCTGCTGTGATTAATGTGCAAATATAAGTCCTATTAATCCACCAAGTGCGATTAATGCTAAAAGCGGTAGTACTAGATAAGAAACGAAGGCAAATAGCAAGCCAACGATGATTAAGAAACCAACGATTTTCAGCATGCCAATTCCTAGTTTCCAGAAAAGCCAAATAATCAATAAGGCTAATAAAAGTGAAAACATATTCAAAACCTTCTTATAAAAAATTAAACTATATTTTGATATTAATCATATTACGAAATTGATAGAAAGTGTAGATAAGTTTTTATTAAGAACAAGGAATAGTGAAATATACTAAAAAAAGTAAATAAACCGCTTTCATATTTTATGAAAACGTGCTATATTAATGGTGTGAAATAGCTCAAGTAGAAGTCACGATTAAGATTGTTAGAAGTTATATTTTTTATTAATTAAGTAGACGATACTCTAGCTATTGCAATTCATAAATATAATTCATAAGTAAAAGGAAGTTCTATTTTGAACTTCCTTTTTATTAGTTTATTAGCTATTATTTAGCGACTAAATTAACAACTTGATTAAATTTTTGTTTATCTTCAATACTCATAGTATGTTCAATCTCAATAATTGTTTGGGGAAGACTTTGTAAGAGAGAAAAAACCTGCTTACGACTGTCATCATCAAGACCTGATAAACCTTCATCAACAAGTAAAAATTCCTTTTTATTTAATAATGCTCGAGCAATCTCTACTTTTCGTTTCTCTCCGCCAGATAAAGATAATCCTTTTTCTCCAATTGGTGTGTCTAAATGCTTTTTATTTGCTAAATATTCTAACTTAACTTTTTTCAAAACTTTAATTAGCTGAGAAGAAGGAATATCTTTTCCTAAAGTTAGATTGAAACGTAATGATTCCGCAAAAATATATGTATCTTGACCTACAATTCCAAAATTAGAAAGAAAATTACTTTTATTTAATTGATTATCAACTAGGATTTTCCCTTTAATCAAAGGTAATTCATTTAATAAACTTTTAAATAAGGTTGATTTACCGATTCCCGATTTGCCAGTTATTAATATTTTATCTCCTTCAAAAATTTTAAAATTAATATTTTTTAATATAGCAAGATTATCATATCCAAGAGTACAATTATCAAAAACAATCTTTTGTTGATCAGGAAGATTTACAAATGACAAGTTATTGAATTGCTTAGATATCGGTTTTTGTAGCGCTTTATTTTTTAATAGTGGACTAACTGAATTCAATTGGTTAGTAATGTTTACTATTGAAATAATGGGGCTCGTTAGGCGATCGGAAGCAAGAAAAAGCGAAATTAACCCTCCAACAAGTATTTGACCATTAACTACGAAAAAAGATCCAACTGCTAGAGAGATAACCATAGAAAGAGTATATGAAACTTGAGCAAAAAAGTTAGAGGTATTACGACGAAAATTCATAAAGAAATACTTTTTTTCTTCTATCAATAGAGCTTTTTTAATGAATGATTTAAATTTTGCGTCGGCATTAGCATGTCTAATAGTATTAAATCCATGTATAGCATCACTAACTTTTAAGTTATAGGTCTCATAACTCTGATTCCAGCTTTTAGTTCCATTTTGAATCCAGTTTCGTGTTAAACGAGGGATCGTTGCAGGTAATAAACCGCAAATTAGAAAAACTAAAGCTGCAATACCGTTTATACTTAGAATATAAATAAGCGAGACAACAGTTTGTTCAATACAGTAAATCAACATAATAGTAGAATCAATACATTGACTTTCAATTTGCTTCACGTTGACGTTAATGAAGTTTAACGTATTTGTCATTTTATTTTCACTAGGGGAATCATTGAAATTATTAAAAGCTCTTGAACGCAAAAATTGGTTGCTGTATTTGGTGATTTTTCCCCAGCAAAGTTGCCAAAGATAAAAACTTATATTCAAAAAAAGCATTAAACCGAGATATAATAAGAGAATTTTGGGAATATCATTGAATTTCCTTTGAGAAAGTGTATTAGTTATTTTTCCAATTATGTAGGGTGAAATAACCCCATCTAGGGATGCGAATGCACTAGTCAGTATCAGAGCTAGAAATAACAGTTTATTTTTAGATAGTATTTTTTTAAAGAATGAAGGGATAGTCATGGTGAACACCTTTGTTCATTTCTGAAGTAATTACGTATAGAATACCAAACGTTCCAGCACCTATATCATCTGAAATAAAAGCTTGTCCGTCTGATGGCCATCCAGAATGTTTTTTAGAATTTATAAAGCTATAAAATAAATGATTAGTGTAGTAGTCATTTAAGTTCTTTATTTTTGTGTAAAGCTGATTAGGAATTTTTCTTTGTGATTTTAGCATAGTTTTAATAACTAGTAATATGCCGGCAGTCCCATTATTCACACCATAATTATACGTAAAAGGTAGGTTTAGGGAATCAAGATATTTGTATAACAAATCCCAGTTTGGATTGTCGGTTAAACAATAATATTTAAATAAAATAAAAATTAAACCAGCAGATCCGTTCATTAAATAAGGAGATCTAATATTTTTCCATTTGTGTGAATTATACGAAATACCTGTAAATGGATTCTCGTTCTTATATGTTTCTAGATAGTTTTTTAATATTAATTTTACGTTAGATAGATAATTCATTTGTTTAGTTCTTTTATATTCCATTAGAAATACGAGTGCTGACCCTAAATCACCATATTCTAAGCCTTCATCTGTTGTTTTTCCAATATCTGATTGAAGTCTCATTAACATTGACGTTATATGTTTGGTGAAATCGGGATAGCCTCTTTTATTACTAATTAATTGTAATGTAAGAACTATTCCAGCATAGCCATTACATAAGGTGTTATTTTGTGGCTCATTTTTAATTCGTTCTAAAAGTTTAATCAATGAGTAATTTTGTTCATATGGGGTATTTGTATAAAATTCAAATAAAGTAGTTCCTGCTAACCCAAAAAACAAGCCTAAATTTAATTGTTTTTTAGATTCTAATTCAATAATAGAACTTTTTGCTTTATGAATAGTTGCAGTCATATCCATATTTTTTAATTCATTTTTCAATGCTAAAATTGCACCTAATTTGCCATAAATTAACGAACAATTGGAGGCATCTCCTACATAAGGAGTACATTTTAAGTAATCGAATAAATCGGAAGAATGATTTGTATATTGGATTAAGAGAGTCTTTTTTAAATCAGATATTTTTTGGGAAGAGATAATATTGAATTCTTTATTATTATCATATTGTGTTAGTTCTTTTAGGTCTAAAGTACTACATAAATCAAAATTACTATCCAATCTATTAGACTTGGATAGGGAATAGAGAGTAAACGCAGATGATAGTATAATTTTTTGATTTGTGGTCAATTTTTCTTTTAGTAAATTAAAACGATTTATAAAGAAATTTTTATCGAATATGAAATCATTTACTTTATTAAATATAGTGTAAAACATCAAAAGCGAGAGTTTATAACAATCTTTATTGTAATCATCAAGATTTAAGGGCATTCTTATGCAGAAATTATTTGTAGCAATTTTACTGTAGAGATTATTTTTTTTAGTTTGTATGGTTTCTACGTCAACTAATGCTATTTTTTTAGTTTGTCTATTATAAATAAAGTTATCATCCGAAATATCATTTAAGATATATCCAGAAGAATGAAGACGTGTGACAAAGGTTAGAATTTGACGCCAAATATTTATTAAATCATTATCAAGATCAAGTTTTATATTCTTTGACTGTTTTTTATTTAACATTGAATTTTGTTGGAGTAATTCTCGCAAAGATAATCCATTAATTTTCTCTTCTACAATGTAAAACGAATCATCAATATACAATTGATCAATATATTTAGGCATGTCGATTAGATTTTGTATTTTATTATTTTCTAAAATAACTCTCTCATTCTTTTTCAAGTTCCAGGCTCTGTATATACTATCGCTTTTATCTGGAAGAGCTCCTAATCTGGCTTCTTTTACAATAACGTGTTGTTGAGTGTCACACTCTATTCCTTCATATATATTTTCAGTTCCTAATCTTCTAATAATATTTATTATTTTAAATTTCTTTGTAGTTTCTTGCCCAATTAGACATGGTGATATTACTTTGTCTTTCTTTGATATAGAAGGAAAAGGATCATTAATACCCGCTGGTAACTTGAAATATGTTTTTCTATCATCAGAGACGAAATTCCCCTCACCGTCTAATATTTTGTAGGTCATGTCACCAGTATTAGTCATAAAAATTTGTGGGAAAAAGCCACCAAATCTGTAAGAAATAATTTTAGAATTTTTATAACGTTTATCACTAGGAACACGGACACCGGAAAGATTATGTAATTTTTTATATAAAATGTCTAATAGTAGCTTGAATTCGGTATTATTTTTAGGATAAATAGTTATATATTTTCCAAACTGTGAGGGATTAATGTTTTTATCTGATAATAACAGATAGTCAGATAAGTAATATGCAAATTTAAATGATGTTTTGTTTTCTAACATTATCTGAGAGACAGTAGTTAAAACTTTGCCATAATCTTTTAGGTAGGGAGAAACATGAATCTTCCATCCTTCTAATTGATAACCATTATTAAAAAGACAATTATAAAATGGTCGCTTATAACCTCCAAATGTTGATTTAATTGTATTATTTGCTAAGTATTTATCGAAACAAGTATTATCTTTTGAACTAATTGAAAATTCAAGTGGAAATCTAGTTAAAAATTCTCTCATAACTATCACCCTTTATAAAAAAAGCCCTCTTAATTAATATTTGTTACTAATTAAGAGGGGGATAAAAAATTAATCAAAGACTGCAGGCATCTTACAACTGCTGGTACAACTCCAACTTTGTCCAGAGTTGGCAAGAATATTATCTTTGATTTCATGTTCTTTTTCTTTTACTGTTTCTAAAACATCATGAATAGTCATATTTTTACCATCCTTTCGAAATATATGTCTAATTTGCTTTTAATTTTAATCTATTTCTAATAGCATTAAAATTATATTCATAATATACCCAGTAAATTAATTAGTCAACATATTTTTTTAATTTTTAACTAATATTTTGGTACCGGTTATTATTACATAAAATAATAAAAAGTTATTTTGAATAACCTTTACTATGTTGCATATAAACGAAAATTATTTTGTTTTAGGAATATTTTATAATCTATAATACTAAAAAGTACTATCTATAATTTTTGGAAAAATAAACTAATGAAGAAATTAACAACAGGAATTCTAGCCCACGTTGATGCAGGCAAGACTACTTTGTCAGAAGGCTTGCTTTATCAAAGTGGCACGTTAAGAAAATTAGGTGCAGTTGACAAAGGAACTGCATATTTAGACAGCGATAATTTAGAGAAGAAACGCGGAATTACGATCTTTTCTCATATGGCGCGCATTCAAACCGAAAATAGCGAATTACTCCTCTTAGATACTCCCGGTCACATTGACTTTGCCCAGGAAATGGAAGAGACGCTTAGCGTATTAGACTATGCAATTTTAGTTGTGTCGGCTAGTGAAGGCGTAACTGCTTATACGCAGACGCTTTGGAACTTATTAAAAAATCACAAGATCCCAACTTTTATTTTTGTTAATAAGATGGATACATTAAAGGCTGATAAAGAGAGGGTTCTTCAGGATTTAAGGACACTCGATGACAACTGTGTTGAGTTTGGGGATGAAGGTTCTGATTTTTATGAAAAAATTGCTACAGCAGATGAGGCAATTTTAGAAGAATATTTAGAATCGGGTCAGATAAAAGATGAAGAAATCAAAGATTTGGTCTTTCAAAGAAAGATCTTTCCAGTATACTTTGGCGCAGCTTTAAAACTAAACGGAGTAGCTGAATTTTTACAGGGACTAGATAAGTGGACTAAGAAAATAGAGTATCCTGAGAAATTTGCTAGCCGTATTTTTAAGATTTCTCACGATGAGAAAGGCGAGCGCTTAACTTGGCTTAAAGTTACTGGCGGCGAATTAAGAGCCAAGACTGAGCTAATGCCTGATGAAAAGGTTAATGAAATTCGTCTCTATAACGGTACTAAATATCAAGTAGTTCCTAGTACTCAAGCTAGCGAAATTGTTGCTGTTAGCGGATTGAAAACCACTTATCCTGGTCAGGGTATAGGCTTTGAAAAGGATCAAACGAACTTTACAATGCAGCCAGTTCTAACTTATGCAGTTCAGACTGCACCGGATAAGACACATGCAACGCTAACAGCTCTAAGACAGCTAGAAGATGAAAATCCGCAATTGCATGTTAAGTGGGACAAGCAAGCAGAAGAGATTAGCATTGATGTGATGGGAAAGATTCAGTTAGAAATTCTCCAACAGATTTTGCACGATCGCTTTGGCTTAAAAGCTGAATTTGCTCAAGGCAAAATTCTTTATCAAGAAAGCATTAAAGATTCAGTTGAAGGAGTAGGACATTTTGAACCTTTAAGACACTATGCGGAAGTTCACTTATTGTTAAAACCGGGTAAGTTAGGCAGCGGCTTAGTTTTCAAAAATGAGTGTAGTCTAGAAGTTCTCCCTAAGAAGTGGCAAGACCAAGTAATGGAAAGTCTAGCAAATAAAGAGCATCTAGGTGTTTTAACCGGTTCTCCTCTAACTGATATGGAAATTACACTAGTTGGCGGTCGCGGTAGCAATGTACACACAGTGGGTGGTGACTTTAGAGAGGCAACCTATCGTGCGCTGCGACAAGGTTTAATGGAATTAAAAGCACAAAATCAAGTATCTTTACTTGAGCCTTGGTATCAATTTACTTTAAGGATCAATCAGGAACAGGTTGGTCGTGCAATTAATGATATCGAGAAAATGGGCGGGAAATTTGAAATCGGAGAAAGCGATCATGATGTCGTGACGATTACTGGTCAAGCCCCAGTAGCACAGATGCAAGATTATACAACTGAAGTTAGGAACTACACGCACGGCAGTGGTCAACTTGAGTGCTTATTTGCAGGCTATCGGAAATGTAAAAATAGTGCTGAAGTACTTGAGTCAATTAATTATGATCCAATTTCTGATCTTAGTAACACGCCTAATTCTGTTTTTTGCTCTCATGGTGCAGGTCATACTGTTGCTTGGAATGAAGTGCCAGATTATGCTCAATATCCGTATTTACAATCTTAGGATTGCTTAGGATCGACTAAAAAGATAGACAAAATTATTTCAAGTAATTCTTTTTTCGCAAAAGCAAAGCTGAAATAATGGCTAAGGCAGCTCCAAATAAGATTACCCATAAAAATCCAAATTCATTATCCTTACCTGGCAATCCGCCAACATTCATCCCCCAGATGCCACTAATTAAAGCCGGAATTGAGATAATTAGAGCAATTGAATCAAGATATTTCATCAAATTGTTTAAATGATTATCCATCATTGCCGAGAAAAGTCCATTAATTGATTCTAAAAGATCGCGGTAAACTTTTATTTTTTTAGTAATCCGGCGCTGAGAAAGTAGTAGATCAATGATAAAAATTGAGTTGGCCGAATGCTGCTTTTTAAGAAAGTCAGTTAGAGCTTCAATAGAAGAAGCTTGGTCATCCATTGTGTGATTAAAATAGACCAAAGTTCTGGTTAAGTCCGTTGCTTCTTTCAAAGACTTAGTTTTGGTAGTAGTTCTTGCTGCATGATCTAACTGATCAAGTTGTTGCTTTATTTTAGTTAATTCTTCATTAAAGCAATGGTTTTGATAGAGTAGTTGCTTAATTAAAAGATCTTCAACTGATAGTTTAGCAATTTCCTTTTGATTTTCTAAAATAGGTGCTGGCTTTTTTTGTAAAACTAAGATTAGTTGCTGAGAATTGAAGATCGCAATTGTGGGATAAATCGCATCTTCAACTTGAGTTTGACCAGCGTCAATATTAAAGGATACGAAAATTCTGGCATTTCCAATTTTACATTTGGGCAAGACGTTAAAATGTGATACTTCAGTAGCGGACGTTTGTTTAGTAAAGACGTGCGCGTCACAGCCGATTGTTTTTTCTATATTGGTTAATTCTTCAGAAGTAGGATTAACTAAAATAACAAGTTTAGCTGATAATAGATTGTCTGATGTTATGTAGCCATTTTTATCATAAACAGTAAGCATAAGAAAACCTCCTGACTATTCTTTTTTAGGGTAAATATATCATAGAAGGCACTATAAGTTAGATTTAACGCCTTACAGTTGTTAAAAATGAAAACGATATACGTACAGAAAAATTAATTTATAATTAATGTACATAGCAAGTTATTAAGGAAATATTAAGCTTGTCGTTTTGGAGATGCCATAATATCTTTATCGACTAGTGCTTGATATGATTAGGTTAATCAGTCATGAGGATTGAAGATAGCTAGCTAAAACAATCTTTTATGTGTTTTAGGAAAGGATACCTAATTATGATGAAAGATAAACATGGAATTAAAGACAAAGTAGCAGGTAAATTTAAAGAAGTAGAAGGAAAAGTCACTGGCGATAAGGCTCGTGAATTAGAAGGAAAAGCTCAACAAGCTAAAGGAAAAGTAAAATCTAAGGCTACTAAAGTAAAAGAAGACTTAGAATAAATTACTACTAAATTAGAAATAGGAGGCGATCCCCATGCTTCACTGGATTTGGGTTTTGATTGTCGGAGGCGTAATCGGGTTAATTGCAGGAGCCATTACTCATAAGGGTGGCTCAATGAACTGGATTGCAAATATTATTGCTGGGCTAGTAGGCTCATCTCTAGGCGAGGCCTTGCTTGGTGCCTGGGGTCCGCAAGTAGCGGGAATGGCAATTGTTCCATCACTCTTAGGTGCTATTATTCTAGTTATCTTGGTATCATGGATTATGACTATGCTATTTGGCCCTAGGGCTAGCGAATAAATCATATTCAACACAATTAAATAATCTCTCTCAAAAGAGCAGTCTTAGCAGGCTGCTCTTTTCTATGGTCGGCGTTTTGAGTTTTCATAGTATAATAGATGTGATATAAAAATCTAGGTAAGAAAAGAGATAATAATGCGTTTAATTTCATGGAATATTGATTCGCTAAATGCTGCTTTAACTAGTGATTCAGCACGTGCCAAGCTTACACGTGGCGTTTTAAATACAATTAAAGAAAAAGATCCTGATATTATTGCCATTCAAGAAACTAAATTACGGGCAACTGGTCCGACTAAGAAGCATCAAGAAATTTTGGCCGAAATGTTTCCTGACTATGATTATGTTTGGCGCTCTTCTGAAGAACCTGCACGAAAAGGTTATGCTGGGACAATGTTTTTATATAAAAATACTTTGACGCCAGAAGTAACTAAGCCAGTAATTGGGGCGCCAGAACCAATGGATCATGAAGGCCGAATTTTAACTTTAGAGTTTGATAACTATTATGTTACCCAAGTTTATACGCCAAATTCTGGAAATGAATTGAAGCGATTAGATGATCGTCAGGTTTGGGATGAAAAGTATACAGAGTATTTACAAAAATTAGATCAAGTAAAGCCGGTAATTGCTAGCGGTGACTATAACGTTGCTCATACACCAATTGATTTGAAGCATCCAGAAAATAATCATCATAACGCTGGTTTTACCGATGAGGAACGGCAAGACTTTGATAAGTTGCTCAAGCTTGGCTTTACTGATACATTTAGAAAAATTCATGGCAATGTCGAAGGAGTTTATTCTTGGTGGGCTCAAAGAGTGAGAACCAGCAAGGCTAATAACTCGGGCTGGAGAATTGACTATTACATCGTGTCTAATAGAATTGCTAATCAGGTAACTAAGTCAGAAATGCTCGATACTGGTGAGCGAAAAGATCATTGTCCAATTATGTTAGAAATTAATCTGTAATTATCCACTTGTGGATAAATCAAGAAGATCCAAATGATCTTCTTTTTTAGTTTAGGAATGGAAGTGAAAGCTGTGGATAACGTTTTAAAAGATGCAATTTTGAATGGCTTGTATAACAAGAATGAAAATAAGGGGAATGAGTTTATCAGTCCTCAGTTAGTAAATAATGATGATCAAAGTAAAATTTGGCTTACTTTGCGGCAGGAATTAATGTCATGTACCTCTTTTACCTGGGCCGTTGCTTTTATTTCAGAGAATATGCTTGTTCCTTTTAAGTTAGTAATGTCTGAACTAGCTAAAAAAGGAGTTAACGGTACCTTAATTACAGGAACTTATCTTGGCTTTAATAGTCCTAAAGTTTTTAAAGAGTTAATGAAGATTCCTAATCTAACGGTACGCTTAAGTGAGGAAGCTGGTTTTCATGCAAAAGGCTACATTTTTAATCATGAAGATTATCAGACGATTTTAATTGGAAGTGCAAATTTTACTAGAAGTGCCTTATTAAAAAATTGCGAGTGGGGATTAAAAGTAACTTCGCATGAAAATGGGCAATTGGTCGAAGAAGTTAACGATCAAATTAAAAATAATTTAAGTAATAGCTTGATACTTACTAGTTCTTGGATTAAGGAATACGAGCAAAATTGGCAACCGATTAAAAATAATCCGCATCTTCTATTAAGAAAATCCAAGAAAATATCACCTAACCAAATGCAAAAAGAAGCTTTAGCGAATTTAGATGCTTTAGTAAAAGAACAGGCAAAACGTGCCCTTGTTGTTTCAGCGACAGGAACTGGAAAAACATATTTGGGTGCTTTTGCAGTTAAAGAATATAAGCCAAAAAAGTTTCTTTATTTAGTTCACCGAGAACAAATAGCTAAAAAAGCTTTAGAGAGTTTTTATCAAGTAATTGGTGGCAAGAAAAGCGACTATGGCTTATTAACTGGAAATAAACATGATTTTGATAAAAAATATCTTTTTGGAACGGTTCAAACTGTAAGTCAGGAACAAATACTCGGACAATTAAATCCAGAAGAATTTGACTATATTTTAATTGATGAAGCTCATCGAGTGGCAGCACCAACTTATCAGAAGATTTTGAATCATTTTACACCAAAATTTTTATTGGGAATGACGGCAACACCCGAACGAATGGATAAGCAAAATATTTATGAAATATTTGATTATCACTTAGCTTACGAAATTAGACTGAAAGATGCCTTAAATGAGCAGATGCTCACGCCTTTTCATTATGTGGGCGTCGAAGATTATACAGTGGGAAACCAGATTATTACTGAAACTAGTAAATTAAAAGACTTAGTTGCTGAAAAACGAGTAGAGTATGTGCTTAAACAGCTTAATTACTACGGCTATTGCGGAGAAAAGGCAAAGGGCTTAGTATTTTGCAGTCGGCAAGAAGAAGCAAGAGAGCTGGCAAAATTATTTAGTCAAGCTGGTCATCCGTCTCGTGCGCTTACTAATGAGGATAGTCAAAAAAGGCGTGCTGAAGTAACGCAGCAGTTAGAAAATGGTGAATTAGAGTATATTTTTACCGTTGATCTATTTAATGAGGGAATCGATATTCCGTCGCTCAATCAAATTGTTATGTTACGAAATACTCAATCAAGTATTATTTTTATTCAGCAATTAGGTCGAGGCCTGCGTAAATTTCCGGGAAAAGATTATGTCACAGTTATTGATTTCCTGGGAAATTATAAAAATAATTATCTAATTCCAATTGCTTTAAATGGTGATAAAAGTCGTGACAAAGATCAAGCAATTAGAGAAAGTAAATTACCACAGGTAATTGATGTTTCAACAATTACCTTTACCGAGATTGCTTCTCAGAGAATTTTAGCTTCGCTTGAAAAGATAAAACTAGACAGTATGCATGAACTAAGGCAGTCGTATGAAGATTTGAAAGAAAAGATTGATAAAGTGCCACTCTTATGCGATTTTTATCAATATGGTACGACTGCGCCAACGGTTTTTGCTAAAAATCATGCTCTAGCACATTATGGTGCTTTTTTAAAGAAGATGGGAGAAGAGGTAAATTTAGATGATTATCAGAATGCAGTTCTATCTTTTGTAACCAAGGAGTTGCTATTCGGAAAGAGACCGCATGAGTTGCTACTCTTAGAAAGCTGCTTAAATAAAAACATCAGTAAAGCTGATTTTATTAAATTACTTAAGAACAAAAATTGTTATGTCAGTAAAGATGTACTTGAGTCGGTTGAGAAAATTCTGTCGCTTGAATTTTTTGATGTTAAGCAGGGAAAAGCTACCAAGAAAGAGCAATATGGAATTTATCCTTTAATTGAAAAAGAAAATGGAGAATATCATTTATCCAATCAATTATTTCAGGCATTAAATGATAATCAGCAATTTAAAATACTATTTAAAGATGTGCTAAAGACAGGTTTAGAACTGTCAAAAGAATATGATTCACAGTCTCAATTTACTCTGTATAAGCAATATGATCGTAAAGATGTCTGCCGTTTATTAAATTGGCCTAAGGATGTTTCGGCTCCAATGTATGGGTATCGTGTGGGAGAAAAAGAGACACCAATTTTTATCACTTATCAAAAAGACTCTAAGAAAAAGCGTAATGCTCGCTATCAAAATACTTTAGAAAATGGTCATAGTTTACGTTGGTATACCCGCACACCGCGTCATTTAGATTCAGATGAAGTGCAGCGCTTGTTGCATACTGGTGAGATGAAATTACACCTATTTGTGAAGCGAAGTGATGCAGCAGGAAAAGAATTTTATTATTTAGGAACAGCAGATATCCAAAAAGACTCAGTCAAAGAAGAAAAAATTGGACTTAAGCAAAAGAGTGCAGTTGGTATGAACTTAGTTCTCAATCATCCTTTAAAGCAATCAATTTACAATTTGCTTTTTAGTTAGGAAATTAAACATAGTTTAGGATAAATTATAAAAATACATAATAATTATTTGATAAATTTTAAATTGCAAAACTGGAGGAAGAGAGAAAATAAGATTGAAAAATAAACTAGTTTTTGTACTGGCTTTATTAGTGATTGTTTTGACTGGTTGTACTACTCAAGACAAACCAAATCAGGCAGATGCGGCACCTAAGTACTATGTTGAAAAGCGTCAAACACCTAAGACAAACTTGAATGTGATACCAACTCTATTTTTCCATGGTGGCTTAAGCAATTACAAGGGCGAAGAAAACATGGTAAAAGCAGCTCAAAAAGCAGGAGTTACCAATTCAATAATTAGAGCTAATGTAGATGCAAATGGTAAAGTGAAATTAATTGGCACTATTTCTAAGAATGCTATAAACCCAATTGTAGAGGTAAATTATCGCAATAATGTTCAGCTGGATTTTAAAGAGCATGGTCGATATGCTAGAAATGTTGTGCAGACTTTACAAAATGAGTACGGAATAAAAAAGGTAAATATGGTTGGACATTCCCTGGGAAATATTTCGATTATGTATTATTTGTTGCAAACTGCGCATGATCCTGAAATGCCCAAACTAAATAAGCAAGTTTCAATCGGAGGACATTTTGATGGACTTGCTTTTAAACAATTACCAATTGCAATTCGCCAGCCATCGAATTTACATGTTGATGCAGAAGGAAAGCCAAATAAGACCAACTCTACTTATCGTGAGATGATGAAGTTAAGAACTCTTTATCCAAACAAGCAGACTAGTGTTTTAAATATTATTGGTAATATTGGAGGTAATTCAGATGGAATTGTGAAGAATGCTTCGTCACTTTCGCTTGAATATTTGGTTGAACCAATGGCTAAAAGTTACCGAGTAGTTAAAATTGTCGGTAAGAACGCAGAGCACGGACAGCTAACTTACAATAAACAAGTTGAAAAAGAAATTATTAAGTTTTTATGGCTCCAGTAAATTTGAATAATCAAAAAAAAGATGCTTTGATGCATCTTCTTTTTTAAATTTTATTTTCATGTTGATTACTTTTATCAAAATTATGGAGCCACATGCCCCAAGCGGCTTGAAATTCAATAATTAATACACTGGCAGAAATAAGTACCATGATAATTAAGGCATAACTAGCCGTTTCACCTAATTCAGATGTATCGAAATTGTAAGTAAAGAGCTTAATTCCTCCATAGATAAGTAGAATAACCCAATATATATTTGCTCCCCACCATAACTTTTTCATTGCAGATACCGCTTTCATTTACTGTATAAAGCTATTATACCATTCTTATGGTTAATTAAAAGTTTGGTGCATAGCTAAAGCGCCCTTAAGAAGTTGTATAATAAAGAGAAAATAGAGAGGTGAGGTGAATTAGATGGGACAAGCTTGGGAAAAATTTAAAAAGAATACAAACGTGCATCGCCTTGCCACGTTATGCTTAATTATTTTGGTATTATATGCGGCACGTTCAATGATGAATACAATTTTATTAACGTTTATTTTCACATATTTAATTGTGCACTTAATTCGTTTTACGCAAAAGAAATTACCAAACTTGCCCTCGCAAGTAATTGTTGTGTTAGCTTATCTATTAGTAATTGCGATTATTTACTTTGCAATTACCATATATGTGCCAATATTAATTAAACAAATTGTTAAAATGAGTCATTCTTTAATGAAGTTTTATCAATCTGATAATATGGACTGGTTAACGCAATATTTGAATCATTACATTAGCGATAGTGAAATTACAACGCAGGCAAAACATGGTGTAACTATCTTAGTTCATGCCTTGACTAATGTGGGCACATTAACGATTGCGTTCTTTATGTCACTAATTATGAGCTTTTTCTATACTATTGAGCTTGATTCTATGAACGAATTTTCTTATACTTTTTTGAATAGTCGCCATTTATCCTGGTTATTTAAAGATATTGCCTACTTTGGCAACAAGTTTGTTAATACTTTTGGTGTGGTTTTAGAAGCTCAATTCTTCATTGCCTTATGTAATACAGCAATGACAATGATTTGCCTAATTATTATGAAAATGCCGCAGATTATTGCTCTTGGATTAATGGTCTTTATTCTAAGTTTGATCCCAGTTGCTGGTGTAATTATTTCCTTGATTCCGTTAAGTTTTGTGGCTTATTCGGTAGGCGGAATTAGGTATGTAATCTATATCTTCATTGTTATTATGATAATTCATGCAATTGAAGCCTACATTTTGAACCCTAAGTTCATGTCAAGTAAAACAGAATTACCAATTTTCTATACCTTTGTAGTTTTGCTTGCAGGTGAGCATTTTCTTGGAACCTGGGGACTAATTGTTGGGGTACCAATCTTCACCTTCTTGTTGGATATCTTAGGAGTAAAATCAGTTAAAACGAAAAAGCCAAAAATCTTGAAAATTGAAAACAAAAAATAAAAGCAGCTGTCAAAGCTGCTTTTTGCGTATTGTAAATAGGATTGTAGGTCCCAAATGAGAATATATGAAAAATACGAGATATGAATGGAGTTTTTAATTTTGCTATTCACAATACAATATTAATTACGCAAAAAAATCAGATTTTTTGTTATTTCTTATAAAAATTTTCAAGTACTAATAATAGCGGTTTCATATCTTCCTTTGTTAAACTAAAAATGAAAGAAAGATGTGAGGCAATGTTATGAAAAAATATGATTATATAATTTTAGGAACAGGTCCTGCAGCATATCAATTTATTAAGCTCTTAGCTACGCAACATAAATCAATTTTAGTTATTGAAAGTGGCTTATTTGGTGGAACCTGTCCCAATGTCGGTTGTGAACCAAAAATCTATTTAGATGGTGCTGTTCAAGCTGTACTTCTTAGCAAACAACTAGAAGGACATGGTATTGAACAGGCTGCAGCGATGAATTGGTCACAATTAATGAAAGAGAAAAAGGAACGATTTACTAGTTGGCCGGATGAAACGAAAGAAATCATTGGTAAGACTTGCGATGTAATTAGTGGAAGTGCGCATTTTATTAATCGACAAACAATTGCAGTAAATCAAAAATATTTCCAGGGAAATAAGATTATTATCGCAACTGGGAGAAGACCGCATGAATTATCAATTCCAGGAGCAAAGTTTTTGCATGATAGTTCAGATGTATTATCTTTAAATAAAGTCCCAGAACACGCTACTTTTATTGGCGCGGGTTATGTAGCGATGGAGTTGGCTACGTTTTTAGCTGCGGCAGGCAGTCAGGTAACCATTTTGGTTAGAGGAGAGCAAGTATTAAGACATTTTTATCAAAAGTATAGTTCTGACCTAGTTAATCGAATGATGCAGCGCGGGATTCAATTTAGGTTTGCTACTGAGGCGACTCGCATTACTCAATTAAGTGATAAATATGTTGTTGAGTTAAATCAAGATAGTTCCCTTGTAACTGATTATGTTGTAAATGCTAGTGGTCGGACGCCAAATATTGAAAAACTCGACTTATCTGCTGCACAGATTGACTATTCATCTAAGGGAATTGATGTAGATCGCCACTTACAGACAAATGTTAAGAATATTTATGCAATTGGTGATGTTACAAGTCAGGATGTACCTAACTTAACTACGGTGGCAGAATTTCAGGCACGCTATCTTTTCAATTCTCTTGAAAAAGGTTTAAGTCAGCCAATCGACTATCCTGCAATCGGAACCGGTGTATTCGCCTTTCCGCAATTAGCCCAAGCTGGGGTTAATCCTGATAGCGTTTCTGAAGATAGAGATAATTTTGAAATTGTAGAATATGAACTAAGTCAGAGTAGTTTATATGCTGGTCAAAGAGAAAAGGGGCTGCTAACGGTAGTTTATGATAAAGCTAATTATATTGTTGGAGTTAGCGAAATCAGCACAAGTGCAGTTAATGATGTGAATTATTTTGTCCCAATTATTGGACTAAGAATCAGGAGAAATGAATGGCATCGAAATGTATTGCCAATTTATCCAGCCTTAGCTGATAAGATTGAAGGAATTTTGAGATAGAAAAAATGGCACCATTAAGGTGCCATTTAATTATGAATCTAATTTTTACAAGTCGCTTCCACCATAGTTAGGAGCTTCTTTAGCCATTTGAACATCATGTGGGTGAGATTCGCGAAGGCCAGCGTTAGTAATTTGAACAAATTGACTGCTTTCAATCAATTCTTCGATTGTACCAGCACCAACGTAGCCCATACCAGCACGTAAACCACCGTCAATTTGGTAGATAATATTTGAAACGTCACCTTTATAAGGAACTAAAGCTTCAACACCTTCAGGAACTAACTTGTTTGCTTCGTTAACTCCGCCTTGGAAGTAGCGGTCAGAAGAGCCATGTTGTTGTGACATTGCTCCTACTGAACCCATACCGCGGTAAGACTTAAATTTTTTACCTTCATTTGTGAAAATTGTACCAGGTGCTTCAGTAGTACCTGAGAACATTGAACCTAGCATTACTGCATTTCCACCAGCAGCTAAAGCTTTAACCACGTCACCAGAGTACTTAATTCCGCCGTCGGCAATGATCTTCTTGCCGTATTTTTGAGCAACATTAGCAGCATCATAAATAGCAGTAATTTGAGGAACACCGACACCAGCAACAATACGAGTAGTACAAATTGAACCAGGTCCAATTCCGACCTTAACAACATCAACGCCAGCGTCAAATAAGGCAGCAGTTCCTTCGCCAGTAGCAACATTTCCTGCAATCAGAGTAGCTTTAGGGAAGTGATCGCGAATTTCTTTGATCTTACGCAGAACACCAGCAGAGTGACCGTGTGCAGTATCAATAACAATTGCGTCAGCGCCTGCCTCAAGTAAGGCTTCAGCACGTTCAAAAGTATCACTTGTAACGCCAACAGCTGCGGCAGCTAAAAGACGACCTTGATCATCAACTGCAGGGTGAGATAAGTTAGGATCAACAGCTTTAGTTTTAGCCTTTTTAACCTCTTCAACCTGGGCTTCGATTGAAAGGTTTTTGTGAATAACGCCTAAACCACCATTTTCAGCCATGGCAATTGCCATATCACCTTCAGTAACAGTGTCCATTCCAGCAGAAATAAGTGGAATGTGAAGTTGAAGATTAGGCGCTAATTTTGTATCAAGTTTAACTTCATTAGGCAGCACATGACTTTCAGCTGGAATTAAAAGTACATCATCAAAAGTTAATCCTTTTTTGGCAAATTTTGTTTCCCACAAACTCATTGTAAAGTCCTTTCTATAGAAGCAACGTTTTAATATTAAATTAGCTAAACTTTACTCGAATCTGAGCCAGAAGTCAATTGGAAATTTGATTTATTTTTTTAACAATTAGATTGGCTAGTAACTTATAACCATTGACGCCGAAGTGAAGACCATCATTCTTTTTTCCGTTGAAAATTTCGGGAAAGCTTATATTTTCTTGCATTTTACTGGCAAGATCAATAACCGGAAATTTATATTCGCTAGCTACTTTTTTTACTATATTGCTGTATTCCATAACTAAACGGTTGCTTCTTACTCTTTGTTTATTTTCATCAACTGCTGGTGGTGTGATAAAGATAACTTTTTCTGGATAATAAAGCCAAATAATGCTTGAAGCAATTAAATCTAAATTTTTTTCAAATTGACGAAGAGGGACTTGCTTATGCGTTGCTAAGTCATTAGTGCCAACTAAAATAATTAGATAATTACACTTAGGCTGATTAAAGACCAGGTTAGGTAGGGAAAGGGCAAGACCGCCAGAATTAATTCCTGAAATTGCAGTGTTGTAAATATCACAAGAAAGAATTTTTTGTAGCTGAAAATTGAGTTCTGGAATTGAGTGGTTTTCAGAGCGGGCAATAATGCTGTCCCCAGTTAGAAGTAATTTCATATCAGAATCCTTTGGGTAGAAAAAAGACCTTGAGAAAAATCTCAAGATCTTTTTTAATTATCAATAATTTGATCTTTAGAACTTGTTCTTGTCTAAAGCAACTGGTGAATCAGGCTTTTCACCGTTGATTAACTTCAAGTTGTTGTTAAATGCCTTAACAACCATGTTACGTACTGCGTGAGTAGTGTAGAAAGCAGTATGTGGAGTTACTAAAACATTTGGACGATCAATTAAGTCAGCTAAACGAGCATCTGGGAATTCTTTGCCTTCCCAATCCTTGTTAAATACGCCAACTTCGCCTTCGTAAGTGTCCATTACGAAACCAAAGATCTTACCTGAGTCTAAACCACGGATAACAGCATCAGTGTCAACAAGTGGACCACGTGAGCAGTTTACGATTACAACGCCATCTTTCATTTCAGCGATTGACTTATCGTTGATCATGTGAACGTTAGCTGGAACATCTGGTACGTGAAGTGAAATTACATCAGCTTGCTTGTATAAGTCATCAAGTGAGTCAACGTAGTAACCCTTCTTTTCAAGTTCTGGGTTCTTGAAGATATCGTAAGCAATAACCTTTGCGCCGAAACCTTCCATAATTCTCATAAATACTTGACCAATGTGACCAGTACCAACAACACCAACAACTTGGTCACGAACTTCACGACCAATAGTAGGTGCCCAGCGTAAGTCGCGCTTAGCCATCTTTTCATCCATACGCTTGTCTTGACGTAGTACACGAGCAGCTTGGATTGCAGCATGTTCAGCAATTGCGTCAGGAGAGTATACAGGAACGTTAGTGATTTCAAAGCCTAATTCCTTAGCTTTGTCCATGTCAATGTTGTCAACACCAACGTTACGTAATGACATCTTAGTTACGCCAGCATCAGCTAAAGCTTGAAGAGTTTCAGGAGTGTAGTCTAATTGTTGGTAAACAACAACACCGTCAGCACCCTTAGCTAACTTAGCAGTTTCAGGAGTCAAAAGCTTGTCAGTGTATTCAACTTCAACATCCTTGTGAGCATCTTTCCATTCGTTTAAGAAAGGTTCTTCATCTTTACGAATAGCGTAAGCAAAAATCTTTGTCATAAATTCAACCTCCGTCAAAATTAATAGTATGACCGTCTTTTATTATACACTTGACTTTGTTAATAAAAACACAAAATCGAATTTTTTTGAAACTTATTTTAAAGATGTTTCATGTGAAACGATAATTGCAGTTAAAAATAGATTTTCTTTTGCGTATCATTATAGGGTGCCTTATGATAATGGTTAGAAAAAAGAATTGGAAGTAAAGCTGCTAAAATGTTATTAAAAATCAGTCAAAACAGATGAGGGAATAAGTAATGTCAGTTGTTGTGAAATATATAGATTTAGATAATAATTCAGCTGAATTGGCAAGTTCAGAAGAATTGAATGGAAAAGCAGGAGAAAGAATTAACTATCATACAGCAGAAGAAGTCCAAAAGCTAACAGCTGCTGGTTATGTATTGATTAATAATTCGTTTGATCCAAATAATGAAATACATTTTTTTGATGAAACTTCTCAAGAATACAAGCTCACTTTTAAACATGGTCAAGAAGAAGTAACTGCTAAGAATCTAAAATATGATTGTCAATTAAATGATGTACAACTTAAAGGAAAGCAAGTAGTTCATTATACAGGCCTTGAAAAAGATATTCCTGACAATGTAGTTGAAGTCACTTTTAATAGGAAAATTATTTACGACAAAGTTACTAAGCAGAAAGTTTCACTTAGTGCCTGGCAACCAGAAAAGTATTATTTGCCTTTAGTTGCTACTCCTGCCGTTTTAGATTACACGCCAGATAAAGCGGTAATTGGCGGAGAAGCTGTTACAGTTCAAAAACCTAAGCATGAGTATGTCGTTACTTATTTGCCTAATAAGAAAAATGCTAGAAGGCAGAAGGCTGAAATCAAGTTTATTGATATTGATGATAGTAATCAAGAATTAGCTAGCTCTGGCGAATTAAAAGGTAAACCCGGCAAAGAAATTTCTTACAGTACGACAGAAATTTTGAAAGAACTGACAGATAAAGGATATGAAGTCGTTACTAATGACTTTGATTCTAATGACCAGAAGCCTGTCTTTGGAAATAGTAGAGATTACATTCAAACCTTTATTATTGCTTTAAGACATAAAAAGCAAGCCGTTAATTCTGATCATCTTTCTTCCGAAATTGACCATCGTCTTTATGAAAAAGAAGTACATCGCCGAATTACCTTTTCAGGTTTAAACGGTCAACAGTTAGATGATATAGTTCAAACTGCTGTCTTAAAACGTAGTCTAACAATGGACATGGTTACTAAAAAAATTATCCCAGGCGAATACACTAGTCAGTGGCAAAGCACAGAAACATATCCTTCAGTGGCTGTTCCTGTTGTTGCAGGATATCATACTAAAACTAAAGTAGTAGTAGCTTGTCCCGTAATAGAAAAAGACATAAGTGAAGAAGTTAAGTATTATGCAAATGGTTATTTGATTCCAGTTGATGCAAATCATAATAAGCTTTCTGAAATAGATAAGAAGCAATTAATTACTAATTCTATTGATCCAACGAAAGCAATTTTCCCTAAATTAGAGCTTGAAAATGTCGTCTTAAAGCCAATTAAAGAGGTAAAAATTGAAGATCCGGGGCGAGATTATGAGGTTCCATACTTATTAGTTCATAAATATATTGCCGTTGATGAGAAGCATCCTAAAAAGGAAATAAGTCCAGCATATTATAGAAGAATTGTGACAGCTCGCGTTCATTATCAAGGTGCTGGCGATTTGACTCCTGCTGACGCAGAACAGACAGTTACCTGGACAAGAACAGTAACCTATGACGAAGTAAGTAGAGAAATCATTGATAATGGAATGTACACGACAAAATGGTTAGCTGATAAAGATATCTTTGAAGCAACCCCTACGCCAGTTATTAAGGGCTTTTGCGCTGATATTGGCTTAATTGGCGAACATCCAGTTACAGAAACAGACTTGATGGCGACTGTTACTTATGCGCCAGTTGGAAAAATGATCCCAATTGATGAACATGGAAATGAAATAAAAAATGCCATGCGATCACCATATATTAATGATCCATATGATCCAGTACGGGTACTTTTTACCGAGGAAGTTCCAGAAGTACAAGGATATGCTCCGGTTAACAATACAATTTCGGTTAATGATCCATTTTCCGATACCAAGGTAACTTATACCTTGAAGCCCCGTTATATTCCAGTGAATAGTGAACACCCATATCGCCCGATCAAGCCAACGATGTATAGTGTGCCAGTTAAGGAAACAGTCAAATATCAGGGAGCAGGAGAGCAAACACCAACGGCTCGTTTGCAAGCTGCACGATGGACTAGAACATTAACAGCCGATGAAAATACCAGTGAATTAATAGACAATGGTAAATATACAACAGCTTGGAAAGTTGATAAGAATCACTATGCTGCAGTAAAAACGCCGGTAATTGATGGCTATCATGCTGATAAGAATATTATTGAAGCAAAAGAAGTTAAAAAAGCTGATCTTAATTTTTCTGTAGTTTATCAAGCTAATGGACGTATAGTACCAGTGGATGCAAAAGACAATTCGTTAGTCGGTGTTGAGCAACCATCATATGTAACTGATCCAGAAGATGCAACAAAGGTATTACCAAAACAAGGTGTACCTAGAATTTTGAATTATGTACCAGAACAAGAAGTGATTACGGTAGGAGATGCAGGAGAAGATACACGAGTTAAATATTACACATTTAACGAATGGAGTGAATTAAAAGCTAAGAAAAAGGCTGAACAAAAACATAAAAATTTAAAAACAAAGAAACCGATTGAAAATAAAGATGAGCAAGAAAAGAAGGAAAAAGTAGAAGAAAGGCCAAAAGCAGCTAATTCTGATCAAAAAAAGAAGCAAGATCATAAGGTTTTGAAGCATATATTTCCGTGGATGAAATAGAAGATAGAAGGCTAGATTTGTTTAAGCAAATCTAGTTTTTTTATTGCAAAATTTTTAGACCAATTTTTATGAAGAAGTGTATAATTAATTTTCGAAAAAACTTTTTCGGAGGAAATATTGTGTCTGATAAAAGCGAATCACTGACTAAATTAGAAGAGGATGAAAAGTATAACCGACTAACAGCATTGAAGTTATTTGCGATGACTTCATCGATGGTTATTTCAGTTAATGAACTAGCTCCTTTTGGAAAAACTGGACCAACCGCAGTCTTTTATTTACTATTAGCTGGGTTAATATGGTTTGTACCAATTACGCAGATGGCAGGAGAAATGGCTTCTGTTGATGGCTGGGATAAGGGTGGAATTTTCACCTGGGTAAAGGGATCGCTGGGAGATCGTGCTGGCTGGACCGCAATGTTTTATCAGTTGATTCATATTACAGTTGGGATGAACACGATGATGTACGTTAATATTGGTGCATTGTCGATTACCTTTAATACTCCTTGGTTTAATACAACACCAAGTATTAGATTTTTACTGATGATGGTAATTATCTGGTCAATTACTATTGTTGAAATGGTTGGAGTTAAAAAGATTGGTCATATTGCAGAATGGTTATTTGCATTAGGAATTGCGTTACCAGTCATTTTACTAATCGTTACGTTCTTTATATATTTAATTCAAGGCCGTCCCTTATATATGCATTTAAACTGGGATAATATTATTCCACATCATTTAACTGGGACTACCTTAGTAGCTTTTGTGCCATTTGTACTTGCCTTTTGTGGTGGTGAAGCATCTGCACCACATGCTAAATACTTAGAAAATCCAAAGAAGTATTCTACAGTTATGCTTGCTCTAGCGATCACTGCTATTTCTTTTGATTTATTAGGTAGTACGGCAATTGGAATGTCAGTTCCTAAAGATCAAATTCAAAATTCAACTGGCTTTGTTTATACTTTCGGAAAAATTTTAGATTCAATTGGTTTACCTGGCGACTTAATTAAAAAATTTATCGGTGTGTTATTGGCAACGGGTATTATTGGGGAATTAGGCAATTGGCTTGCTGGTCCTAGTCAGGGAATGTTTGAAGCAGCTAAAGAAGGTTATATGCCTAAATTTTTTGCAAAATCTACTAATCGTGATGTTCCGATGAGATTAATTGTTTTACAGACTTTGATTGTAACGGCATCGGCTGTTTTAATTACTTTTACCAGTGGAAAGAACTCAGATTTTGCCTTTAATGTTTCTTTAGCAGCAACTACTGCGCAATATTTAATGGTTTATATTTTGATGTTAATTTCTTATATTGTTTTGAAAATAAAGCATGGAAACTTAAAGCGTAGTTATTATATGACTAAAAATAAAGCGTTAGGCATTACGATTGCGATTATTGCCCTGGTAATAACTGTAGTTGCTTTCTTTATTTCATTTATTCCTGCTCAAGGTACGCCAGAATACTTAAGGGGGGTTTATGTTTGGACGATGATTGGGCTTTGCATGATTGTTACGATTCTGCCACTGGTGATATATCATTATCATCGCCACTTTTAAGTAGAATAAATGAAAGTTTGAAAAATATTAATAAAATAAACTTTTTACTTGTAAAAAGTTATTAATAAGATTACATTTAAGATGTATTCAAGTAAGAAGTGTAAAGCAAAAGAGCTATGGTAAATTTGAGGTATCCATAGCTCTTTTGTTTTATTAAATTTAATGACTTAAGGAATAAAAAAGAATGAATAATCCTGAAGAAATACAGCACTTCATTGACGTTTTAATTAAAGAAGATAGCTTTGTCAAAGCTGCTAAAAAATTATATATTTCGCAACCATATTTAACTCAACTGATCAAAAGAATTGAAAGTCATTTAGGTACTCCAATTATTAATCGAGATAAAAAGCCATATTCACTAACGCAAGCAGGGCTACTTTATTACCAATATTTAGAAAATGTTTCTTACGATAAACAGCAATTAAATAAAAAGATTGCTAAATATACACACCCTAATAAGGAAATTATCAAAATTGGTATTCTAGAAAGTTTAGGAACGTATTTACTACCAGAAATATTGCCAGATTTTTTAAAGCAAAATCCGCAAGTAGAGATTCAGCTTTTCGAAAATTTCCCTAGGGAAAATGAAAAGAACTTGCTAAGTGGAAATATTGATTGCTACATTGGACAAACTCCTGAAGCAATTGATTCAAGCCTAGATATTGTTAGTAATGGTGGGGAAAAGTATTATATCGTAATTTCACCAGCTTCTCCTTATTATCAAGCTGGAAAGTTTATACTTGATCCACATGAATTAGATCTAAAAGAGTTACTACAAGAGCCGTTCGTTTTAAGCGTTCCGGGTTCTGCAATTCGCCATCAAGTGAATGGCGTGTTTCAAAGATTTCACTTAGAGCCCAAAGTGATTTTAGAGTCTAAAAGTATTATTACGGCTACTAGTTTGGCAATTCATGGGATGGGGCTCACAATTTCCACTGCTAGTATTATTAAACGAATTGGTGAGACACCCATTAATTTGTTTCCTATTAGCCATGACCTAATTAATGTCGTTTTCTTTATTGCATCTAGGCGGGAAAAAACTAAATCAAAGGCTCTAAAAAATCTAATTAGAGAATTTAAGAATAAAAACCTGCAAGCAATTATCAGGTAATATTCTCTACTGTAAATTAGCTATAACAAATTTGTTATTGGTAAGTTACAAAAAAGATATTTAAGCAGTGCGTTTCAATTACCTATAATTTAGTTATGAAAAAGGTTTAAGAAAGGGCATTAGAATTATGAAATCAGGAAAGTATGAAGTAAGAGCTAAGGGCCATGGCGCAAGTTTCATGCCTATGGAAGTAACCCTCTCTGAAGATAAAATTGAAGATATTAAGGTAGACGCTAAGGGCGAAACTAAAGGTGTGGCAGACGAAGTCTTTAGACGTTTGCCAGAGGAAATTGTTAAAAATCAGACTTTAAATGTTGATACCGTCAGTGGTGCCACTATTTCTAGTCATGGTGTGATTGACGGAGTAGCCACTGCAATTAGTGAAGCTGGTGGTGATCCTGATGAGTGGAAGAAACGTGCTAAGCCTGCAGAACAAAGAGAAAAAGATGAAACGTATACTACTGATGTTACAATTGTAGGTGCTGGTGGTGCCGGTTTAGCTGCAGCAGCAAGAAGCATCCAACATAATAAAAAGGTTATTGTGCTTGAAAAATTCCCACAAATTGGTGGTAATACCAGTCGTGCAGGTGGTCCAATGAATGCGGCTGAACCTGATTGGCAAAAGCAATTTAAAGCTTTAGCTGGTGAAAAGGAAACTCTTGAAGAATTGGCAGCAACTCCAGTTGAAAAAATTGATCCAGAATATCAAACGGATTTTAAGGAGTTGCAAAAGCAGATAAAAAAATATGTTGCTTCTGGAGCTAATTACTTATTCGATTCAAAATTACTTCACGAAATTCAAACTTATTTAGGTGGTAAACGTACAGATTTAAAGGGTAATGAAATTCATGGAAATTATGCCTTAGTTAAAGAATTGGTTGATAATGCTTTAGATTCAGTTCACTGGCTGGCAGATTTAGGAATAGATTTTGATCGTAGCCAAGTGACAATGCCGGTTGGTGCTTTATGGAGAAGAGGACACAAGCCAGTTGAGCCAATGGGTTATGCTTTTATTCATGTTTTAGGTGACTGGGTAAAAGAACATGGTGGCACAATTTTAACCGATACTCGTGCTAAGCATTTAATTATTGAAGATGGCAAAGTTTGCGGTGTAATTGCAAAAAGACCCGATGGCAGTAAAATTACTATTCATGCCAAGGCAGTAATTTTAACTGCTGGAGGATTTGGTGCAAATACGCCAATGGTTCAAAAATACAATACTTACTGGAAACATATTGATGATAATATTGCGACTACTAATTCTCCAGCTATTACTGGTGACGGGATTGGCCTTGGTAAGGAAGCAGGCGCAGATTTGGTTGGAATGGGCTTTATTCAAATGATGCCTGTTTCTGATCCTAAGACTGGTGAATTATTTACTGGTCTTCAAACTCCTCCAGAAAACTATATTATGGTCAATCAAAAGGGAAAGCGTTTCGTAAATGAGTTTGCAGAACGTGATGTTTTAACTAAGGCAGCGATTGATAATGGCGGTTTATTCTACTTAATTGCCGATGACAAGATCAAAGATACTGCTTATAACACAACGCAAGAATCAATTGATGCGCAAGTTAAAGCAGGTACCTTATTTAGAGCAGATAGTTTAGAAGAGTTAGCTAAACAAATCGGTATGGATCCAGATACTTTAGTCGATACAATTAGGAAATATAATTCATATGTCGATGCAGGAAAAGATCCTGATTTTGAAAAGTCCGCCTTTAACTTAAAATGCGAGGTAGCACCATTTTATGCTACGCCAAGAAAGCCAGCCATTCACCATACAATGGGTGGTTTAAAGATTGATACTGGCGCGCATGTTTTAGATAAAACTGGTAAGCAAATTTCTGGTTTGTATGCGGCTGGTGAAGTAGCTGGTGGTATTCATGCCGGCAACCGCCTAGGTGGAAATTCTCTTGCTGATATTTTTACTTTTGGTAGAATTGCCGCAAACAGTGCTATTGATGAATTAGAAAAATAGTATAGATAGATTAAAACGTTGTAAACACTGGAGTTTGCAACGTTTTTTTGCTAAAATACTAAAAATACTTAATTTTTTTGGAGGACTTGAATTGAGAGAAGCGCAGGAAAAAAAGCTAACTACAAAACAGTACTTAATTGTAGCATCAATGATCTTTGCACTGTTCTTTGGTGCAGGAAACTTAATTTTCCCACTTCATTTAGGTCAGCTTGCTGGTAAAAATTGGGGACCAGCAGCAATTGGCTTCTCAATTACAGGGGTAGTCTTACCTTTACTTTCACTTCTTGCAGTTGCAATTACTCGTAGTAATGGTGTTTATCAAATTGGATTACCAGTAGGAAAGATCTTTGCTCTTTCTTTCATGACCTTAATGCAGCTAGCAATCGGTCCATTATTTGCAGCACCAAGAAATGCCACTGTATCTTATACTGTGGGGATTGCACCGCTTTTGCCTAAGCAATTTCATGGAATTGGTTTGATTGTCTTTACGATTATCTTTTTTGCCATAGTTTATGTGATTGCCTATAACGAGAGTGATATTCTTTCTTCTTTAGGTAAGGTTTTGAATCCGATTTTTTTAATTTTGCTTTTTATTGTCTTTGTAATTGCGTTTGCTCGCCCGCTTGGTAATCCTGATATGGCTACAACTACTAAAGAATATATGAACGGTGCGATAGTTAAAGGCTTTTTAGAGGGCTATAATACTATGGATGTTTTAGCTGGTTTAGCCTTTGGGGTTACTGTAGTAACAGCGATTAAAGAGCTAGTTAATAATGATGAAAAGAAAACTGCTCAAATGACTGCTAAGTCTGGGTTAATTGCAGTTATTGCAATTGGTGTAATCTATACTTTATTAATCGTTATTGGTGCGATGTCATTGGGGCATTTTAAAATAGCGAGTGATGGCGGTATTTTATTTTCAGAGATCGTTAAATATTATGCTGGTATTTTTGGGCAGGCGTTGTTAGCTGTTTTAATCTTTTTAGCCTGTTTAACTACCGCAGTTGGGGTCTTGGCGGCTTTTGCCTTGGATTTCAGTGCCCATTATTCAAAGATTAGTTATAAGGGGTGGCTAACAATCGGATGTCTAGGTTCGTTAGCTACAGCAAATTTGGGCTTGGAAAAAATCATTCATTGGTCGCTTCCTGTTTTAATGTTTTTATATCCCTTGGCTATTGTATTAATTATTCTATCTGTATGTTCACCGCTATTTAAAGACGACATGGTAGTATACAAAATTACGATGCTTTTAACTCTAGTTCCAGCGATTTTTGATTTAATTACTAACTTGCCTGCACCAATTTCTGGAACACAGTTTTATAAAGCAGTAAGTCAGATTCGCTTGCAATATTTACCTTTAGCCAATATTGGCTTATCTTGGGTTGTACCAACAATTTTAGGATTAGTTATCAGTGTCTTGATTCATTTTTGGCGCCGTAAAGCTAATAAAATATAGTAATTCAGCTATGGTTCATTTGAATCATAGCTTTTTTGTTGGGATAATGAAGCTAGGTGATAAAAATGAGTTTAACCAATAAAGTGCCCGAAAAAGATGTGCATGATTTATTTACTCGGGTAGCTCCGCATTATGATCAGATGAATAATTTAATTAGCTTAGGTACGCAAAATGGTTGGCGCAAGAAATTTCTAAAAGAATTAAAAGTAGCACCGGGTGAATTTGTCCTAGATTTATGTTGTGGTACTGGCGATATCACGATTGCTTTGGCAAAACAAGTTGGTCCGTCAGGAAATGTAATTGGACTTGATTTTAACCAAGAAATGCTTGATTTAGCTGAGCAGAAAATACGCCAGCAAGATTTACAAAAAGAAATTCAATTAAAGCAAGGGGATGCAATGGAATTGCCATACCCAGATCAGAGCTTTGATATAGTAACGATTGGTTTTGGCTTACGGAATGTTCCTGATGCAAATCAAGTCCTGAAAGAAATCTATCGAGTATTAAAGCCAACTGGTAAAGTGGGAGTGTTAGAAACATCGCAGCCAACCAACCCGCTTATTAAGTTAGGATGGAAGAGCTATTTTAAGTTATTTCCTAGCTTTGCAAAATTATTAGGTGCTAATGTATCTGATTATCAATATTTGTCTCATACTACCGCCAAATTTGTTTCTGCGGAGCATTTAAAAGCAATGCTTATAAAAAATGGATTTAAAAATGTGCATGTAGATAAATTAAATTTAGGTGCGGGTGCAATTCATATCGGAATTAAGAAGTAAATGAGCTAAAATATAAAATAAAAACTAAAAAAGGAGAATTTTATGAAAACTGGTACTAAAATTATTACTTTAGACAACGGTTATCACTTGTGGACTAATACTCAAGGTGAAGGCGATATTCACTTATTAGCGCTTCATGGTGGACCTGGTGGCAACCATGAGTATTGGGAAGATGCTGCAGACCAATTAAAGAAACAAGGATTGAATGTACAAGTTACTATGTATGATCAATTAGGTTCATTATATTCAGATCAACCAGATTACTCTGATCCAGAAATTGCCCAAAAATATTTAACTTATGAATATTTCTTAGATGAAGTTGATGAAGTTCGTGAAAAACTTGGCTTAGATAATTTTTACTTAATTGGTCAAAGTTGGGGCGGTCTTTTAGTTCAAGAATACGCTGTTAAATATGGTAAGCACTTAAAGGGTGCAATTATTTCATCAATGGTTGATGAGATTGATGAATATGTTGATTCAGTTAACAGAAGAAGACAAGAAGTTCTTCCACAAACAGAAATTGACTTCATGCATGAATGCGAAAAGAATAATGATTATGATAATCAACGCTACCAAGAAGATGTGCAAATTTTAAATATTAATTTTGTGGATCGAAAGCAACCATCAAAGCTTTATCACTTAAAAGACTTAGGTGGCAGCGCAGTTTATAATGTCTTCCAAGGTGATAATGAATTTGTTATTACTGGTAAGCTTAAAGACTGGCATTTTAGAGATCAACTTAAGAATATTAAGGTACCAACATTAATTACTTTTGGTGAAAATGAGACAATGCCAATTTCTACTGCTAAAATTATGCAAAAAGAAATACCAAATTCACGTCTTGTTACTACGCCTAATGGTGGGCACCATCATATGGTTGATAACCCTGACGTTTATTATAGGCACTTAGCTGACTTCATTCGTGAAGTTGAAAATGGCAATTTTAAGGGTGAATAACGATAAAAAGTCCATGCGATAGCTTCTATATTGAAGCTCTAGCATGGACTTTTTAAGCATATAAATCGCTTTCAAGGTATGTATCCTATATAATTAATAGTAAATATAGTTTTATTAATTTAAGGAGAAAAGCCATGAAGAGAAAAATAAGTAAACTGCTAGCAGCAACTGCTTTAATAGGGACATTAGGAATTTCAGTAGTGGCTTGCAACAATAATGATTCAACTAGTAAAACTAAGCAATCAAGTGTAAAGAAGACCGTTAAAGATAAGGCAAGTAATACAAAAAATACAGCAAGAAAAAGTAAGATTAAACTTAGTCAAACTGAAGCAATAAATAAATTTGATAAAAAGTATTCTGATAAAAAATTAAAAGAAATAGATCTAAAATTAGATGGTAATAAGTACTTTTATGAAATTACAGGATTTGATAAAGATAAAGAATATGAAATGACCATCAATGCTACAAGTGGAAAAGAAGTTAAATCTAGTTCTGAAAAATTAGACTTAGATGAACGTCTGCAAAAAGGACTTGATTTAGATAAGGTAATTTCTCGTGATCAAGCAAGTGAAATAGCAGAAAAAGAAGTTAAAAATAGCACTGCTAAAGAATGGACTCTAAAAATGGATCAGGACAAAGCTATTTGGGATGTAACTGTTGAATCAGTTTCAAGCAAACATGAAGTAGAAATTGATGCTATTTCTAAGAAAGTTATTAAATCAGAAAAAGATGATTAAACAAAAAATTCAGAGTTTTTAAGCTCTGAATTTTTTTATTAGTATTTTTGTAGAAATTAATTTAATAAGTAATTAGCTTATCGGCGTTCATTGTTTCATCGTCTAACTTGTAAGTCTTTAATTCAAAATCATTTTCAAAGTTGCAGTAATAAGTCTTAGTAGCAGCAGAATAGCAAGCAGTATAGACAGTGTATTCATTGCTACCTTGTTTGTTAACTACGCTGCCTTTAATCATCGCAACAGACTTTAAGATGTTAAAGAACTTGGCAACGTTAGCTTTTTCACCTTTAACAGTTGGATAATTAACATTTAAGTAAGCTGCTTTAACAAAGCGATCTGCTGGAATGCTATCACCTGGTAAACCTAAGCTGCCAGTGCCAACGCCCCATGGAGCAACTTTTTGACCGTTCCAGCTTTGAGCTGTAGCGTCATGTGGATCTAAGCCAGTATAGTTGCCGAGATTAGTAAGGTGCCAATTAAAGTCTGGGCTGTTAGTTAGAACGCCAAGCTTATCATCAAAGACTTTCATACCGTATTGCTTTGAAACCTCGACAATAATAGCTTCATCTTTGTCACTAATAATCCAGTGAAGAGGAGCAACTGCAAACGATGAATTAATAGCTTCATTAACTAAGTTAACGTTTTTTAAAGCTTCTTTTACGTCGCTGACTTTAGTAAAGTTTTGGGTGACCCAGAGCATAATTTCGTAAGAAGCTAAATTAATTTTTCCATCAATTGGACCGTCACTGAATTTGGCAAAATGCGGGAAGTTTAGACCAGCAATTCCCAAACCATCTTCATTGAAACAGTCAAAGTAAGAAGGATAGCCATCGACTACAATTCCCATGCCGATAACAGCCTTTTTAGTAGTTGTATTATCTAAAAATTTATATGGAAGAGGATAGTTGCGAGGTGTAATAATTACACCTTCACCATAATCTTGTCCAACGTCTAAGTTACGTCCAAAGTATAGATTTCCTTGATCATCAGTAAATCTTAAACCAGTACACATTTTAAAATCCTCCTTAATTATTCAGTAGTAGTTTTAGTTTCTTGCTGAATGATGTATTTCTTTTGACTTCTCTTAATTTGAATAACAGCAAATACTAAGATGATAAAACCAATTGCTACAAAGGCAATCATGAAGTACCAAGCGACTGTAAAGCTGCCTTTTCCTTTAATAATTCCGAATAATGGAGCACCAATAGCATATCCAATCGCATAAGCCAAACCAACGTATCCTAACATTACACCCTGATCTCTTGAACCAAAGAGGTCCTTAGCCATAAATGCAGGACCAGACATGTAGCTAAATACGGCTAAACCACAGAAGATAGCGTAAGCAATTCCTGCAATTTTACTTACGTGAGCGCCGTAAGGTTGAAAACTGATCAGAACCATCATTAAGATGGATAAAACATACATGCAGCCAGCATAGGTCATTGATTTAGCAGTACCAAATTTATCAAATAAGAAGCCACCGGAAACATTTCCAATTAAACAACCAACACCGTACATTGATCCAATGAGACCAACATCTGTTAGTGAAAGTTTAGTATCAAGAAAGGCTGCATAATCTTCATTTAAGGAAGCTAAGCCTAAGCCAATAATTAGAAAACCAAGACTGAAAATCCAGAACCATTTCATTTGTAAAACTTGTTTACTAGTCCAGCCTTTAAATTCCTTAGCTTTAGCCAATTCTGCTTCTTTCTTGCTTTCAGCTAACTCAGCATCAGAAATAACGATTTCATCTTTCTTAGGAGTTCTAATAAAGCAGGCAATAATTATACCAATTACTAATAGAGCAACTGCGAAGATGAAAAATGGTGCCATTGAAGTCAAGTGACCGGTCTTAGTATTACCAGTCATAAAGTGCTTTAAAATAGCTTGCGTTGCAGGTTGTAAGAAAATATTACCAATTGAGCCACCACAGAAAGCAATTCCTAGAGCAGCTCCACGTCCTTTTGCAGGGAACCAGTGGTTAATAACCCAAGGCACACCTTGACCGGAATAAAAAGTTGAGCCAATCATACAAATGATAGCGGCAATATAGAATCCTGGTAGTTTTGTACTAATTCCAAAGATTACATAGGCAATAGCGGAAAGACCAATACCGATTAAATACATAAGTCTGAAATTAACTTTCTCTAATGCTTTACCAATAAATGGCGAAGCAACTGAAGCAAAAACTGCCCCAAACGTAAAGATTAATGTATATGATGCTAAGGTAAAGTGAAAAGTATTAACTAAAGGGTGGATAAACAAAGGTTGAATATTTTGAGCAATCCCGTAAGGAATGGCTTGGGTTAACATACAAAGGAAAACCATAAAATATTTATAGCCTTTGCTGACGACCTTATCTTTAGTAGCGACATCAGTAGACATGTAATTACCTTCTTTCTAAACTAATTACTTATCTAAAATAATATTTGGTTTGCTGACGACAATATTTTTTTGCATTTGCTTAATTTTAATAGCTGCAAAAATTAATAATATAAAACCAATTGCTACAAAGAAAGTAGTGCAGCACCAAGCAGTTGTAAAACTGGTAGCGCCTTTTATGACGCCAAATAATGGGGCGCCAATTGCAAAACCAACAGCATATGCCAGGCTAATGTAACCTAAGTTAACGCCTTGGGCTTTTGCACCAAATAAGCTTTTTGACATAAATGCGGGACCAGACATATAGCTAAAGACAGATAGACCACTTGTAAAGGCCCAACCCATACCAGCGTAGAAATTAACGCGATCGCCATAAGGATGGAGGCTAATAAAGATCATCATTAGGATAGCTATAATTAACATTATTCCTGCATATGCCATTGATTTGGCTGTGCCGAACTTATCAAATAAATAACCTCCAGAAATATTTCCGATGATACCAGCGAGTCCAAATACCGAGCCAATCATTCCGACTTCAGTTAAGGATAATTTAGTATCAAGGAAGGCCGCATAGTCTTCGTTTAACGAGGCCAAGCCTAAGCCGATAATTAAAAATCCAATACTAAAAATCCAGAACCATTTCATATGTAGAACTTGTTTACCGCTCCAGCCTTGAAATTCATGTGCTTGCTTTTGAGCAGCTTCGTGCCGGTTTTGCTCAACTTCTTGAGCAGAAGCTAAGATTTCATCTTTCTTTGGTACTCTAATAAAAGCCGTAATAATCAATCCAACTATTAGCAAAGCAATAGCAAAGATAAAGAAAGGTGCCATGGAAGTTAAGTGACCAGTTTTAGTATTACCGGTCATGAAATGCTTTAAAATTTCCTGGGTAATAGGTTGGAGGAAAATATCACCAATCGAGCCACCGCAGAATGCTAAACCTAAAGCAACGCCGCGTCCTTTAAACGGAAACCAGTGGTTGATAATCCATGGAACACCTTGACCAGAATAAAAGGTTGAACCAACCATACAAATAATTCCAGCTAAATAAAAGCCAGGTAACTTTGTGCTAATTCCAAAAATTACATATGCTCCAGCTGAAAGACAAATACCAATCAGATATAAAATTTTAAAGTTTACTTTTTGTAAAGCCTTACCAACTAATGGTGAAACTAAAGACCCTACGACAGCCCCAAAAGTAAAAATTAATGTGTAAGAAGCTAATGTAAAATGAAAAGTATTAACTAGAGGGTGAACAAATAAAGGTTGAATTAATTGAGCGATTCCATATGGAACAGCTTGAGTTAACATGCAGAGAAATACCATAAAGTATTTGTAGCCTTTACTGACCACCTTTTGTCTATCGTTTGACATCGTATCTCTCTTCTTTCTGACAAAATACTATTAGCTTGATAAGTTATATATTATTAAGCGCGTGAGCTTTGACTATAGCCACCTATATTGTGGCTCACTGAATCGAGTAAATCAAAAATAACGGCTTATAATGTTATTTAATAGGTATAATAAAAAGCCTATCTTTTTTTAGATAGACTTAAGAAAATTATTTTTTTACATATCCTGCGATGTCACCATCGTCAAAACTATAGCTTAATTTCTTGCCATATGCCTTTTCATAGGCTTTTTTCTTTTGTAGATAATCAATATCACGCATTCTTTTGGCATTTTGATCAACTGTTAGACGGTCAATTGGATAGATTGTTGGCAAAACGTGAAGAATGTAGCGAGTTTTATGGAACTCGCTACTATTTTTCTCCATTTCAGGAAGATCCTGAATCTCTACAAAACAGGAAATAATTGGAACGTTGGCTTTAGCTGCGTAGTAGTAGGCACCTTTTTGAAGAGGACGCGGCTTTCGATAGTTATACCACATTTCTTGTTCTGGATAGATCAAGACCCAGCCCTTTTTGTCAAAAACTTGCTGCAAATGTTTAGGAAATTCACGCCCCAAATATTGGTAGCTTTGAACAATTGGAATTGCATTAATGTTGTTCATTAAGAAACCAAAGAAACCGGGTAATTTTAAATTAGAATCTTCAATCACAATATAAAGCTTTTTGTGACATTTGTTGGCTAATTTTTTGATTGGAAGACTATCAGTTTGTTTGAAGTGATTACTAGTAACAATTGCGCCATATTTAGGCCCTTGAGCACGATGTTTATTCTTGATTTGCGTGTGGGCCATCAAAATTAAAGTATCAATATTAATAATGCCTTGGGCAATAATATTCTTTAGTTTATGACTAAACTTTTTTTGTTGTTCCCAATAATCATTAACCAGCTTGATTCTTTCGCTTTTAGTTAGGATAGGATCGCCTAATTCGACTTTGGCATGCATTTTTCCTTTTTTAACAGCTGCTTTGACGTTTTCGATAACTTTTGCGCGATTTTCTCCAATAATCATAATTTAACCCTTTCGCCTTTTCTTTTAACTTGAGCCCAATTATTTGGATCAAGTGCTGTGCTAGCTTCTTTTTCAAGCATATGATCTAATTTTGCTCGGTCTTCGGCTCGCTCTTGGTCAGTATAGTTGTCTAATTCTCCCTTTAACTCCTCATAAAAAGGTGTGCTAGAGGCATATTTCCAGAAATAATCATTATATTGGACATCTTTAAAGTGCCAAGGTTTGAAAAACAAATTATAGTGAATTAGCCCAGGTTTAGAAATGGGTTCGGTATTTTCATTAGGCATTGCATCCCAGCGTGGATCAAGATGCAAAATTCTTCCATCACCAATCTCATTTAGGTAGTCTTGATCAGGAGCAATACAATCAAAGTGATATTGTTCAAGTAAATGCATAAAGTGATCGATAAAGTGTTCATCCCTAAAAGTCTTAGAATTTAAGACTAACATCCCCGAATTGATATATTTCTTTGGATCGAGAGATAGAACCTCTTTAATATATTTCACCATTTTATCTACATATTGAATCGATGAGTCTGTACAAGCGGCGAATAGCTTATTATCTAAGTCGTTATTATACAGCTTAGCAATGTCATCAACGACGACGGTGTCACTATCGATGTAAATTGCTTTATCATATTGTGGAAATAGGTCCGGAATAAAGAGACGATAAAAAATAGACATTGTGAAAAAGTCTGCTCGAAGGTAGTTTTCTTTACGATTCTGGATCGGTTTTACTAATTTTTCATCGATATGGAAAAATTTAACATGTACATAGTCATTAGCAAAAGCTGCAAGTTGCTTTTGGTGTTTCTCAGACAGGTCTTGGTTTAAAAAAGTAACTGTGTAATCATTTTGCGGACTAGCATTCTTAACTAAGGAGTTAAGCGAAACAGCCGCATACTTGGTAAAATCATCACTAATACTATAAAAAACAGGGATAGTCATTTTTAGTCCTCTTTATATCTTTACAGATGTTGTTTTCTTAACTTTTGCCCAAGTTACATCTTCATCTTTGATTTCATCAACTTTTTTAATCATCCAATCAAGGTCAGTACGTGCTTTTTTACGGTCCTCATCGGTAAAGCTAGCTAATTGTGCTTTTAGTTCTTCATAATATGGAGACTTCTTAGCAACATCCCAGAAGTATTTGCCATATTGAACATCTGCAAAATGCCAGGGCTTGAAGAAAAGATTATAATGAACAATTTTAGGATTTTTAATTTCATCCATGTGTTCATTAGGCATTGCATCCCATTCAAGTGGTAAATGATAAATTTTATCTTCGCAAATCTCATTCATATAAGCTTGATCAGGATCGATATTATCGAAATGATACTTTTCAATTAATGAATAGAATTTATCGACAAATTTCTTATCTCTAAAGGCTTTCATATTGAAGAGAATAACGCCGTTATTAATATATTTTTCTGGTGGAAAAATACCTTGACATTCCTTGATATAAACTTGAAGTGGTTTAATAAATCTGATTGACATATCTGGTACGCTGGCAAACATGTTATCACCAATTTCGGTGTTGTAAAGCTCAGCGATGTCAGTACAAATAATAGTATCAGCATCTAAATAAACAGCCTTGTCATATTGAGGAAAAAGGTTAGGAATAAATAGACGGTAAAAAATAGACATCGTGAAAAATTGTGCCCGTAAGTAATTCTCTTCACTGTTGTGAATCGGAGCTACCATTTCGTCATCAATATGAAAAATATTAACATGGACATTTTTGGTTGAAAGATCTTCCAAATCTTTCTTATGCATATCACTAATGTTTTGAACTAAGAGAGTAATGGTATAGTCCTTGTTTGGATCAACATGGTCAATTAGTGACTGAATTGAAACAGCTGCGTAAGGTGTGTAGTTGTCGCTAATTGTATAAAAAAAAGGTATAGTCATCAAAAATAGACTCCTTATATATTAAAAGTTCCTAGGCCCGCTTTAATTGTGACCTAAGCTCTGTATACTGCTTAAGTAAATCATCATATTCATGTAATTTCAAGACGCTGTGCACACGCTCTATATCCCATGGTTTAACAGTTAAAGTATGGAAGTATGGCTTAAAGCGAAAGCTAGTTGTAAAATGTTGAATTTTAGTATCGGGTCGTAAACGATATTGTTCATTGTAGCAGCGCGGAGCAATTTTCTTCTCAGTAGCAAGTTTATTTAGAGCAGACTGATCTGGGAGAAGCATTTTTTTATCACTCATTTTTTCTCTAACTTTGGCAAATAATTGTGTTTTTTTAATTTCAGACATATTAAGAAGCAAGACGCCTGAGTTTAAGTAATCAAATGGCTTATGAGTATGGATATTATGAAAGAAGAAACGACCCCAGAAGTCTAAAACACCAACTAGTTCGATATTAGTTAGATCTTGATTATAAAAGTCGCTAATATCTTTACGCACAATAATATCATCATCTAAATATAAGATACGATCAGGAATTTGTGGTAGTTGATCCGCAAAAAGGCGCAGCATTGCATATGGAGTAAAGCGTGTTTCCATATTTGCTCGTGGAGGTTCTTTTTTAAATAATTCAGTACAATCGATTAATTCAGCAGTATTGTTAGGATCTTTTTCCTTCAGCAGTTTTTTAATTAGTCTAAATGCTTGCTGATTAAAAGCTGTGTATCCCTCTGCGTGCATCGTTAAAATGTAAAAGTGCAGGGGAGTTGATGTGTTTTTTAGTAAAGATAGTGTTGTAATTAAAATACCATCTTCGGCATGAGAATCGCCGCAAAACATAATGTTCATTTTTATCCTCCGATTTTTCGCTGCTGGTAGCGATAATACTCATAGTTGCTTAATTTTGAACGGTCCTTTAATTGAGTAAATACTTGATCATGTAGCTTTTTTTGCTGTAATTTTTTAGGCAGAGAAGTATCTGGGAAAAAAGGCCCATCAATATAGACAGTAATCCTAGGTCGCTTGCTGAATTTTCTTTTCTGGTAGGTTGTCGTCATGGCAAAGCTTGGCTTATTCGTTTGAACTGGAAAATTAAAACTAGTTGCTGGAAATGGGCGAATATCAGTATAGTAAGGCCAGACATGTGCTTCTGGGTAAATAATAATATGGGCATCTTCCTTAGTTAGAGTATTAACTGCCTTAAGCAAATGAATTGCTTGTTTAATATTTTTGCCAACTGGTAGTCCTCCATAAGGTAAGAGAATTTTTCCAATTATTGGAATTCCCCAGTTTGCTTGATTAGCAATTGCATAATAATCTTTCCAGCCAAAGAGGGTTAAAGGCATAAAGGCATCATTAACCATTTGAGTGTGATTTCCATAGACAAAATAGCTTTGATGTTTATATTTAAATAACTTATCTCTCCCTATTACTTTGACATGCATTACGCCATAAGTAAAAAGATAAGCAAAACCAGTAGCTAAAAAACGCATTAAATAGTTAAGAGGAGTACGTTTAATAATTTGATAATTGCTAGGTAGGGTGAAATCTTGTTGCTTACTTTTGACAATGTCATCAGTTAAAGAATTATAGTAAATAACATTACGTTGAGATGTTTTAGTATTCATGATATTAATTATAAAAGAAGTTTAAAAACAAAAAAAGACATCGCCACAGCGATGCCTTATAAATATGGGTGGTCAGGGGATCGAACCCTGGACCCACGGATTAAGAGTCCGTTGCTCTGCCAGCTGAGCTAACCACCCAATTGGATAACCAACAAATAGTATTATGCCAGGAAAAGAACTAAAGTGCAAGCTTTTTTTGCATAAGTTTAAAAAAAGTGTGGAAAACAGTATAATATAGTTATTAATATTGAGGAGGCATCATTTATGCCAAAAAAGATTTTAGTCGTTGACGATGAAAAACCAATTTCTGACATTATTAAATTTAACTTGACTAAGGAAGGCTTTGATGTCGACACTGCTTATGACGGCGAAGAAGCGGTAAAAAAAGTTGATGAATATGATCCAGACTTGATGATCCTAGATTTAATGTTGCCTAAAAAAGATGGCTTAGAAGTTGCACGGGAAGTACGTCAAACTCATGATATGCCAATTATTATGGTAACTGCTAAAGATACTGAAATTGATAAGGTATTAGGGCTTGAGATGGGGGCAGATGACTATGTTACTAAGCCTTTCTCCAATCGAGAGCTAGTTGCTAGAGTAAAGGCAAACCTACGTAGACGTGATTTAACCCAAAAAGCTACTGAAGATGATGAAGATAAGAATATTACTATTAGTAATTTAGTAATTATGCCTGAGGCCTATATGGTCGAAAAAAATGGCGAAAAAATTGAATTAACGCATCGTGAATTTGAATTACTTCATTATTTAGCTCAGCATATGGGTCAAGTGATGACTAGAGAACATTTGCTGCAAACCGTTTGGGGCTATGATTACTTCGGGGATGTTAGAACTGTTGACGTAACTGTGAGACGTTTACGTGAAAAAATCGAAGACAATCCGAGTTCGCCAACAATTTTAGTTACACGGCGTGGAGTAGGATATTACGTTAAAAACCCATCAGATGAATAAGGATCAAAGTCACTAGTAATAGTGGCTTTTTTTGCAATTAGGACAAATGAAGAAAATAAAAAGTGTATTAAATTCTATCAATTTTAAAATCGCAGTAATTTTTATGCTGCTCTTATTAGCAACGATTGAAGTGGTTGGTGCGTCTTTTACAAGGCAACTCGAACAAAATTCAATTCAAAATTTTGAATCATCAATTCAAGTTCCCAATATTATTACTAACCAAATTTCTAGTCAATTAAGTAGGGCTAATTCTAAAAAGGCTAATCAACAGTTAAGCCAGATTATTTCAAACTATAATTTAGGCGATATTAGCCAGTTAATGGTAGTTGATAATAAGGGAGTAATTAGAGCTGTTTCAAATGTGAATGATCAAAACCGGATTGGACAGCGAACTAGTAATGTAGATATCAAGAGTGTACTCTCCAATGGCAAGCAAGTTTCAAAAGTTATTAATGACAACGGAAATTATATGGTACAAATTTCACCTTTAACTTCTGCTAATGGAACTAATACTCCTGTAGGAGCAATTTATGTCCGCGCTAGCTTACAAGGTGTCTTTAATAACTTAAGACAGGTATCAATTTACTTTCTGATTGCTTCACTGATTGCAGCTGTTTTGGGAGCAATTGTAGCCTTAGTCATTTCCCGGGCAATAACTAGACCTATTGAGGAGATGCGTAAACAAGCATTAAGAGTTGCAAATGGAGATTATTCTGGACATGTTCGAGTTTATGCGCAAGATGAATTAGGTCAACTAGCTGAGGCCTTCAATACTTTATCAGTAAGAATTGAAAGAACTCAAGAAATTTCAGATAGTGAGCGAAGACGGCTAGATAATGTCTTAACACACATGACAGATGGCGTTATTGCAACAGACAGACATGGAAATATCACGATTATTAATGAAACGGCACTTGATTTTTTAGGAAAAACTGAAAAAGACGTTATTGGAAAGCCAATTACTAATTTACTTGGACTAAAAGATGTCACTATCCAAGATTTATTAAGTACTCAACAAGAATTAGTTGTTCGAGTTAATGATAATACGCGCGATGAAATGATTTTGCATGCTAACTTTTCTTTGATTCAGCGTGTAACAGGATTTGTTTCTGGCCTAGTTTGCGTGCTTCATGATATTACCCAACAACAAAAAAATGAACGTGAGCAGCAACAATTCGTTTCAAATGTTTCACATGAGCTTAGAACACCGTTAACAAGCTTAAGGGCATATGTTGAAGCATTGAATGATGGAGCATGGAAAGATCCAAATATTGCACCGCAATTTCTCCATGTTATTCAAGATGAAACTGAGCGAATGATTCGAATGATCAATGATTTGCTTAGCTTATCAAGAATGGATCGAGGAGTAGCAAGGATGGATTTAGAATGGGTTAACTTAAATGACTTTGTTAACCACGTTTTAAATCGGTTTGATATGATGCTCAAGTCTGATTCTGATAAGATGCACAAAAAGAAATATACGATTAAGCGTGAATTTCCTCATCAAGCCTTATGGGTTGAGATTGATACGGACAAGATGATGCAAGTAATTGACAACATTATGAACAATGCTATCAAGTATTCACCTGACGGTGGCGTTATCACAGTTCGCTTATTGCAGGCTCAAAAGCACGTTATCTTAAGTATTTCTGATCAAGGATTAGGAATTCCAAGAAAAGATTTAAACAAAATCTTTGATAGATTTTATCGTGTTGATAAGGCACGTTCTCGTAAACAAGGTGGAACTGGTCTAGGACTGGCTATTTCTAAAGAAATAGTAGAAGCACACCATGGTCGAATTTGGGCAGATAGTGCTGAAGGAGCTGGCTCAACTTTCTACATTTCTTTGCCATATGAAGCAATTAGCGAGGAGGGAGAAAACTGGGATGAGGTTTAAAGATAAGTTTTCTAGAATTACATTACGAATTAGTTTAATTGTAATGGTTGTCTTATCAATTATCTTATCAGCTATTATTTGGGGTTCTGATGCACGATTTTCAAGAATTGAAGAGACGTCTAATCAAACTCAAACTAAAGATTTGGGTCAACGTTCTTTAAGAGATATTTATTTGCCTACTCAAACTTTTTATTTTAAAGATAAGCAAATGTATCAGGTTTACGATACTAAAAATAATCTTCCGCTAGAGTTTTCAAAATTAACTCAATCAGTTAAGCCATTATTGCCAATTAGAGTTTGGTCTAGTCAAAGTAAATATGAAAAGTTATTAAAAAATCCTAACTATGTTCAGTTGACATATCCAGATCAGATAACTATCTCCTTATTCTTAACTAATGTAAGAAAGGCTGATAGTCGGGAATTTAATCGCTTTTTTGTACCCGCTCGATCCAGTAAGTATATCTATTTAGGTAATGACGAAAACTATACTATTTATCGAGTTCGTCTAAGTGATGTATCATTTGACAATTTGGTAGAACATATTCAAAGTGCTAAAACACAGATGCCAGTTACACTTCAAAAAGTTCATGATGATTACTTGCCCTTCTATGACAAGAATTTAAGTTTACCAACGTATAGCTATTTAACTAAGGAAGAGTCAGATTCATACTTTGTGTATCGCTTGCTAGGCTCTAATAATCCTACCCAGCATAGTTCTGGAGAAAGCATTACATATTCTAATGGAGTATATGAGCGGTTGATTGCTGCAAAGCATACCCATAATTATGAATATATTGATTATCAACAAGATCAGGTTCCCAAGACTATTAGTCGAAAATTAAATGATAGTTTATATTTTGTTCGTAAAATTGGATTATCCGAGCCAGATTTAAGGTTCTTTGATGCTGATAATAATACAGTTATTTATCAAAATTATGTTGAAGAATATCCGATCTTTTTGCCAGGAAAATATAAGATGCGGGCGCAAGTTAAGTTTGCTTCTAATGGAATGACAATTAACTTTAATAGCTTAGACTTGCAGATTCCAATTCCAACTAGTGGAGAAAAGAAGACGCTTATTCCGACTAATGAAGCGATGGATGAATTATATCAAAAGGGATACCACCAAAAAGATATTGAGCGCATTGTTATTGGTTATACGGCTAAATCTGATAATAGTAAAAATAAAAAATTAGTAGATCTAGAACCAACTTATTATGTAAAAATTAATAAGCAGTGGAAGACTCTAGATGAATGGCTGAATATTAATAATCAAGTTGTGAATTCTGGAAAGGAGGGGCTAGTAGATGGACTTTAAGAGAATTGAATGGATTTTTTTAGTCGTATTTATTGGAATCAATATCTTTTTGGGTATTGAACTTTGGCAAACGCCGACGCTTTTGTCTGCTGGCTCTACTCCGGCTCAAACTGATATTAAAAGTGAAACAAGCGCAGATCAGATTACTATCCCTAAAGTTAATGATAAGCAAGAGGATGGGTATTATTTAGCTGCCAAAGTGGACAATTCTTGGACAAAAAAAGCAGCAGCACAGGTAAATCAACAAGTAGAAACTAATGCAAGTGAAAATAGTATTTCAGTTAATTTGAGCAAACCAATTGCTCTATCGAAAGATTCCAAAAAAGCCCTGAAAGAAATTATTCACTTTAAAAACAATAGTCAAAACGTGTATGAGGGTAAAGATTATGTCTATATTTCAGAACTATCTGAAGGGGATGATTATGTCTTTAATCAGAAAACAAAGTATGGAGAAGTTTTTGCTGCAACTGCACGATTGCACATTATTGTTAAAAATAATCAAATTGTATCTTATTCGCAACGCTATGTTAGCAATTTGAACCCGGTACGCGAAAGACAAAATACAATTAGTTCAAAAGCTGCTGTAAATTCCTTATATACTTATAGTGAATTACCAAATAATTCCAAGATTATCTGGTTAAAGCAAGTTTATACCAAGTTGATCACTGTTCGAGGAAGCGAAATTTATATTCCTACTTGGGTGGCAGCGATTGAAAATAATAATTCGCATACGATGACCCTTAAACGCGTAAATGCATTTACAGGGACAATTATCCAAAATAATATTGCTGCTGATGATTCAAAGGAGTAGAGAAATTTGAAAGTATCGGTTTTATCAAGTGGTTCAGCAGGTAATTCTACGTTGATTGAGACTCCGCAGCATAAAATCTTAATGGATGCAGGTTTATCTGGAAAAAAGACTAAAGATTTACTGGCACAAGTAGGCGTTGATATTAAAGATATTGATATGGTATTTATCAGCCACGATCATACTGACCATTCCGGTGGATTAGGCGTATTAATGAGAAGATATCCTAAAATTTCGGCTTATGCGAATTCAGGTACTTGGAATTATTTAATTGAAAGTAATAAGATAGGAAAATTACCTGTTGAACAAATTAATACGTTTGAATCTGGTATAACTAAGACTTTTGGTGATTTAGACGTGACGAGTTTTGCGACGAGCCATGATGCAGCGCAGCCACAATATTATGTCTTTACAAGTGGTGGTAAAAGATTTGCGTGTTTAACAGATACTGGTTATGTTTCAAGTACTGTTAAAGGTGAAATAAAAGATGCAGATGGTTATTTGATGGAATTTAACTATGACGATATGATGCTTAGAAATGGTCCGTATTCTTGGTCATTAAAGCAACGAATTGTGTCTGATGTTGGACACCTTTCAAATGATCAAGCAGCAGACACCTTACTTGATGTGGTTTCTCCAAAAACTAAACATATATTTTTAGCGCATCGCAGCCAACATAATAATACCCAGTATTTGGCGCATGAGACGGCTGAAGACTTATTAGTAGCTGGGGATGCAAATTTACCAGCTGATGTTAAGATTATTGATACTAATCCAATGCAAGCTGGCTCTTTAACGAAAATATAAATTTTTAGCAAATAATTTGACTTGAATTCATAAAAAATTCAAAATTTGTGATTAGGCTAGAAATGAAGAGAAAAGGAGAAATTTTTATGGCAGAAAATAATACTAAGCACCCTACTAAACATAACGCTTTAATCAAAACTGGTATTGTTGGAGTGGTTGCCGGACTTCTTGGAGGTGGAGTTGCTTATGCAGGTTTATCTCAAGTTAATGGACAAAATGCACCACAAACAAGTATCGTTCCAACGACAAAAGTTGAAAAGTCTAGCAGTAAAAATAGTAGTCAGATGACTAATGCCTTTAATACTGTAAAAAAATCAGTTGTTTCTGTGGTTAACTTAAAGAGACAAAGTTCATCTTCAAGTAGTGATCCGTTTGGTATTTTTGGCTCTGATAGTTCTAGTTCTTCAAAGAAAAACTCTAAATCTGACTTGGAAACTTATAGTGAAGGCTCAGGTGTTATTTACATGAAGTCTAATGGTAAAGGCTACATTGTAACTAATAACCACGTTGTATCTGGAAGTGATGAGATTCAAGTCATCTTAAGCAATGGTAAAAAAGTAACTGCTAAAAAAGTAGGAACTGATTCAGAAACAGACTTAGCTGTTTTAACCATTGACGGAAAATATGTTACTCAAACTGCGCAATTTGGCTCATCTAAGAATTTAGAGCCAGGTCAGCAAGTTATTGCTGTAGGTTCACCTTTAGGTAGTGAATATGCTACAAGTGTAACTCAAGGTATTATTTCAGCTAAGAATAGAACTGTTGATGTAACTAATTCTGCAGGCCAGGTTACTAATCAGGCAACAGTTATCCAGACTGATGCTGCTATTAATCCGGGTAACTCAGGTGGTCCACTTGTGAATATGTCTGGGCAAGTAATTGGGATTAACTCAATGAAATTGTCCTCTTCTAGTGACGGTACAGCTGTTGAGGGTATGGGATTTGCAATTCCAAGTGATGAAGTTGTTTCTATTATTAATCAATTAGTTAAGAATGGAAAAATTACTCGTCCAAAATTAGGTGTAAGAATTGTATCAGTTGATGAATTAACAGAGTATGGTCGTAAGAAGCTTGGTTTACCTGATAGCGTTAAATCTGGTGTCTATGTAGCTAGCGTTACTAAGAATGGTAGTGCAGATAAAGCAGGAATTAAGTCACATGATGTAATCACCAAGATTGATGGCAAAGCTGTTGATAGTGTTGTTTCACTACATACTGCTCTTTATACACATAAAGTTGGCGATACAGTAACACTTCAGGTTGTTAGAGACGGTAAGTCACAAGATATCAAGGTTACTTTAAGTTAAGTGAATATTATTAAATAGAGATAAAAAAGCTATGATTATGCGTTTTGTAAGCGGTAATCATAGCTTTTTCTTAATATTTAAAGTGTGAAACGTAATAAAGTTCGACTTTTAATGCTGTCAAGAACTGAAAGTTATCCATAAGATTGTGGGAAAATGTGGAAAACTCTGTGGATTGTGCATAACTCGGTTAAAATAAAAATAAATTGTGTGGAAAACCTGTGAATTGTGTGTAAATAAAATTTTAAATTTATCTGTTCTGAACGGCTGTTCAAGTTGACTATGTAGGGAATAGACTAAAAAGTTTGGAAAAATAGTAGTGTTTATAAAAATGTGGAATAAATTCAGTAAAAAAGTTATCCACCTTTTTTATAAACCACAATTTATTGATAATCAATTAGTCTGACCACTAAATATAGTTTTTAATAATCCACAGTTAGGGGAAAACTGATGTGGACGCTATGTCAATTAGGGGATAAAATTAAAAACTAGATGCGTGAAAGGTTAGATAGTTATAATGAATATCAAAATTGTTTGTGTAGGTAAACTAAAAGAAAAGTATTTTAAAGATGGAATTGCTGAATACATCAAAAGAATGGGTCGTTTTGCGAAGATCAAAATAGTTCAAGTACCCGACGAAAAAGCCCCCGAAAAACTAAGTCCTGCTGAAATGGAACAGGTCAAAGAAATCGAGGGGAAAAGAATTCTAGATAAAATAAAAGATAAAGAATATGTGTATGTGACGGCAATTAAGGGCAAAGAAAGAACTAGCGAAGACTTTGCCAAGGAGCTAGCTGACTTGACTACCTATGGACATTCAGATATTACCTTTGTGATTGGGGGAAGTTTAGGAACAAGCGATGCAGTAAATAAACGAGCTGATGATTTAATTAGTTTTGGTAAATTTACAATGCCGCACCAATTAATGCGCTTAGTTTTAGTTGAACAAATTTACCGTGCGTTTATGATTAATAGCGGAAGCCCTTATCATAAATAATTATTTTATAAAGAATAAGATTGGTTGAAGTAGGATTAAAATACTACTAAAAATAAGCCAGTCTTTTTTTGTTAGAGTAATTGGCACGATGATGCTTCGTGCTTTATCTTCACGATATCCATGTGAAATCATCCCTTCAGCTAGGCTATTTGACCAAGAGATAGCTGCTAAAATTGCTTTAAAATATAATATTGGCGAATAAAAGGAGAGATGATAATGGCGCATGTCCCCAACTAAGCGAATACGATTAACTTCAGCATGGATTTTAGGAATTACGTTGAATGCGGCTAAAGTTCCATAGGTAAATTTACTTGGTAGTTTGAAATTTTGTTCTAATGAGCGAGCGAGCGCAAGGACACTGGTGGTTTCAGTAAATGTAGCTCCTAAAAATATATAAGCGTAAATTCGCGTAAATAAGACGCTGGCTTGGTAGAAGCTATGGCCGGGAGTAAAGTAATAGATTGTAATAAAGACCACTAAAGCTGCAAATAATGGAATTAAAAAAATCAAGAGTAGTTTTTTAAGACTTAGATGCTTAAATGTGAGATAGCTAAGACTAGCTACAATAATTATTATATTGGCGATCAAATTAGGAATAAGCGATATTTCAAGCGAAATAATTAAAATCAAAAATAGTTTCAATCCGGGATTCATGTTATTTACCTTTTTTATTTAGTGTAGAAAAGTTTCTGATCTTTGATAGTTAAGTGATAGTCACAGAGATGCTGAACTTGCTCAAGTTGGTGGCTAATGACAAGTAAGGTGTGGTTAGAATCTAGAAAGTACTTTTTAAGCAAATAAATGACCGCTGAGACGCTTTCTTGATCTAAACCACTAAATGGTTCATCTAGAAGTAAAACCTCAGGATAGGCCATTAACATCACGAGAATTTGCAGCTTTCTTTTTTGTCCTCCAGATAGAGAATAAACAACTTGTTCGTCTAAATTCTGCAAGTTGAGTTTAGTTAGTAGGTGTTCTAGCTTAATTTTATTTAAGGAAAGATTTCGATTGTACTTTAGGCTAAAGTCTAATTCTTCCTTTACTGTAACATTTAAGAATTGGTCATCTGGATTTTGAAAAATTTGTCCTACTTTTGCTAGATAGGGCCTCCGATGCCATTTCTTGATGTCTTTACTTTCAAATATTAATTGTCCTTGATACGGAATAATTTTGGTTAGAGCCTTAAATAAGGATGTCTTACCGCTTCCGTTTTCTCCAGTTAATAAAGTGGCTCTTCCGGGATAGATTTTTAGATTAGTTGGAGAAATTAGATTTTTTTTTGGAAAAGATAGTGAGAATGATTTAAGGAAATAGACTGGATTTTGTTTTAAGTCAGGAAGAGAGAAAGATAATGCTTGATTTTTTAGCGTGTTGTCAGGCAAAGTAATAGTCTTAATATTTTTGTCTTTAATAGCCAAGACCATAGAAGCTAGCTTTTCATAGCCAGAAAAATTATGGTCACTAATTAAAATCGTTTTTCCTTCTTTGTGAAGTGTAGCTAAGCAAGTTAGTAGAAACTGTCGATTGTGAGAGTCGCAATTAGCAAAAGGCTCATCTAATAAGAGTAAGTCGCTTTTCATGGCAATCAGGACGGCTAAAGCAACACGTTGCTTTTCACCACCCGAAAGCTGAAGAAAAGGTTGGTCTAATAAAGATGAAATATTAGTTTTAGTACTTGCGTAATTAATACGCTTTAAAGCAGAAGTACGATCAACTAGTTTGTTTTCTAAGGCAAAAATTAGCTCTTCTCGAGGAGTCGCCATCGTGAATTGTCGACTAGGATCTTGAAACACCATGCCCCAATTAGTGAATGGCTGTTTTAAAGAACCGGCAGTTATTTTGCCATTGAAAGTCGGGTCAAGACCAGAGATAAGCTTTAATAGAGTTGATTTGCCACTACCAGTTGGACCAGTTAATAGAACAAAATCGCCTTGATTTATAATCAAATTTAAATCTTTAAAAATTGGCTGATTTTGATATTGAAAAGATAGCTGATTAAGTTTAATTTGTTTGGACGACATGAGCTTTTACCAAGAGATTAATGATTAATTTAACTAAAACGCAGGTAAATAAAAGCATTGAAAGCCAACGAACTACAAAGTAGAAAATCATGTTAAAAGTTGAGAAGTAGCTGTAGCCGTTCTTAATGAAGTCGTACAGGTAAGTAACAATTGTTGTCGTTGTAGCAGATAAGAAAAGCGTGAACCAATTGTAGCGGTGGTAGCTAGTAAAGGTAAAGCCTAATTCACACCCTAGGCCTTGAACAGCTCCAGAGATTAGATTTACTGCGCCCCATTGTTCTCCAGCAAGTAGTTCAACGCAAGAACCTAAAAATTCTCCTAGAAAAGCAGCCCCAGGAAGTCGAACTAAGAATCCTGCTAAAGGACCTGCCATACACCAGATTCCCATCATAATATCATTGGCTAACATTCCATAGCCAACTGGTGTAAGGAGGGCAGTCAAGACGTTATAAAGACCGTCACTAGCTAAATAAATTAAGCCAAAAATAATAGCAATTAAAGCAATTAGGATAATATCTCGAACATGTAATTTCTTCATTTTTTCCTCCCAAAATAAAAAAAGCCACCTCAAAGAGGTGACTAAATAAAAGTCTAAAAATAAATCATTTTCCCTACGCTGATGTTAATCAAACAGGTTCAATGGGTATATTCTCAGCCATCTGGCACCCCAGTTATATTTCTAGGTTTAGCTTACGCTTAATAAGCCGAAATGACAATTAAAAATAGTAAAAAGGTTATAATTAAAATAGAGTAAAAGCAAAGGGGACCGGTTGAGATGGCAACAGCGACATTAAAAAGTTATTTATCAAGTTTAATGCAAAATACTCAAGGTACTGAAATAGAAATCCGTACTGAAAACCTTCTTTTGCCGTATAGTCTTTATTTAGAAAAAGTGCATTATGATTTTACTGAATATCAATCTAATACTAGTCAATTAATTTACTGCTTAGCGGGTAAGTGTGAGGTTGAAATTAATAATAAAACTTTTTATTTGAAGGCAGGAAATATCTTGCTAATTGAAAAAGACACTGACTATACAATCAAAGTTAGCGATAAAAATGCAATTATTGTTAAATTTAAACTGGATAACGATTTTTCATGGCAAAAACAATTAGAGCAGGTAGATGCCAATACACCTAATGAACAAAGATTGAGTACATTATTTTTAGAAAAGTTAAATCAAGATCGTGCCTTTTTATTTACAACTACTTCTGTGATGTGGGGGAGTCAAAACTTGAAAGGTATAATTCAAGACTATCTTAATAATGTCGCTTTTAACGGAACAATTGGCTTAGAGCTGCTTAAAATTATAATCTTGCGCAATTTGCGTGAACAAAACTTTAAATCTAACGAAGTAAAAGAAAGCACATTTAAGGATGAAGCGTTAGATCAGTACATTGACCAACACTATAATGATATTAGTTTAACGCAAGCTGCCAAATACTTTGGTTTTAATCGAAATTATTTTTCTACAATGGTAAAAGAAAAAACGGGAAAAAGCTTTGTTGAGCATGTTGATGAAAGACGGATGAAAGAAGCTAGAAGGTTATTGGCCAAGCCAAATGTTTCATTAAAAGAAATAATCGAAACTATTGGATATTCAAGCAAATCGTTTTTCTATAAGAAATTTAAACATTATTATGGCATGACTCCAGCAGAAATGAGGAAGAGACTATTTAGAGAGGCTCATATCAATTTGAAATAATAGATACGTAAAAAGGGATGCATGTGCATCCCTTTTATTACATGTTTTCTAATCTCTTAATTCTGTCAGCTGTAGGCGGATGAGTATCAAATAGTGAACTCAACCCCCGCTTATGCAGCGGATTTTCGATGTATAAGCCAGCACTTGACGGATCTGGATCTTTCATCGGTTCACTATTTGAAATCTTTTCTAAAGCTGAAATCAAACCTTGGGGATTTCTAGTAAGCTCAACCGAACTTGCATCAGCTAAATATTCACGATTACGAGAGAGAGCCATCTGAGCTAGTGCGGCAGCAAGAGGTCCTAAAATTAGTGTGAAAACAATGGCCACTATTTTAAAGATTATTTCTAGAGGACTAGAGTCATCGTCATCACGGTCAGAATTGCCGCCCCACCACCAAATACGGGAGGCAAAACTAGAGATAAATGAAATTACAGCAGCTAAAGCAACTCCAATTGTAGATACTAAAATGTCATAATTTCGAATATGAGAAATCTCATGGCCAAGAACGCCCTCTAATTCACTTCGATTAAGTCGCTTTCTTAATCCAGTAGTAACAGCTACGAAGCTGTGTTTAGGATCACGTCCAGTCGCAAAGGCATTGGGACTTTCATCGTTGATAATAAAGACTCTTGGCATTGGAACCTGACCAGCGAGTGCCATATCTTCTACAATATGCCACAGTTCTGGGTCATCTTCTTCATGAATCTCTCGGCCATGATTCATACTCATGACTAAATTTCCCGGATTTTGAAGAACAATAAAAAGATAAATTAGGCTACCAATTAAGGCAATTACAATTCCTGATAGCGGTTCACCATTAATCAAATATCCTAGCCCACCACCAACAAGAGCTAGAATAATAACGAATATAACAAGCAAAAATGCTGTTTTACGCTTATTGCGTGCTATTTGTTGATAGAGCATTGATAAACCTAAAATTTAACTTTAGGAACAGCCTTTTCTTCAGTTGGTGTTTGAAGGTAATCCATATTCTTAAATCCGTGAATCTTAGCGACTAAGTTAGATGGGAAAGTTAATAGTTTCTCATTAAACATAGCAACAGTTGAGTTGTATAACTGACGTGAATAAGCGATCTTATTTTCGGTGTTTGTAAGTTCTTCTTGAAGTGACATGAAGTTTTGATTTGCTTTTAGGTCTGGGTAATTTTCAGCTAGGGCAAAAATACTCTTCAATGAATCAGTAATTTGGTTAGAAAGCTTAATAGCTTCTTCGTGATCAGAAGTAGGAATATTTACTAATTGATTCCTTAGGGCAACTACTTTTTCTAAAGTGCCACTTTCATGCTTGGCATAACCCTTAACTGTTTCAACTAAGTTAGGAATTAGGTCGTTACGACGTTTTAATTGGACATCAATTTGACTCCATGCTTCATCGGCATGAACTTTAGCTTTTTGTAAGCCATTGTAGATTCCGATATAAACGGCCACCAGTAAAATTAAAATGATAATAATCCATGTTAAAGTCATAGAAGTAAATCCTTTCTATTATCATAAAAATATGGTTAAAATGTTAGGAATATTGTACCAAATAAAGAAAGTTTAGAATATAAAAAAAGCGCAATTTTGCGCTTTTTTATGATATTTAAATAACAAAGTCCAAAACTATCCAACCTAGAATTGTCAGAATAATTAAACCTGCAAATTCTAGTACTGAAAATACCCAGAAAAATTTTCTCTTTGAAACAGTCCCGTTTTCAACAAAACTCTTGAAAACAAGCATATTGGCCATTGAACCAACGATTGAACCAAATCCTCCAATATTTGAGCCAAGGAATAAGGCTTCCGCAAAGTTGGTAAATTTACCAATTAAAATTGTTGAAGGAACGTTAGAAATGAATTGACTTGAAATAATAGAAGTCAAGAATACAGAATGTTCAGAAAACATTGTCTTAGAAATTAAAGTAACAATAAATGGAATTTGCTGGATATCGCTAATAAAAATGAAAAAGCATGTGAAAGTTAGAAGTAGAGCATAATCCACATGTAACATAATAGAGGGATTAATAATAAGAGCAAGGATCACTGCAACAATTGCAGGGACGTATGCGGGTACAATATTGAAAACACCAAAGAAGAAGAAAATTGAAACAGCAATCGTTAAAAGCATTGGTCGAATGCTGATTCTAATGTCTTCTAAAGGCACAGTAGGGATTGGCTTATCTTTAACAAAAAAGATAAACACTAAAACAATAATTAAACTAACTAGTAATAATGGAATTGACCAACTAAAAAACTTAATCGGTGAAACATTATAACGGTTAACAACAAATATATTATGAGGATTTCCCCATGGTGTAAAAGCAGCACCAATGTTTGCGCCCATCCCAATTAAGGTGACAGGCAAGATCTCAGGTAAATGATGGCGTCTAGCAATCGTTAAATATAACGGTATAAGAGTTAAAACAGTTATATCATTAGTTAAAAACATCGCAGAGATAATTGACAAAATTGTGAAGATTGCAGTTAATCTTCGGGTACTCCTAGCGCTTGCAGTTAGTTTGTAGGCTAAGACATCCAAAACGTGTAAGTAGGAAAAAATTTGGATGATTGTAAGCATTGCTAGAATTGAGTAAAGTGTATGAAAGTTAATATCTTCAATACGCGGTCTTGCGAAGAATAAGCTTATGATCGTTATGACAACCGTAATTTGTAAAATACGGTCTTTAGCAATATTTTTGATGACGGTCATTAAGGTCCCCTCTTAAAATTAATTCAACACTACTATTTTGAACTCTTTACGGCAAGTTCGCAACGCTTTTTTCGCATTAGTCCTTCCTATTAGTAAGATTTTGAGCATTTTATTAGGGAAAAAGGTAATTAACCTGCTATATTCAAGTTAGTAAAAGAGGACGGAGGAAAATAAATATGGTTGATTCTAAGAATCTCGAATTAAAAATCAAAGATAGTGCTAAAGACGTTTTAGAAAAGAAAATTAAGCCAGGACAAGTTGTTTTGCTGGCTTTAAATGATGGTTCAAATGGTTATTCTAAATTAGGGGGAACTTGTACTATCGGTGCTAATTTTCAACTGGTGTTATTAGATCATCCGGATTCAAAGTTTTCAATTAAGGTTAAAAACAACATGGGTTTAGATATGTATACATCTGATAAAGAATTAGCATTTCTAGACGATGGCTTAGTTCTTAATGCGCGCAATGCTACTCTATCCTTATCTTCTAATGAAGGAATCATCGATGGTGGAGTTACTATTTCTGAATTCAAAGGCGAAAAACTTTCTGCTGATGAGATGAAAAAATTAGGTGGAAAGATCTGCTAGGTATTGAAGTGACGTGCTTCTTCGTGGTATGATAATAAAAGATTTTCGAAAATTTTATTTGAGAGGAAGTATAGATCTATGCGTAAAGGTGAAAACTACAACACTGGTGTTACACCAAACTTAAGACCTAAGAACAAGAAAAACTCTAAGGCTCGTGTTAAGAGAGCTGCTGAAGTAGTTGCTTTCTTAAACAAAGCTGCTAAAGATGAAAACAAGTAATTAAATTTACTGCATAAGATAAAGAGAGACGCTAGTTAGCGTCTCTCTTTTTTTGCATGTAAAAGTTATATAAATCCTAGTTTATTTAATAACATTTTGTTGTAAATGAAATTATATTACTATATAAAAAGACTTATAAAATGTGACAAATTAAGCATAGGATAGAATTTTAAATGAATAACATTTCAAGAAAAGGGGTAGAAGTAAAAGCAATTTTTGCCCTTGTTTTGCCGTCTATTTTTTTAGGACTGGCAAGTAACTTTTCTCGCAATATTTTTTTAGGGGTTATGCTGCTCTTAATTCTAGGAGCAGTTATTGGATTGAGCGCACCAACTATTGTTAGTACCTGGCTTATTTTAATTTTGACTGTGCTAGGAATTAGTGCTCTAACTCTTGGATATGTAGCGATAGATTTTTATGGGAAGGCCTTGCTACTTGTTTCCTTTCCCTTAGAAACATATTTAACTAGTCAAATTAAAGAGTGCATCTTTAGATGGCAAATATTTAAGAAAAATCAGTCTAGCGCCTATCGATATCTCAAGCACTATGATCAAAATGTAAAATTACAAACGACCTATAATGCAGAAAAGTTATATAAAAAGATTAAGAAAATTTTAACAGAGAAAAATTATTTACCACTGTGGTGTGATTTTACAATTATTGATTGGGAACATGATCAGCAATTTGCGCAATTTAATTTAGAAGATCATGACGAGATTTTGCGGCAGATAGCAAGAGTACTTAAAAAGAGCAGGTTAGTTGATGAGAATTTATATTACCTGGGAAATGGTCAATTTCTGATTATCTCTAATACGATCGCACCGGGTACATTAATGGTTTTAAATGATGAACTAAAAGCTGAGTTAAAAAGGCTACAGTACAAGGAATATCAGCCTGCTTTTAAGATGGCAACTCAGCATATTACAGAGAAAGATTTACTTGAGTATCCTGACTTTAAAGCCATTCTTAAACGTCTAAAAAGAAAACTTGAAACAGACTTAGTTGTTGAATATTTAAAGGGAGTAGAAGTATGAGTAATTGGTTCTTTTTCTTAGTAATTTTGATTACTTTAACATTTTTAGTGGCATTTTTTGCTATGTTTCGTAACCTCTGGACTATTTATCATCAAACCGAGCATACAGTACGTCATTTAGGAAGAAAGCATAATGTTAAATGATTTTTTAGCTGTTTCAACTTTAGTTTCAATTTGGTTTTCGCTTTTAGCCTCATTAGTTACGCTTTATGGTGCAACTTGTTTTTGGCTTAAGCATAGTAAAAAAGTTATTTCAATTACGCCATTAAAGCGTTATCCCACAATTACGATTGTTGTTCCAGCACATAATGAAGAAGTGGTGATTGCAAATACCACCAAGGGAATTCTTAACTTGAATTATCCTGCATCAAAGATCGAGCTCCTCTTATATGCCGACAATTGTCAAGATAAAACTGCAGCTGAAATGCGTAAGGCGACAGATTTACCTCAATATAGATACAGAAATATACAAATAATTGAACGTCATGGTTCAGGCGGTAAAGCAGGTGTCTTAAATGATGCTTTAAAGATAGCGCAGGGAGAATATATTTGTGTTTATGATGCCGATGCATTACCTGAACAAAATGCTCTCTATTTTTTAGTGAAAAAAGTTTTAGAGAATCCCCAGCGATATATGGCAACTTTTGGCAGAAATAAAACACGAAATGCAAAACAAAATTTTTTAACTAAATGCATTAACCAAGAAGTTATTGTATCTCAAAGACTTCAACATGTAGGCGTTTGGAATTTATTTAAAATTGGGCGAATTCCAGGAACGAATTTCATCATTAATACAGAATATGTAAAAAAGATTGGTGGCTGGCAAAGCGGCGCCTTAACTGAAGATACCGAAATTTCTTTTCGGATTATGGAAGATGGGTACTTGATTGCTCTGGCATATAATTCAGAAGCTTTTGAGCAGGAGCCTGAACATTTACGTGATTATTATTATCAACGATTACGTTGGGCTAAGGGTAATTATCAAGTGGTGATGAATAACTTTAAGCACTTATTTGATAAGAGTAACTGGCGTGTGAAATTAGAAACTTTTTATTTAACATGTACTTTCTTTTGGTTTAATTTAGCTGTTATTCTTTCAGATATTATTTTTTTTGTGGATTTGGGATGTATAATTGCACGATTTTTTAATCCAGAAATTCCAATTATCTTTGCGATGAATTCTAATGTTCTCTTAATGCAGCTACTATTAATTAACTGGTTATTAATGATCTTGCTCTATGTAATTCAAATAAATCTAGCTTTAGCTACCCAATATGGTCAAGCCACTAGTGACCAGATCTGGCTAGCTTTAGTGTCATATTTTACTTATTCACAGCTCTTCATTGCTATTTCTCTTCAAGCAGTCTGCTCAGTAATTGGAGATAAGTTGTTTAGACGTGATGGTACTAAGTGGGTGAAAACCAAGAGGTTTGCAGATTAGGAATAAGAAATGAAAGTAAAGAATTTAATACTAATTTTAGGAACTATTATTGCTTATTTAGGAATCATTGGCTATGTGAGGATGAGCAATGATCGAACTCTAGAAGAGCGATATTATCATGAGTGGCGTGAAGATTATATAAAAAATAAAAATCAAAATGAACAATACGTAAATGCAGCAGGGGGAAAGGCCCCTTCGTGTGCTTTATCTGAAGCGCAAGGCTATGGAATGTTATTGGCTGCTAAAGCAGGAGAGAAACATCTAGGAAGCCGGATTGATTTTCAAAAGCTAGACAATTATTACTTGGCTCATCGCTTAATAAATTCAAATTTGATGAGCTGGAGACAGAAAGATAGGAAAAATATTTGGCGTGATAATCCTGTGAGTGCAAGTGATGGTGACATAATGATTGCTCAAGCTTTGCTACATGCTAATAGAGTTTGGCCAGGACATGGCTACAAGTCACAAGCTGTTAACTTAATTAATGATATAAAAAGGTTTGAGATTAATCAGAAAGCTAAAATGGTAACTGTCGGAAATTGGGCTAATAAAGACTCACGCTTTTATAATGTCCTGAGGACATCAGATGTAATGCCAAAAGCGTTTGAAGAATTTTACCAAGCGACCGGTGATCGGGAATGGCTAACAATTAAAAGCAAAATGCTTAACTATTTGCAAAAATTAAGCAAGGAACACGATACTGGTTTAGTTCCTGACTTTGCATGGGTTTCTAATAATTATGTGAAACCCGCAAAAGCTAATGAAGTGGCGACTAATGATGATGGTCACTATAGTGCAAATGCTTGCCGAGTCCCAATGCTATTAGCGGAAAGTAATGATAAGAATGCGGCTCAAGTAGTAAAGAAAATGCTAAAATTTTTTAAGAAAAAAGGAACTTCGGCTGGTTTTACCTTAAAAGGTAAAAAATTACATTATTATCAATCAGCGAGCTTTAGTGCACCAATCTTTGTAGCAGCTAATAAGTATCGTAATCAAGGCTATGACACTTTGGTTGAACAAGAAAAGTATATCTTTTCAAGACCCCTTCCGAAAGATAACTATTACGATGCTACTTTAACGACTTTAGCTGCTTTAAATACAAATGAGTTGACTGGATTAGAAAAATAGAGAAAGATTAAGTTGTTGAATCTTTCTCTATTTTTGATTTGCAAGAGTAGAACGGTTTTGCTATGATAGTAGAAATTTTAGACATTTTTATATTTCTGGAAGGGGTAAGTTTTTATGGGATTAAATGCATATATTCAAGGTTTTAATAGTTTAGAGTCAATCGATCGTGCACCAGGTTATTTTAAATATCAGCATCATTCTGTCGCTGATCATAGTTTTAGAACGGCTGAACTTGCTCAAATGATGGGAGATATTGAAGAAGTTGTTGGTAAGCAAAAGATAAATTGGAAAGCTCTATATGAAAAGAGTCTTAACCATGATTATACTGAGCGGTTTATTGGTGACATTAAGACTCCAGTTAAATATGCAACTCCACAATTGCGAAAGATGATTGGAGACGTTGAAGAAACAATGACTGCCAAATTTATTAAGGACGAAATTCCAAAAGAATTTCAAAAAATTTACACTAAGCGTCTATCTGAAGGTAAAGATGATACTTTAGAAGGTAAAATTTTATCTATTTGTGATAAGTTAGATTTACTTTATGAAGCTTATGGTGAAATTGAATTAGGAAATCCCAATCCAGTTTTCATGCAAATGTTTAAAGAAAGTCTTGAAACGATTAAAAAGTTTGATGACTTAACTTGTGTTCAATATTTTATTAAGAAAATTTTGCCAGACTTATTTAAAGGCGACTTTGCTGGTAAAGATAAGATGCAAAGAATTGCTTTTAGTATTTTACTAATGGGGGAAGAATAGTTTGAAATTACAATGCGCATCCTGCGGGTTGCGACTTGATAGCCTTCATTTTAAGCAAGAAGGATTAATGAATCCCAAGTTAACAAGCATTTGTGATATTTGCTTAACACGCAATCTGGATGCAGAAGATTATGAAAACTTAGTAATTGAAAATATTTCCCAGGTAATGCTCTATGGCTTTGTAGGAAAGAAAAATACTGGCAACGCTAATCCGGAGGCTTTAAATCAGTATCTTGTAGGAAGCGATCATAGACGCCAATATGAATCTTTTATTCAAGACTATGATGGTAATGAAGTAGCTTTGCAGCAATTGCCACGATTCAAATTTAATCAGGCAATTATTAAGAGCGAAGATAAAGAAATAGATTATATTCCTAATAGCAATGTTGATTTTGCTGTTAATATGAAAAACATGGGAATTGAAGTCGACTTCTCCTTAAATGAAGTAGATTTTGTTGACCGTGAAAGAATTCGTCACAAATATAATTATCGTTGCCAATATTGTGGTAGACGCGGAACAAGCGTAGATCACAAAGATCCAGTTTCTTTATCGCATGATAATTCTTTTGATAATCTGATTTTGTCATGTAGCGAGTGTAATCGAATTAAATCTAATATGCCCTATAAATTATTTATTAAGTTGAATAATCAACTTAGTGTTGTAAATAAAAAATTGGTTAAGTACGAAGACACTCTTGCTAATTTAAAAGAAGAATTTCAGCAGGCAAAACGTGATTTAGCTGGACAAGTTCATTTGAAGGGAATAGTTAATGACCCTGAATTAAATGCGATGAGAAAGCAAAATAAAAAGCTTCAAGATGCGATTGATAGCTTACAAAGTGATTATGATGCCTTAAGAAAATTGCGTAAGACATATTTTGAAACCGGTTGGAAGCTAGCACAAGAAAAAGAAAATAGTGAGATTATATAGAAAAAATGCATTGGACAAAAATCCAATGCATTTTTTACTATCTTAAAGTTCATTGCTTCTAAAGTTACGTAAGAACTTCTTAGTCTTCTCTTCTTGAGGATTATTAAAGATCTCTTGTGGTGTACCTTGTTCCGTAATAACTCCATCGCTCATAAAGATAACTTGATCAGAAACGTCACGAGCAAATCCCATTTCGTGAGTAACAATGACCATTGTTAATCCAGTTTTAGCTAGTAACTGGATGGTATTAAGTACTTCACCAACCATTTCAGGATCTAGCGCACTAGTTGGTTCATCGAAAAGTAAAATTTCTGGATCCATCGAAATTGCCCGCGCAATAGCAACACGTTGTTGCTGTCCACCAGATAGTTGTTGAGGCTTTGCAGTTAAGAAAGGCTCCATACCAACTTTCTTTAAGTTTTCAATTGCAATTTTCTTGGCTTCCTCTTTAGAGCGTCCAAGAACCATTTCTTGACCGATCATACAGTTTTGAAGCACATTTTTATTATTAAACAAATTAAATTGCTGGAAAACCATACCAACCTTTGATCGAAATTTATTACGATCAAAATGAGAATCTAGAATATTGTTGCCATGGAATAAAATCTTACCATTACTTGGTTCTTCAAGAAGGTTAATACATCTAAGCATGGTTGATTTACCACCACCAGATGGACCAATAATGGTCATTACTTCACCTTTATTGATATCAAAAGAAATGTCTTTTAATACTGTGTGATCGCCGTATTTCTTTTGTAAATGTTGTACTTGTAAAATGTTTTCTTCGTTATTATTGTTCATGTTCAAATCCAGTCTCCTTTGGATCTTCTACTTGTAATTGATTAGCCATTAAGTTGTAGTTCTTTGGACCTTCAAGCTTCTTTTCAATGAAATTAAAAATTCTAGTGATTGAGAATGTCAAAATTAAGTAGATCATTGAAATAATGAAGTAAGTTTGGAAGAATTGGAAGGTTTGACTGGCAACAGTTGTACCAACAAAGAACAATTCTGATACAGAAATAATACTTAATACTGAAGTATCCTTAATGTTAACAATAAATTCATTAGTAATTGATGGTAAACAGTTTCTGATTGCTTGCGGTAAGATAATATGCCACATTTGTTGTGAGTGAGTCATACCGATAGCTGAAGCTGCTTCAAATTGACCTTTAGGAGTAGCATTAATACCACCACGAATAACTTCGGCTAAGTAAGCACCAGTATTAATTGAAACAATTACTAGAGCAGCTACTGTACGGTTTAAGTTAAGATGCCATAATTGGGCAATTCCATAGTAAATAACGGCTGCTTGAACCATCATAGGAGTTCCACGGAACACTTCAATATAAACTGCTAAAATCCAGTCAACGATCTTTAAGCCCCACTTTTTACCAGTAGACTTAGGGGTTGGGATAGTTCTAACAATCCCAACAAGTAAACCGATGAAGAAACCAACAATAGTACCAACTAAAGCTAAAAGAAGAGTCATTCCAACACCGCCAAGGATCATTGAACCATAGCGATGCATAATTGATATGAACCAGTTTTCTTTCTTGCTGCTACCGGCTTGAGGCTGCTCTTTTACAGCATCAGCCATTAATTGGTCGCGCTTTTTCTTAGAAATACCGTTTAAAATGCTGTTAACTTGGTTAAGTAATTCAGTGTTGCCTTTCTTAACACCAATTGAAGTAATTGAATCATCGTGGGCAACCTTGAATCCTTGCATCTTGTTTAGGTTAACGGCAACGATGTTAGGGTTAACTGCCTTATAACTTTGGTATTCAATATCTTCTGCAACATAACCATCAATAGTACCTGATTGCAAGCTTTGACGCATTGCAGAAAAGCTTCTCATTGCTGGTTCACGCTTAGCACCATGTAATTGCTTAATTAAGTCATAGTGCAACGTACCTTGTTGAGCAGTTAATTTTGCTCCCTTAAAGTCATTTAAGCCTTTTGCTTGAGCAAATTTTCCAGTCTTGCTTGTAATAACAACGAAAGTACTCTTTCTGTATGGTTCAGAGAAATTGATTGCCTTTCTACGTTCAGCAGTAGGAGACATACCAGCAATAATTAGGTCGATTTTGCCAGAAGTTAAAGCTGGCAATAAACCATCCCACTCGGTTTTTTCAACGACAACTTTACGATGAAGCTTTTTACCGATAATTTTTGCGATTTGTACATCATATCCATTTGCATATTGCTTAGATCCATCAATTGGAACTGCGCCATTTGCATCTGTAGTTTGAGTCCAATTGTATGGTGGATAATTAGCTTCCATACCTATTTTTAGGGGTGCTTCCTTTTTAGCCGCTTCAGTTTGGGTAGAATTAGAACTAAAACCGATAACCAAACTTAAAATTAGGGCTAATAAAGCACTAAACCATCTTATTTTTGACTTCACTTTGAAATACCTCCAAAAATTATTTCAAATAAAGCCAATACAATAAAAGCGTAAATAAAAAGCCTCGCTGTTTACCAAAAACAACGAGGTTTGAAAATCATCAGTAATTAAACCAAATCATATAGCGCTCCCTGGGAACTACCAGGACAGTATGTAAGATATGCTCTCACATCCCAACAAGCTTAATTCGCGAAAGTAAGCTTGTTTCGGCGATAATCCTAAAAAACTACTGTCAATGTATTCGCGTACTCAAGTAGATTTTGTGGTTATCGCAACCTCTATTGCATTGGGGATTTATTTAACTGATGAAAAGATTAAACGATTTTTAATCTTTTGTCAAATAAATCCGTGATTTTTTTTAACATCTTTTTTCTTAATATCTGAAACATAGGGATTACCAGCAACTATAAATCTTAGTTTTTTCTTGGCCCATTTAGGATCTGACTGATTGATCCCGACTCTTGGAAGAGCAGTAATTTCTTCAATTTTACGTTTATGATTAATGTCAATATCGAAGGGAGAATCTTCTAACCGAGCTAAATCCCATTTTCTACTAGTAATTCCTAAAGCCTGCATCATCTTTCCAGGACCATTAGTTAAAAGTGGACCAGTTTTGCCATTACGGTTTTTAATCATGGTATCAATTCCAGTTAGTGGGTCAATGGCCCTAATTAAAACTCCTTGTGGTTCTCCTGCTGCTTGGCAGGCAACATCAAAGAAAAAATATTGCCGCTGAGAATAGATATATAAACTGCCACCAGGACGATATAAGCCTTCATTTGCCTGACTGCGTCTACCACCATAAGAATGAGCAGCACGATCTTTTACACCAACATAGGCTTCTGCTTCAACTATTGTGCCTGATAAAATTTCGTTTCCATTATTGAAAGATAGAGTTCTACCCAACAGATCTTTGCTAATTTCACTAGTAGACCGATTAGTAAAAAAATCTTCATAGTTCATATTACTGCTTCTTTCTAAAAATGTTGTACACTCGTATTTGAAAGTAAATATAAATTGTAAGGAGGAACTAAAAAGTGAATGAGATAAAAGTTGTTAGAATTTATGATCATGAGCAACCCGCAGGTTATAGAATCTTAGTAGATCGTTTGTGGCCAAGAGGAATGAGCAAGGTAAAGGCTCATTTAGATGAATGGGATAAGGAAATTGGACCAACTAATGAATTAAGAAAATGGTTTAATCATGAAGACGATAAGTTTCCTGAATTCAAGACTAAGTATATAGCGCAACTGAAAGCTAATCCAGTAACCCCGAATTTTATTAAGAATGTGAAAGAAAAGTTAGCTCAAGAAGATGTTATTTTCTTATATGGTGCTAAAAATAAAAAGCACAACCAGGCCGTTGTGCTTAAAGATTTTATTGATAGTCAATTAGGTTAAGGCATTTTTTTGCCATGTAAGTTTTGTCGAACGTAATGAAAAATAATTGTTAAAATAACTGTACCAAAAACAATGCAGGCAAAGATTGCATCGGGCAATTTAAAGTTTAGCGGTGGCAATGAAACAAGTAGTTTAACTGCAATAATTGTAATTAAAACATAGGCCATTGTTTGAAGTTCAGGAATAATTTCCATTAATTTGATAATAACTTCTGCAACTCCTCGCATGCATAAAATACCAATCATTCCGCCAACTAAGACGACAACTGGATTATTTGACATTGCTAAAGCTGCTAAAACAGAATCAATTGAGAAGACGATATCCATTGACTCAATTGAAATAACAGTTCTCCAAAATAATGAAAGATGGTGCGTTCTTGTTTTGGAGTTCTTTTTCTTGTGGGCTTCTTTTTTTGCCGCTTCTTTCTTAGCAACTTGTGCAGGATGGCGAACATCATAAAAATACTTATAAACTAAATAAAGTAAATATAAACCACCTAAGAGTTTGATTTCCCAGAAATTAATTAGGTAAGTACCGATCCCAATTACAATAAAACGGAATAGATAAGCACCCCAAAGTCCATAGACCAATGATTTCCTTTGCTCATCTTTAGTTGGTAAAACTTGCGTTTGTGCGGCTAAAACTACCGCATTATCAACTGATAGCAAACACTCCATTAGAATTAGAGTCAGAATCATCATCCAATCTTGTCCGCTAGTTAGGACATGAGCCCAGTTATTAGCGTCAAAAAAAGGTTGATAAAGTTTAATCAATTGCATTCAAATAGCCTTCTTCAAGTTTTATTAAGCGTTGCTTTTCCTTTTCTCCCATTCTATAACTTCCCACCTTGTCTGATGCTAAAATTACGCGATGACTTGGAATAAAAATTAGGGATGGATTTAGGGCTACCGCATGTGCAACTGTTCGAACTGAAGTTGAGCCATTAATAGCAGAGGCTAAATCATTGTATGAAATGGTTGTTCCGTAAGGAATATTTTCAATCATTTTAACAACTTGATTTTGAAATGGAGTACCAAAGCTTGAATAGTCGATAGGAACGGTAAAAGAGCGACGCGTGCCTGCAAAATATTCTTTTAATTGTTGAACATAAGGAGCTAATTTCTTTGAATCTTGAACAAGAATGTGGTTAGGATAAAATCCTAAAATAGAAGATTCAATATTACTATTCTTGGAACCAACGAATGCTAATCCCAAGTTACTGATGACTAATTCATAGGTCCATGGCTTAATTTCAACAAAATCATAATAAAAAACTTTTGCTTGGGCAAGTGGCATTTAATCCTAACCTTTCTTTTAATTAATATATTAACTCCATCTTATATTGTACAACAAAAAATAACAGAAAGAGCTATGGATAAATTAAATAAAATGTTAGTTAAGATAATATCGGTTATATATATAATTTGTCAAATACTTTTTCAGCATTTTCAATAATTGTTAAAACTTCTTTAGGAGCTGGTACAGGAGTATTATTGATAACCCATACTTTAGCAGCAGCTTGTCGATAAGCAAGAAGTTGAGCGAAAGGATAGACAACAAAACTAGTTCCAGCAATAATAACTAAGTCACTATTTTGAATTGCTTTGATTGATTCAGTTAAAACCATTTCATTAATTGGTTCGCCGTATAAAACAATGCCAGGACGAATTATTCCGTGGTCTTTTGCGTGTAGATATGATTCTTTATATTCTTCGTATGAAATTTTTTCATGACACTTAGTACAAAAAATATTATAAAGATTGCCATGAAATTCAATGACATGTTTGTTGCCGGCTTTTTTGTCCAAGCCATCAACATTTTGGGTAATTAAAGTGCCATTTTTATTACAGCTAGCTGTAATTTTTTGGTGAATAATATTTGGCTGAGCATTAGGAAAATACATATTCTCCATTACAAAGTGATGGAACTTAGCTGGTTCGTGAAAGAGGGTGTCCTCGCTTAAAATTTGTTCCGGGCTTTCAGATATGCCATTATAAATGCCATTTTTTGATCTGTAGTCAGGAATATGAGAGGGCGTAGAAACTCCGGCACCAGTTAAGTACGTGACATGGTGAGCATTGTTGAGATCTGCTTGCAGAGCAGCAATTTTATTGTCTAAATCCATAAGAAACCTCCTATACTTTTAATTTTCAACTAAGTCAATTATAGAATGCTGAGAGAAAAAGTGGTATTTGTTATAATTGAAGTAAGAATTTTAACGTTAATAAATAATTTTAGAAGGAAAGATATGTCACTTTTGTATATTGCTTTTGATATTTTGCTAATTGGCTATATTTTTTATAGTTGGTATTGGCAAGCAAACATTGATTATAAGGCTCGCTTTAGAAGTTCATCGGTTATTTGGGCCTTGATTTTTCTATTAATTGGATTTTATTTAGATTACTTTACTGATCCAACTTTACTCATGAATGTGTTTATTGCAACATTCTTGTTAATGAGCATTATTGATGGCGTTAGTGGATTAGCTAAAAAGAGATTAGTTGTAAGTGGATATTTTAAACGAACAGTTAAGTATAGCGACATTGCACATGTTACTTTAATTGCAGTTCCTAATCCTAAAAAGCCTACTGTAATGGCGATATTTCAGACTAATAATCGGCAAGCGTATTATCTACGCTTTTCACAGCAAATTAGTGATGTAATTGCTAACATCAGAAAATATTTAGGTTCAAATGTTGGTATTGAAGTGCAGTCAATGATGTAAATGTAAAAATACGAATATAAAAAAGGATAAGTACTCTGATCACTACACGAAGAAGCGAAAGAGTGCTTATCCTTTTTTGTTTTTTATAAAATTGGAGAAAGTAATCTAGAAAAGGCCTGTTTAAAGCGAAGATAACGAGACCAATTATTGGTGATGTCTAAAGTTAATTCAGTACAGTTAGTAAGATCCTTTTTAAAAATCTGATTTAATTCCCGGGTAATATTTTTATCATAGAAAACGGCATCGGTTTCAAAATTCAGACTATATGAGCGAAAGTCTTGATTCATAGAACCAACTGCTGAGAATCGTTCATCAACCATGACAGTCTTAGCATGAATAAAGCCATTGTTATAGACATAAATTTTTATTCCCTCATGTAATAAGTAGTTTGCATACCACTGAGTAGCGCGGTAAATGAAGGGGTGATCGGGCATTGAAGGAATCATGATTCTGACGTCAACTCCTGAACGGGCAGCAATAACCCAGGTCGCGATCATTGGATCGTCTGGAACTAGGTAAGGCGTTTGAATCCAGAGCGTTTTTCTTGCCATCATCATCATTCTAATCATCCCATTACGTAAGTAAGGGGTAGAGGTGTCAGGTCCATCTGACACGATTTGCGTTGCAACATCATCTTCAGTTAGCTTATTTTCTTCAATCTTGGGAAAAAGTTTTTCATTGAATGAAATTGTCTCATTCTTATTAGTAACTGAAGCATTCCAGTCCATTACAAAACGTTCTTGGAGCAGTAGTGAGGCTGATCCTACAATTCTAAGATGTGTGTCGCGCCAGTAACCGAACTTTTTGCTTTTACTTACATATTGGTCGCCAACGTTGAAACCACCCGTCCAAGATATTCGGCCATCAACAACAACAATCTTACGGTGAAGGTGATAATTCATCCGATATTTTTTGATCATATTCTGAGACGTGATAAAAGCTGCCACTTCTCCCCCTAGATCAGTTAAAGGCTTAAACCAAGCTTTTGAAGCACCTGGCGATCCCCATGGATCATAAATCAATCTTATTTTCACGCCTTCACGAGCTTTTTTGATTAATAAATTAAGAAACTTGTTTCCTAAATCATCATTCATGAAGGAATAATATTCAACATTGATTGTTTCTTTAGCCTGATTGATATCATTAAAAAGAGCTTTGAATTTTTCTTCTCCGTCAGTATAAAAACTAATTTTATTGTTTTTAGAAAGCGGGGAGTCATATTTAAAGTTGAAATAGTCAATTAAAATTTTTGCTTCTTTAGAAGTATCTGTTGGTCCAGTATCCTTAGGGATACGCGGAATCATCTTATTTACTTTATTTAAGCCGATGTGTTTTTGATTATTAATTGCAAAAAGGTTTTCTTGCGATAATCCACGCCCAATAAAACCGTAAAGAATAAAGCCGAGTACAGGAAAAATAAGTAAAATAATTAGCCAGGCCCAAGAGGTAGCGACCGATCTTTTTCTATGGAACACTACGTAAAAGGCTAAAAGTGTATTAACTGCCCAAAGAAGTGTCCAAAATTCATTTGAAAAAATAATTATCCCTCCCTGTTAACTCAGTTGTTATCGTTGTTATGTCCTCCAAAAATAAGAAGAAGTCTAAATAATTGTAGCATGCTTGTTAAAACTGCTGCGACATAAGTTAAAGCTGCCGCAAATAATACTTTACGTGCCATCGGCATCTCTTGTGGAGATAAAATAGCGCCATTATTTAGCATTCTTAGTGCACGGTGTGAAGCATTAAATTCGACTGGTAAAGTTACTACCTGAAAAAGAAGAACTAGTGCAAAACACCAAATGCCAATTCTAATCAAAGTTTGATTCATTCCTAAGACTAGTCCCAGAAGAATTAATGGCATTGATAAGTTAGAACCAAGAGAAACAATTGGCACTAAGGCAGAACGCATACGCATTGGTGCATAGTTGCTAGCATCTTGTAAAGCATGTCCGACTTCATGTGCTGCTACTCCAACCGCAGCAATAGAAGAAGAGTTATAAACAGACTGCGAAAGGCTGAGAACTTTATTAGTAGGATTGTAATTATCGGTTAAGTTTCCAGCAACCTCACGAATTTCTACTTCATATAAACCAGCTTGGTCTAGAATATAACGAGCTGCTACTTTACCAGTGTAATTACCTTGATTTTGAACCTGATCGTAACGGTTAAAAGTCGAATTAACATTCATTGAGGCCCAGCCGGAAATTGCTACGCCTAAAATAATCATCCAAAAATATGGGTTATAGAAAAATGGCATATAGTACATAACGATTTTCTTTCTTTATAAAATTAATCAGTTAACTTCAAAAACTTATTGATAATATTAATTACAAAAGGATTATCATGTAGAACACTATGCTCAGCTGCGTCCCCGCGAACTTCGACTTCTTGGAAGGTGTGGGCACCAGGAGCGAGGATATAGCGAATTGATTTAGCAGAAACAACAGAAATAAACCTATCCGTATTAGTTTCATCTAAGATATTTCCATAAATATTTAAAACAGAAATATTAGGATTAAAGCGACGCTGATTGAATAGCATTCCTAAGTAGGAAATACTCATCAAAATAGGACGTCCTTTTTCATTAAGACGATTAACATTGGGTAAATCACCTAAATACATTACTCCATCAAAAGGACCAGCAATTAAAGCACAATGATCTAGGTGGGGAAAGTTCTTTCTTAAGCTTGTTTTCATTTCAACCTTTACTACTGAAGGGGCGCCTAGAGAATGGGCGACCGCACTATATTTTTTGAAATGGTATCTCTTACTTAAGTAAGACAAGGCAGTGCGCAAGTAATAGGAACTTGCATAAACGCCAGCAATTCGGTCTTTAAAAACTAATTGAACGATGGGTTGTGGATCAGCTGTCCAAGTTCCTTCCAAAATAAAATTACCAAAGGGATCAATTGTAACTTTAAGAAATTTATCTGTGCCTTTTGCCTTGCAAGCAGCATGAACCATTTTGTTAGTTGTATAATCGCCTCCGCGAAAACCATGTACGTAAAAAATCGGCGTTTGCGTAATTGTAGAAGTTGCTGCTTCTGTTGTTGAACTATCTTCAACTTTGCGTTTGTGCATTCTGAGCAGCCAGCGAGTAGGAGTAAAAGTAGCCATTAAACCTAAAAAAGTCATTCTTGCAATACTAGGTTCTTTATTTTTATGTTTATTATTCTTTTCAACTTCTTCGCTATATCTTTTTTGAATAAAAAACATGCTACATCCTCCCTTCGTATTAGTTTTAGCGTTAAAATTATTCTAACATTTTATCAGCTAGAGCAGATAGGAAAGGAATATTTATGAAATACTATGCAGTAAAAAAAGGTCGTACACCTGGTGTTTACCGAACATGGGAAGATGCTAAAAAACAAGTTGATGGCTTTTCCGGTGCTGAATATAAGTCTTTTGAAAAGATAACTGATGCGACTGAGTATTTAGACTGGAATAAAGAAACACAACCAGATATTGTTAAAGAAGATTCTTTAAGCAATGCGATTAAGAAAATCCAAGCTGCTAACATCACACACCAGTCTAAGAAGCAAAAAGTAAAAAAGACTAGTTCTAATAATTCAGCAGACTATTTTGCAACAATTTATACAGATGGTGGATCACGAAATACTGGGGTACATAAAGGTGGGCACGTTAATAAGACTGATAGAGCAGCTTGGGCTTATTTAATTGAATGGCAAGATGGCCGTACTTATGGATCTGGCGGAGAATTCGGCGCTACGAATAATAAGATGGAATTATTGGGTCTAATTAATGCTTTAGAAAAATTGCTTGAGTTGAAATTTAATGACAAACATCTTTTATTTGTTTTAGATTCACAATATGTTTTAAATGGAATTAATAAACACTGGATTGAGGGATGGAAGAAACGTGGCTGGAAGCGATCAAATGGCCCTTTAATTAATGCTACCGAATGGAAAAGGCTAGATAGTTTACTAGGTCATTTTCCGGATAGTACTTTTAGCTGGACCAAAGGACACGCTGATAATGAAGGCAACGTTTTTGTGGACCATGAATTAAATCGTTATATGGATAAAATGAAGTAATAATCTGCTTAGTAAACAAAAAAGTCTGCAATTTGCAGACTTTTTTAATGCACTTTTTTTAGTAGTTGCTATAATAATAACTGAAAGACTAGAACGCACGCAGGTACTAGTTTTTGACGACGGAGACGGCTATTTTAAGCCGTCTTTTTTTAACGTTTTAGTTTAAGATAATGACACCGCCAAAGATACTTCTAAACCAGCTAACGATTGAATCAATTAATTTTTGAAACCAGTTACGAGTTTCAGGAGTATTAAATTTTGAAAAGATATTCTTAGCACCAGATTGAATTTGGTCTGCTAGTTGACCAGCTTGTTGTTGGAAGTTTTTGTCTTTTAATGCACCAGAATTTTTAATCTTAATTAAGACATTAATAATTTGTTCTTTTTGATTATTTGTAATAGTGTCACCGAGGTGGTTAATGTTAATTTGGTTATTAACAATATCCCTGATTTGGCTATCAGAAATATTTTGCCCCTGTTTAGCCATTTCTTTTTTTGCACCAGCTATGGCATTGTTTAATTGGGCGTCAGAATAGCCATCTTTTCCCTTGTTTTGGCTAGTAATCTTACTTAAGGTATTCATTTCAGTTTGTGCTGCATTAATTTGATTTTGATTTAAAGAATTGCCATTTTTAGCATATGCGGCATAAACGCCGGCTAGGGCACCTGATCCGTCAATTGGTGTAGCAGAAGTGACGTAAATGTCCGCGTCAGAAATACCAGCAGTTAAAGCAGCATTTTTGTATTGGTTAGCAGTAATAGTTGTAATGTTATTATGGCCATTATAAGGTAAAATATGAACATTAATCCCGCTACCAGAGCTAGTTTTTTGGATCATGGCACTAGACCAAACGCCCGAATTATTAGTGAAGTCATAGCCTGAAGGATTAAGATATTTTACAAGATCTGCGCCAGTAATAGTGATGGTGGTATAATTACTACCATTTAAGGACTGCGTCAGAGTGTTAATTGTTCCCTGCTTTTGAGAAGAGGTAAGGGATGTACCTAAGGTTACAACAGGAGTGTCATTTTCATTTGCCTTAACTGTTTTAGTATTACTAATAGCAGTTAACCCTAAAATTCCACTTGTTAAGATAGCTACAAGCGCAGTTAGTATTTTTTTCATAATAAAATTTTCTCCTTATGAATAAAATATACTCAATGTGATGGCTATATTATAACCTAAATAGCTAACTGAATTATGTAAATAAGTATTAAGATGCTATAATCATAAGCAAAAGGAGGCAGACGCTGTGTTACGCCAGCCAATGTTAACGGTAATTATGCCTGTCTACAATATGGAAAAATATTTGGGCCGGGCATTAGAAGCTTTAGCAAAACAAAAAGATAAAAATTTTAAATTATTAATTGTTAATGACGGATCAAAAGATAAAACTCGCGAAGTAGCTGAGAAGTATCGTGATCGGTTTCTTTATTTTGACATTATTAATAAAAAGAATGGTGGCCTTTCTGATGCTAGAAACGTTGGAATGGCTCATGTAACTACCCCATATTTTACTTTTCATGATGGGGATGACTGGGTTGATCCTGGCTATACTGCTTATTTTGTAAGAGCATTTGATGAGCATCCAGATGTAGATATTGTTTCTTGTGGTTTTTGGATTGATTCAGAAAAAAGACATGAAAGTCATCCAGTAGGGAGTAAGCAAAGCGGGGGCTTGATCGACAAGAGAGAAGCTTATTTGAAGATGACTAATGTCTTTGGGTCACCTGTAAAAGGATATACCTGGAATAAGGGATATAAAATTAGTGTCATTAAGAAGTATCATTTGCGTTTTGTTGAAGATTTAGCCTTTATGGAAGATCAAATCTTCAACGTTAAGTACGTATCATTGACTAACGGTTTTTACTATAGTTCAACACCTTACTATCATTATTGGCAACGTGCGGATAGTATGGTGCATGATCTTAATCCCAAGAAAATACCAGATAATTTCCGAGCTAATTATCGTGTATGGCACCAAATTATTAAAAGCTTGATGGCAGAGCGTGAAGCTCAAAAAGAGAATAAAAAGATTGCAAAAAAAGCATCTTTAAGTGATTTAGATCATCAAGATTTATAAGAATTTACAGCTAAAGGAATTGGTATGAAAGTAAAAGTTAATGGAGTTGAAATTTACTATCAGAAATTAGGTAAAGGGCATCCTTTAATTTTGTTACATGGGCACCACCAAGATGGTGGAATCTTCGATAAATTAGTTGCGCCGCTTTCTTTATATTACACAGTTGTGGTTCCTGATATGCGAGGCCACGGTTTAAGTGAAGGAGAAGCAAGCGAGCATTATCAAACTGAAGTTGAAGATTTACGGGCTTTTATTAGCGCGCTTAAACTTGAAAAGCCTTATATCTTAGGCTTTGGGTCTGGAGGTTTAGTTGCTCTTTCTTTGGCCGCCCAAGCACCAGAACTGGTTTCTAAAATAATTGTTGCTGGAACTTACGTTAATGGAAATGGCGTGAATGCAAAGCACATTGCGGCTAATACTATTCGAGGTTTTTTTAAGGGAGATCGTGACAGCAGAGTGGCTTTAAGAGAGAGTCATATTCCTGTTGAAACGTTAAAACGGATTAAGACGCCTACTTTATGTGTAGTAGGTGAAAAGGATTGGGTTAAGGTTGAACATGTTCGCTGGTATAGTCAATTGCTTCCTAATTGTCGTTTAGTTTTAATGCCTCGTCAGACGCATTATAGTTATGTTGTTCATAGTTTAAAGTTACTAGATTTAATTAAAGATTTTTGTAAAGAGAGCTAAAAAAGTAGCGCTCTTTTTCTTTTTGATCTAAAAATTCGATAGAATTAATATATAAATGGAATTTAATAAATAGCAGAAGGTTAGAATAATGACAAAAATAGTGGTTCAAGGGATGAATGGCGAGATGTCTATAAATGATGACAAAATTACAATTAAGCATACTGCGCCGTTATTTCCAGGTAAACGAGAAGTAATACTGGATATTCACAGTTTACAAGCTGTTGTATATAAAAAAGCGCACATCTTAATTAATGGTTTTCTAAAATTAGTTCCTAAGGGTGATAATCCTATGATTTATCAAACGGCTAGTTTACACCAAATGGGAAAAGATGAGCTGGCAATTGTTTTGAGAGCTTTTGAAAATACAAATCCCAAAGATGCAGAGGATTTTTATAATTATGTCGTTGGTCGCTTAGATCAAATCAAGGCAGCAGAAAATAATCAGTTATAATCTATAGCTAGAAAAGTAGAGCAAAACAGGAATTTTTAGTTATAATAAAACTAGCTGTTAATTTTACAAGGAAGGGCAAATTGATGAATAAAGAAGAATTGCACGAAATGTTGCACCCAATGAAATTAATCGGTCTTGGTGGAAACCAAGCTTTAGCAGAGAGAATTGCGGCAGCTTTGGATAAACCATTGTTAGAGACTGCTGTTCAACACTTTAGTGATGGAGAAATTCAAGTTAACATTACGGAAAGTGTTAGAGGCTGTGATGTCTACGTAATTCAATCTATTCAAGATCCAGTAAATGAAAACTTTATGGAATTGATGATTGTATTGGATGCTTTACACCGTGCATCTGCTCACTCTGTTAACGTAGTAATTCCTTATATGGCATATTCACGTCAAGATACTAAGAATCGTTCACGTGAACCAATCACTGCTAAATTATTAGCTAACTTGCTTCAATTGACTGATATTGATGACTTGATTGCTGTTGACTTACATGCATCACAAATTCAAGGCTTCTACAATATTCCTGTTGATCACTTGCACGCTATGCCAATCTTAGCTCAATACTTCTTAGATAACGGTATTGCAAGTAAGGATGATGATGATGTAGTAGTTGTTTCTCCAGATCACTCTGGTGCAAAACTTGCACGTACTTTTGGTTCTTACTTTGATGCACCTATTGCTATTGTTGATCAACGTGGTGCGCGTTATGACGCAGAAGCTCATGATATGATCGGTGACGTTAAGGATAAGACTGTTATTATCGTTGACGACTTGATTGATACTGGTTCTAGAATTGCTTCTTCAACTAAGTCGGTTCTAGCTGCTGGTGCTAAGAAAGTTTATGTTGCCGCAACTCATGCTTTGCTTTCTCAAAATGCAATTGATGTATTAAACGAATTGCCAGTAGAACAAATTGTTGTAACTGACACTATTAAACACAAGAAGTATCCAGATAGAATGGTTCGTTTATCTGTTGCACGTTTGCTGGCTAAGGGTATTGATTACATTTATAACGATAAGTCAATTCACCGAATCTTTGATGAGCAAAATAGAATCCAAGGATAATTCACATTAAATTTTAATATTTATTAAAAGGCTGAAAATTAGTAACTATGCTAATCTTCGACCTTTTTTATTTACGATAAATTTTATCCTATTGTTGAATCTTCATTAATAATTAAGATATAATTAAGCAAAAATTAGCATAAATGAGGTGATGAGGATGAAGAAAGTGTTTCAGGCGCAGCTATATCTAAATATTTTGATGGCTGTAATTATTTTGATTAATTATCGTACAGTTAAAGATTGGATTTATCTTGGAATTTTAGCTGTAGCAGTTGTAGTAAGTAAAAATAAAAGGATTTCGCAGCTAATAAATACAGTACTTATACCCATGGTTTTTATCGATCAAGTTAGAAACTTGAGTGATATTCTCATTCAGCACTTTTCTCAGTTAACACTACTCATCTTTTGGATTTATGCTGTTGGGACCATAATAGTATTGATTCCGGTTACAATAGTCGAATATGGGAAAATTAAAAAGCCAATTTGGCGATTGATAGCATCGGTCTGGATGATTAATTTTGTTATTATGTTTTGCTATCTTTTAACCTTAAAAAATGTAAATCCAGACGGCTTTTTAGTGAGTTTAAATAAATCTGGCTTGGTTTATGCTTTAGCAATTTTAGTTTATGTATATTTTGCTGTTAAAAGTTGGGGTTATGAATTTTGTTTTAATTTACCAACTTTTAAAGGTAAAAAATTGCAGCTGCTTTCATTTATTTTAATTTTTGGGATAGCGATTTGGCTTTCATTTTTCCAAACATTCAGTAGATTTGCTCAGAGATGGCAAGAATTATTCTGGAATTGGGATTTTTCTTTACTTGATCCTACTGAGTCGGTCCGTCTAAAAAACGCTTGGTCTGTCTTTCTCTACTCAATAGAAGCGGGAATTGGTGAGGAAGCAGCCCGATATATAAACTTAGTTTTATTATTAGTGATTTTTAAAAGCAAAAAGTGGCAAATTAATGGTGCAGTTTTAGGCAGTGCAATTCTATTTGCATTACCTCATATTGGAAATGCCTTTGCCTCAGAGCTTAAGCAAACGCCACTAGCAACTGCTTTTCAAGTGATTGATACATTTGGCTTTGGGTGTTTTGCGGCAGTGCTAATTTTATATAGCGGTAAATTATGGCCGACAATGGTAATCCATGCACTATATGATATTCTTACATTTTCTGAAACCCCATTGACTCAAGATGGCGTGGGAATTTTTGGTGGAAATATAGGTTCGCTTATTCATGTAATTATTAATTTAGTATTTTGGGTAAGTTTTGCTGCTTTTCTCTTAATCAGGAATAGAAAGTTAATAAAACAGAATGTCCAAATCTTGACCCAAGTCCAAAAAACAGATTTGACAATTTCATGAAGCAAGTTATAATACAAGCAAATAAAATAGCTAATTGATTTACTATACAAGAATTTTAATTTCATAAAATAGAAATGCCTCTAGTATAAGTTAAGTACTAGAGGCATTTTTGTCTTTAAGGGAGGACTACAAAATTGGATGAAAAGGAGAAGCTAAAACTAAAAAGATCGCTTAAAAGCCGTCATGTAACAATGATTGCAATTGGTGGAGCAATTGGTACTGGATTATTCTTAGGATCTGGTACAGCTATTCAAAGTGCTGGTCCATCAATTATCTTGTCATATCTAATTGTTGGAATTATTAGCTTTTTTATGATGAGAGCTTTAGGAGAGTTAATTCTAGCAGATCCTGAGCAGCATTCATTTATTGAATCAGTAAAAAAGTACCTGGGAAATAGAATGGAATTTGTTGCGGGGTGGACTTATTGGTTATGCTGGCTTAGTTTAGCAATGGCTGATTTAACTGCAACTGGAATTTATTTGAAATATTGGTTTAAGGATTTACCTCAATGGGTAGGGCCGTTAGTCATTGTTGTGCTGCTAATGCTTGTTAACATGGTTAATGTTGGACTATTTGGCGAGCTTGAAAGTTGGTTTTCAATGATTAAGGTTTTAGCTATCTTAGCCTTGATCATTACTGGAGCGATTCTACTCGTTATGCACACCAAAATTGACTCTAGAACTGTTTCACTTAGTAACTTGGTAAATTATGGAAGCTTTTTTCCAACAGGCTCATGGGGCTTTTTAAAGTCATTTCAGATGGTAGTTTTTGCCTTTGTCGGAATAGAAATTGTCGGTTTAACAGCAGGTGAAACGGCCAATCCAGACAAGGATATTCCCAAGGCAATTAATACTTTGCCAGTCAGAATTGGATTATTCTATGTTGGTTCCATGATTGCTATTATGGCTGTTTATCCTTGGAATAAGATTGTTACTACAACTAGTCCGTTTGTACAGGTTTTTGGCGCAATTGGGATTCCTGCAGCAGCTGGGATTTTAAACTTTGTTGTTTTAACGGCAGCAATGTCCGCTACTAATAGTGCTATCTTTTCAACTAGTAGATCACTATATGCACTTTCACGTGGAAATAATGCCCCTAAAAGATTTGGAAAGTTAAGTAGAAAAGCGGTTCCTAATAATGCCTTGACCTTTTCATCGTTAATTTTATTTGTCGTTGTAATTCTGAATTATATTATGCCAGCACAAGTTTTCGATATTATTTCTAGTGTATCAACAATCAACTTTATTATGGTATGGATAATTATTATGTGGACGCATTTGAAATATCGCGCAGAAAATAAAGGAAAACTAGGTAGCTTTAGAATGCCGGGATTTCCAATAACTAGCTGGGTTACAATCATTTTCTACTTAGTAATTTTAATAATTTTGGCGCTAATCCCAGCAACGAGACTACCATTACTTATCTCAATTATTTTTATTTTAGCTTTATCATTGAGCTACACTTTTTTAGAAAGAAAAAATTAAATATCACGTAAAGACTGACAAATAAAATTGTCGGTCTTTTATATAGCATTAAATTTGAAAAAAAGCAAAATCCTATCTCGTTATTAGTAATAGGGCTTGGTATAATGATTGTAATTAATGCTGTGAAAACGCTATACTGTATAGGAATAGAATAATAATAACGAGGCAAAGGATATGGCAAGACAAAAAAATTTAGCAAGACGACATGAAATACTGCGCAATACTTTTATGCTCCTGAAAAAAAGAGGCATGGAAAATGTATCACTACAAATGATTGCAGATAAATCTGGCATTTCTAAATCACTACTCCAGTCATATTACCCACATAAGAATCTATTAATTACCGAAATTGTTACTAATTTTATGACAGCAGTCTTAAAGAGTTTAAATGCGACTGATTTCAAAAATTTGAATACATATTCTAAGATGAAAATCTTCATTTATTTGATTTTAGAACAAGGTATCCAAGATGAAGGCGTTGAAGGCGTTGTCAAAAGTATTTTAAGTGATGGTGATTCATTGGATCGCTGGAGCCAGATTCTTGATGATTGGCTTAAGCATGAAGGCGTTAAGCATGATTTGGGAAATGATCGTCAAGTTCAGATTGGTTTAAACTTTATTGTTACAGCTGGAGGAGGTCTATACGTAAAACGGACTGAATTTGATTTAGATGCTGATCAAATTTCTGATATAATGGTAAAAACTTTTATGTCAACATTTTTATCAATAGATGAGTCAAAGATAAGTCAAACACTTGCAGAGGCTAAATCTGCCTTACAAAAATACGAATTAACTACTTTAACTCAGGCTATTAATAAAATGTTCGACAATTAATTTTAAGGAAGGTCGAGGAAATGGCAGTACGCACACGCAGTGAGCTGCGTAGAATTGATCAGGCTCAAACTGTGCATGATAAAAGATCTTTTGGAATTGCAATCTTTACAATTGTGGTTTTGTTTTTCAGCTTAGTAACTTTTATGAACCCGATTTTTATGAGGAGTCAGATTGCCAAAGAAAGCAATGGAGTTGTAGCTGAACGCTATATCAATCAGAAGTTTGATAATTTCGCTGCAGCAATTGGTGCTGATCGAAGTAGTAACAACAGTACTAATAATCTATTAACTGTTGAGCAAACAAGACCGATTGCGAATGCAATGATTGACTATACTTTGGGAATTCATTTATTTAGAGCAGAAAATTCTAGCTTAGCTAGTCAAATTCGTAAGGTTATCTTGACTAAAATTGATGACAATTCTTCCATGGAAGCTAAGTCTGTTCAGGAAAAATTGAAGAAGAATAAGGAAAGTGGGCTTTACGCAATTATTACAAGCTTTGGCTTGGCTAATGCCACTTTAGCAGCAAATGTTGAGCTTGTATTTTTGATTTTAAATATCTTGGTTATCATTTTTGTGGGCATCTTAGCTTATCAACAAATTAAAAGACTCAAAGAAATTGTTTCAACTGGGCGCTTAATTAATATGTTTGCCGCTGGAGGGATGAGAGCATCACTAGGATTGATCGTGATTTTTGGACTATTGGCGTTCATTCCGACAATTTTCAATGTTGAAGGTTTGATCTTGAATATTGGCTATTTTTTGGAGATAGCGAGTGGCATTTTCTTAGAGTTAGTAATTGTCGGAGTAGTTTTGTTTGTAATTAGCACTGTTACTTGGCAGCTTACGAGTGCAAAATAATAAGAAGTTAACGAATATACAAAAAAGGTCTCAGGTTTTTACCTGAGGCCTTTTTCTGGGAAATGGCGCCGGATTGGATGATCTTAATTGTATTCAAGTAAGTGTAAAGTAGTTAGGGTATAAAATAATTGTAATATGCAACAGCCATAACGGCTCTTGTAAGGGTCCTCAACCATTTCTCACTACTTATTTTTACAGTAATTAGGGTTTAAATCAAGTTGAAAGGCCTAATTATTCTTAAATAATATAATATGTTTAGCTTGTGCTGAAAGAATATTCTAAAATTATAAATTCATTACTTTAAAGCCTTTTTCAAGACGTTAGTTTATTAATTATTCTGCCTGATCCACTGGTTTTTGCCGAGATAATACCAAGTTATATGATCGGTAGTAATTGATTGACCATAAGCGTAACTTTTTCCAGAAGTAACATGATTGGCAGTGCGTTTTCGTAGATTTGGATAAGGACTAGTATAAATATTTGTATCAAATGACTGGTTATTGATATTGACTACACCAGCAGTAAAATCTGGATTGTTGTAAACATAAAAATTATGGAACCACTGATCATTGCCTAAGTTGTAGTAAGAATAACCATCTTGATAAGAACGGCCCAAAATCACTGTATTCATCTGGCGCTTTTTATTTAAAGAATCACGTAGTTTTTCTGCTTGAAGTAAAAGAGCTGATTTAATTGTTGTAGATGAATCAGGATCAGCTACTTGGTTTAAAATTTTGCGAGTTGTCTTGTCATTGCTATCTTTAATATTTTGCGAGGAGGATATTTTTTCAGAGCTCTTTTCTCCGTTCTTAGTCTTAGTGTTATCGTTTGAAGTTTTTAGTTTAGGCTGATTAGCAGCAACTTGATTAAATAATTTAAAACTATATTGGTAGACATTATCAATATTTACGTTATATTCATGCCCTGAAATTAACTTAATATCTCCTGGAAAGTAAGTGATAATTGTTTTGAAGTAGCCATATGCCTTATTACTGAAATTATTAACATTTGTGGCTTGGCTAACTTCGCCTGTATCTAAATCGGTGACGGTGATTTTAGGAATACCGGAGGTAGTTTTATCAGATAAATAAAGAGACCAAGCAATATTATTTCCTTGAAGTAATTCTATTGGGAAAACGCCACTATTAGGATAGGCAACGGCACTTTTAGCAGCAGCCTTATAGCCATCGCTTGAATATGCAACTTGCTGGACTGAATAGCGGTAGCTATTTTCACCGTATGCTGCACCAATACCAGTGGTAGTAAGTCTACTTGATAAAAGCCACGCACGATGTCCAGTATCCGATCCATCAAGATTATAGGTATCAGTTAATAAATCTGTGATTACATCACCAGCAGATTGATTGCTTACATTAAAATTCAAATTAGAGCTAGCAGAAACATTTTTGGCAATTGTCCAGTAAGTATCGCTAATATAGTTCGGTCGTGTTTCACTAGGTAACCCGTGTTGATTAGTAAATGGGTTAGCCTTAATTGCAGCCATAACACTTGCGGTAATTTGCGCGTTGTCATTATCTGTCTTATTTGTAGAAATACTTGGCAGATCAAACAAACCACGATAAAAATTAATATAGTCTAATTGAGAATTAATATAAGAATTAGTAACAGAACCAGGTGAAAATGGTGCTGTTAAGTGAGGGCTACTTGCATAAAGATTACCAGAATTAAAAGTTTGTTTTGGTAATCTTGAATATTGATTTTGAATTCGATGAACTTCTTGGATTTCATCTTTGGTAAATGTTGCGGCCAGCGCTTCGCTAATCGTAACGGTACTAGTTGTAGCACTGAGTGTAATAGCAACTAAAAAAGCGGTGGCTTTTTTTGTAAAATTCATCTTATCTCCTTTGCGGGATTTATTATTAGAGTAATAGTAATATATATAACTTAATTATAAAAAATTTTCATTCTTTTGAGACTTTTTTTCAAAAATAATGCATTATAGCGTCACGATTGTTTATAATAAGGTTTCGAGGACAAAAAGGAGATAAAGATATGACTGACAAAATTAAGGTAGGTTTGATCTTCGGTGGAAATTCTTCAGAATATGAAGTTTCTATCATGTCTGCCCACAACATTTATGAGGAAATTGATACTAATAAATTTGATGTTTATCCAATGTGGATTACGAATGATGGGTATTTGGCTGACGATGCCGATTCTCGCAGAGTCTTAGACAATCCTAAAATGGAAGTAGCTAACCCTCATAAAGTAGCAAATATTTCTAATATTGTTGAATTAAAAGATCGTCCTGAAATTGACGTATTTTTCCCAATTGTACACGGAAACTTGGGTGAGGATGGTTGTTTACAAGGTTTATTTAGAGTTCTAGATAAGCCATTTGTTGGGGATGATGTCTTAGCTGCAGCTGTAACGATGGACAAGGAAATGACCAAAATTTTAGCTCAACGTGCTGGTGTTCCTGTCGCAAAGTGGATTGCAGTTAAGCGTTTTGAATATAACGATCCAGATAATGAAAAGTTAGACTATGAATACGTAGCTAGTCAATTAGGCTCAGATTTATTCGTTAAGCCATCAAATCAAGGATCTTCAGTTGGTGTAAGTCACGTTACTAACGAAAAAGAATACAAGGTCGCTTTAGCTGAAGCTTTTAAATATGATGATAAGGTTTTAGTTGAAGAAACTGTTCACGGTACTGAAGTAGAAACTGCTGTTTTAGGTAATGATAAGCCAATCGTTGCTGGTGTTGGTCAAATTATTAACGCCAAGGATTCATTCTATACTTATGAAAATAAGTATGATGATGATTCAACTTCAACTTTAGAGATTCCAGCTAAATTGCCTGAAGGGATTGTTGAAAAGGTTAGAAAAAATGCTTTAAAGGTATTTCAAGCAACTGAATGTAGTGGCTTAGCACGTATTGACTCAATGCTTCGTACGGAAGACAAGGAAGTTGTTTTAACAGAAGTAAATGCTCTTCCAGGATTCACTAATATTAGTATGTATCCTAAACTATTTGAAGAGGTTGGAATTCCATATACTGATTTGATTACTAAATTAATTGACTACGCAATGGAACGCTACGATCACAAGAAAACTTTGTTACATAAACATGATTAAACTTAGTTTAAGTAAAGGGAGAATTTAGGATGGCAAGCGACCATAATTTTGAAGAACTTGAGGCCCCAGCAAAAACGGCGGAAGAACTTCATATTAGCGTAGCAACATTAAGAAAGTATTCCTTAATTGTTGAAAAAGTTACTGGAAATAAAGACTACTATGAGAGGACTAAGCAGAAGTCTCGCTTATATTCAGCTAAAGATATTGAAGACCTAAAAGCTTTTAAAGCTCTGTCTAAAAAAGCTGATCTGACTTTACAGGAAGCAGCAAGACAAGTTTTTGCAGTGAGTGATAAAAAAGCTGAAGAAGCCAAAAAGGCTGCAAAAATGCAAAAAGAAGTTGCAACTAAGACTGCTACTGTAGACGCTGATCAAGTAGTTAAGCTTTTGACTATGCTCCAAAATACGATTGCAAGTCAAAATCAAGCAATTCAGGATTTGCAAAAGCAAGTAGCGCGCGTTGAAGCTCAAAATAAGAAGTTAATTGATAGCTCACACCAATTAGCTGAGCCAGAATCAACAGATTCACAAAAAGAAGTTCAAGCTAATAAAGATCAGGAAGCTGCCGATAAGATTACTGAAGAACAAAAGAGTGAGCAAGAGGCTCATGAAGAAATCTTAAGAAAAGCTAGAGAGAACGAAGAAAAGCGTCGTAAGCAAAAAGTAGAAGAGAATATTCATCGTACTTTAGCTCAGATGCAAATTCATCCCAAGAAAAAACACCATTGGTGGGATCGCTTTTTTAATTAAAAAATAGGATGCCTGTTTGTAGGCATCCTATTTTTATTCGTCTTCAGGTTCAATAATTAATGACTCTGCTAACAAAACGTCGTTATATAGATTTAAAATATAGGTTCGATATTTGCCTTCCTTTTGTCCAATCATTTCTAGATATTCGCGTTCAATCGCAAAAGCCCTAAAAAAAGCAAGACGCTGTAGATACTGTTCTGATTTGCTTAGGTTAGGCTGGTCAATTGTCTTTAGCAGAACTCGCATATACTCACGCGTTTTAACAACTCGTTTTTGATTAAGTAGGGTATAGATAACATGGCGTTTTACTCTTTGCGGTAAATACATTTTATGAACAGCAACTAAGGCGCGTTTAACCATTTCACTTCGTATTTTATCCATTACGATGTGGGCCTCTTCGTCACTGACATTATGCGGAAGAATAAATTGAAAGACAATTGTTGGAACAAGCATACTTAAAATAATTAAAACAGCCTCAGACATGATGACTAGGTTATAACTTTGACTTCCTAGAAAGTCAACGCTTATCGTTAATGCTAACGCTAAAGTAACTGCACCATGAATCCCTCCAAGTGAAAAGACTATGCTTTCTCTTCGATCATAACGAATAATTAAGCGACCATATAGGTAACGAACTAGCAAGTTGGCAAGGTAGACTATAATGCCAACAATAATCCATTTAGCTAGATCTCCATTAAAGAGCTTATTACGTGAAATTCTTACCATCATCAATCCTAAAATAATGAAAACCATACTATTAAAGATATCAGAAATAAGATTTTGTAAGTCTTGGCTCATATGAACCTGTCTTGAATTAAGCAATAAGCTTTGTTGAGATTCTGCATTATGTAAGAGACCAGCAACCACCACCGCGATAATTCCAGAGACATGGAGATGTTCTGCTAGAGCATACAAGGCTAATGGGGTAAGAATATAAATAAGATTTTGAGCATTTAAGGAATTAAATCTGGATCTGACAAGAGTCTGACGAAAAATAATTATTACCCATGCTACAGCGAAACCTAGAATTGCACCGCCAATCGAAGAAATACAAAAGTCCTGAATTGTCTGTCCATAATTAATATATCCATTTGCAAACCAAAGAAGGCTCATGTTGAGCAAGATAATTCCAGATGCATCATTAAAAAGTGATTCAGCTTTTAATGCTGACGTTACACGGCGAGGCATTCTTAGGCCATTAGTTACTGCTTCACTTGCTGTGGCGTCTGTTGGCGTACTAATACTGCCAATAATAAATGCAAGCGGTAAGCTAACGTCAGCAAGCAGATGAATGCTAAAGCCGCTTACAATTAAAGCTAGTAAAACCATGATAATAGTTAGCCCAATTATCTCTTTAATACGTCTACCAACGTTATGAATCCTAGTCTTTTGTCCTTCAAAAAATAAAAGTGGCGCAACGATCAACTCCATAAAAATTTCTGAATCAAAACTAGCTATTTGTTGGTTTAAAAAGGGAATAAGACCAATAATAATTCCGATGATCATACTTATATAGTTAACTGATACTTTATCAATTGCTTGAGCAATAATAATACTGATAGCAGCTGCAATTGCTAGAGTAAAAGTTGAAATCATAAGTTCCATAGTTTAGATTTACCTCAGATAAATTACTATTTTTTAATAATTAGTAAAAACTTTTAATGCTACTATATTAGCATACTCACCATTTAGGTTATTAGGGAAGGTGAAGATGTGAAAAAGAATCAAAAAGTTTGGCTTAGTTTAACGACTTTAATTGTTGGCGTAGTTTTTACGGTGATTACGTATTTTTCTACAACTTTTGCTAGCAAGCCAATTGCTGTAATTACCGATAATCACATTCAAGACACGCTAATTAATAAAACCAAAGACAATTATGAAAATAAAGATGAAGTTAGGCAACAAATATTGCATTTAAAAATCATCTCAGGAAAATACCGAGGTAAGAGATTCGTTGTTACCAATACCTACTCTCCTTCACAGGCTGTTTCACAAAAATATCGTCCTCATCAACGTGTGATTGTATCTTTTATTAAAGAAAAGCCAAAATTAGTTGAACCTAAACGCGATTGGGTAGTTGTCTTGAGCATGTTTTTAACTATTAGTCTGATCATTTTAATCACTGGAAAACAAGCTAGTTTATTGTTAATTTCAATGATTTTGAATAGTATTATTTTTTATTTTGTGATTAAGAATGATATTAAAGAAAATGGAACCAAAATTTTCTTAGTTTATGGTATTGCAGCTATTTTGTTTACTTTTATTTCCCTGATAATTGTACAAGGATTTAATCAAAAGATGCTTGTTACACTAGTTGCTACGCTTCTAGGTGTTTTTGTGTCATTTGGAATTTTTTATTTAGTTATGAGATTGACACATGAACGCGGGATTGACTATGAAGCAGTTGATTATGCAACGCAAGATCCACGAGCACTATTTTTATCTCAGACCATTTTAGGAGTTCTTGGGGCAGTAATGGATGAAGCAACTGATATTGTTTCGAGTCTTTATGCGTTAGCTAAACATAAGGTTGACTTAACCTTTAAGGAGTTATTTCTTAGTGGCCGTACATTAGGACAAGAAATTATGGGACCATTAATAAATGTATTAGTACTGATTTTTATGGCCGAAGCACTGCCGATGACAATTTTGTATCTAAGAGATAATAATACTTTAGTTTATACTTTTAAATATACTCTTTCTTTAGGTGTAATTCAGAGCTTAAGTTCAGCGATAGGCATAGTTTTAACTGTGATTTTTGCCACTCTTGCTAGTTCTGTCTTTTTAAAAAATAAAAAAATAGAGGAGGCAGCGAAATGACAACTTTAACGGCTCTATTGATAATTCTCTTAATTTTAATGATTATTGTTGGTGGAAAAACGGGCCTTAAAAGTTATCTTAGTGTGGTTATTAATGCCTGTTTGATAATTCTTGTTGCTTTGTTAATTTCTTGGGGAGTAAATATAATCTTGGTAGGAATAATTTTTATTCCTTTAAAATTATTAACAATTATTTATTTAGGGACACACGATTATACTGTAGCTAAGAACGCGTTTTTAACCGCTTTATGCGTGAGCTTGATCGTAATGCTGATAATTATCCTGCTTGAAAGCTTAGCTCAAACTCAGGGCTTTGGAGACCAAGCAGGAGAAGAATTAATTGGTTTATCGTTGAATGTAGGAATTAGTTTCGCTCAAATAGCTATTTTAGTTGCAATTTTTTCAATGCTAGGGGCAATTGCAGAAGCAAGTGTAGCGATGAGTGCAGGCTTACTTGAATTAAAAAGGCACGATCCGAATATTACGCAGAAGCAATTGATCAAGAGCGGAAATGAAGTTGGTTCTGATGTGTTAGGAACAGCCATGAACACAATTTTATTTGGTTTATTTGGTAGCTTTTTGCCAATATTTATTTGGTATATGAGGTTAAATTATTCATTATTTGAGATTTTAAATGATAAACTTTTTGTAGATGAATTCTTAATTATTGTGTATTCATTTATCGGCGTACTTTTAACAGTCCCATTGACAACAATATTTTTAGCACATACGTTGACGCATAATGAACTTAAGAAATAAATAGCATAGAGGCTTAGCAAGATGAAAGTAGAGTATTTAACACAAAAAAATTTTAATAATCGCGAATTTAAAATCACGTATTATGGATTACAAGATAATCCGCAGCTTTTGCAAAAAAAGAGACCATTGATACTCGTTTTCCCTGGAGGAAGCTTTGACCATTTATCTTTAAGAGAAGGGGAACCAGTAGCATTGGCATATGCAGCTCATGGTTTTAATGCTGCCGTTGTTTCATATAATCTAACTATCGATCCAGGTAAAATATATCCTGATGCAGCCTTATCAGGATTAAAAGCTGTTTCTTATTTTAGAGAAAATAGTGAAAAGTTAGGAATTGATCAAGAGCGAATTACTACAATTGGATTTTCTGCTGGCGGTCATGTTGTTAGTTCAATGAACGTGATGGCAGAAAGTGAAAAATGGCAGGCAAAATATGATTTTAACCATGATCAAGTAGCGCCTAATGCCACAATCTTCGGCTATCCTTTAATTAATATTAAAGATATTGGTTTTCCGTTGCCAGCTGATGCTAATCAAAAAATGCCTACTGCTAAAGAGTTATTAGATACAGCTTTAGGAGTGACGCCTGATACGCCCCCGACTTTTATTTTCCAAGCTGTTGATGATCCAGTTGTCTTGATTGATAATACAATCGAATATATTACAGCTTTAAGAAAGAAAAAAGTTCATTTTGAAGCACATTTGTTTAATAAAGGCGGCCATGGCTTTTCACTTGCTACTCCTGAAGTGGCTGTGGCTGGACGTGAGCCCGATTCGCATCTTGCACATTGGTTTAAACTAAGCCTTGAATGGTTAAAAGATAGAAAAATTTATATTTAGTTTCACGTGAAACAAGACCTGATTTTATATAAAAAAGTCCGAAAAGAAAATGAAGTTAATCATTTTGCTTTTCGGACTTTTTGTTTAATATTAGATGTTTTTATTCTTTAGCCATAAAGAATAAAACTTCTTTACCAGAAGCTAAATTATCAGAGGTAGCTAAAATTCTAAGTTTAATTGCTTTTGCTACTACGTCTCTTAAACCGATTACTTTGTTTTTAGCATCATTTGGCCAATTAATTTCTTTACTGAAATCGCTGAAGTTTTCACCGTCTTTTGAAATGGCAACTTGAACTCGCAAAATATGACCTATCCGGTCTCGTGAACGAGGTACGTAAACCATCCGGCTCAGCTTATAAATGTGATTGAAATTAAAAGTCAAGTCTAGTGGACTATCTTTACTAATTTGGTCTTTTGAGAGCCATTCACTAGCTAGCTTAAGATCAGTTAAGTTTTCGACTGGAGAATCTTTTTCACTTTCTGCTGTGCTAGTAACTTTTACATTAGAAATTGCATAATCCATTTGATCGCGCTTGGTATGAGTTCCAAAGTATTCAGACCAATCTGATACCTTGTTACCGAATTTATTTCTAATTCTAAACCGATAGCGTGTGTTAGGTTCAAGCTCGTGGAAAGTGAAGGTATCTCCATCAATATTAGTATGAACAATTCCATTAACTTCGATATCAGCCATTATATTTTTACCGACGAAGTTAGTTGGATTAGTCCAAGTAATGGTGATGCTCTTTGAAGTTAAACGGTCCGTCAAAATTGCGGCACTTCTTGGTGAAGCCATAGCTGAATCGATAATAGCATGTTGTTCGACTTCACTACCATAACTAAAGTTTTCAATCGTAAGTTCAAATTTATTGTCATGGATGTCAACAGCTGGCATTTTTACCTTAAGAGCAGGCTGCAGTTGACCTGTAAATTGACCAAATTCTTTGCATGGCACGTAATCTTGCTGGTAGAAAATACCTTCTTCTGATTTGTTAAAACTATCTAAATCATTATATTCAGGTAGTGGAATAATTTGATCATTTAATTTAAGTGAAACTTTACCAGGATAGCGATCGGCCATGATTGTTAAGATAGTAGCTTGTTTTTCTTCAAGTCCTTCATAGCTTCCCTCGGTTGGATAAACCGTAATATGAAGTTTAGATCCATTAACCGAACTGGTAATTTGTGTTGTAGCTGCATTTCCCTTTTCATAATCATTAGTTTGATTATCATCTTCATATAAGATGGCAGAACTCTTATTTTGTGGGTAAACAAGGGCACTTCTAAGTGATTCCTGTAAGATTGCCCCTCCGCGAACGTAAACAGGAAGATGCCACAATGGATAGTGTAACTTATCGTAAATTCTGCCACCGATTAATTTTTTACCAGTAAAGAGATCGATCCACATAGTTCGATGATCAGGCAGGTAAAGATTGTCTTTTAATGAAGCTCCACTTGGATCTTCTCGACCATTAGTAATTGGGGCTATTAATAAGTTGTTTCCTAGCATAAACTCATGTTTTACCTGATTTGTGTAGTTAACTTTTTCGTGCGGGAAGGACAAAAACAGAGGTCTAACAATCGGCATGCCATCTTGAGCAGCTCGGGTAAGAGTATAGAGATAAGGCGTAATTTCTTCTCTAAGTTTTAGGTAAGCGCGAGTAATTCGCGTCATTTTTGCATTAAATGCAAACGGTGTTTTTTGGATATTGCCGTAATTATCAATTGAGTAAAGCAGAGGCGTGAAGACTTTCCACTGTAGGTCACGGATGTTTACTTGAGCATTACCGCCGCCTTCTTTTCCATCAATAGCACTTCCGATATTTGGTTGACCAGAAAGAGACATACTTAAGAAACTAGCAATCTCTGTTGCAATTTGTTCCCACTCGCCTCCTACACCTTCATTTGCGGTGGTAGCTAAGGTTTGAACAGCGCTCCAGCCATTACTTGCCATTGCCCAAGGACGATTAGTTTGGTTTTTATCAACTAAAGGCTCACTAGCAATTGCAAAATCTTGCATAATTTTGTCATTAGCTAAATTAGGAGCTTCTGTCTTAAATTTTAAGAAATTAGCTGGTGCATTTGCAGGTAAAGCTCCGTAGAAACCAAGCTTTATATTTTGCTCCTTGGCAAAATCAACTAAGTTAGCTAATTCGGTTTCATTTAAAGTTTGCTTACTGTTGTAGTTAGGAACAAACCAGCTAAGTGGAAAATGATGTGAGCGGTAACGTTCAATCATTGCACGAGCAGAAAATTGATACTGCTCTTCACCATTAAGAGAAGACTTAGCAACAATTTCATTATCAGCATGGGCAATTTTATAAGTATTACCATCTTCAAATTTAATGGCATTATTTTCTTGAGGCTTCGCAACACTCCAGCAAGTATCAAGATAGTTACCTAAGTATCCTAGGCCAAGAGCATATTTAGGCAAGAAGAGGGGAGAGCCGGTAATTTTGTAGTACTGACGTAAAATTTCAGCTGGAGAATCTCCTAAAAGATAAAAATTATCAAAAATAGGAGTTTGATGGGTAAGAATAGCAGTATTGCCATTTTCACCTTTAAAGTCATAAATTCCGTTTTTCCAAGTATTGCGCAATTCTGCAAAGCCAGCATTGGACCAGAAAAAGCCTTCTGGACAAGCAACTGCACCAGGACCGGTTAAATTCGTATTTTTGATTTCAATTATTTTTCCTTTATGACTAAAGCTTCCATTTTGCATTCCGCCGCCATAATAGAATTCATTTTTATTTTGACGTAAGAATTCACTAGAATAATCTGCTCCTAGTTCAATCGGACTACTTTGCATCATACGATAGCGATGAAGTTGATCATCAAAAATACTAAAGATTGCAGGATTTTTTTGTAAACGAAGTGAAAATTGACCACTTTTAATCGTGAAAGTTTCATCAGTGACTAAAAGTTGTGATTCTTCAAAAGGACGCAAACTAAAGTTACCTGCGGCAATCGTTAAAGACGGCGACAAAGGTTTAAATTCTGCTGCCGGATCGATAATTAAGCGAAAGATTCCTTTAGCAATAATGTATAGACGTGCTCTTTTTCCATCTGCAAATTGCAGATCGTAGTAGCGAGTACCTTTCGCTACTTGCACTAAACGACTTAATTGTTGTGGTTGTTGGTTGTTAGTAATTTCAGACATATTACATTTCTTCTTTAAATTAAATTTTTCATTTACGTATAGTTCATATTATAACGAAAAAATGCATTTCGTGTTTTTTTAGATTTGACATAAAGCGCTTTCTAGAATATTCTGTAGAAGGTGGTACTAACCAGTTGAAGATTGGATGGGGTTAGAAGATGAAAAAGCCACTTTATCAGCAAGTAATTTTAGATCTTGAAAAGAAAATTAAGACTGAAATGAAGCCAAATAATCGACTGCCTAGTGAAAGGCAACTTTTAAAAGAATATGGTGTGAGTCGAAATACGATTCGATTAGCATTAAATAATTTAGAAGAACGAGGCATTATTTATCGATTGCATGGAAAAGGTACATTTGTTTCCACAATTTATCTAGATCAGACCAACTTAGGAAGTATGTATTCATTTAGTGAACAGATGTCAGAAGCAGGACACAAGCCAACAACACAAAACCGCACATTAGAGCTTGTTGTTCCCGACGCAGCTGTCGCAAATCAGCTTAATTTGAAAGCTCAAGAAAAAGCGTACAAGTTAGTTAGGTTACGTCTAGCTGATGGAGTACCACTAATGTATGGAGAAACATATTTACCAGAAAGTATTTTTCCGGATCTAAAAATGTCGGATTTAAATGAAAATCATTTGTACACTGTTATGAAGCAAAAATACAATGAACAAAGTGTTCTTGCCTTTGAAGATGTACAAGCGGTTAATTTAGATGAAAGAGACAGTAAGATTTTAGGCGTAAAGCCCGGGGATGCTAGTTTAAAAATTTTTAGACGGGCAATCAATGATAAAAACGTGCCGATTGAATTTACCATTTCTCTAGCTAGAGGGGATAGATTCATTTATCGATCACGGCAATACAATCATTTAGTTTAGTTATCGAAAGGAATAGGCCAATGTTTACAAAAAGTGATGCAGAACTAAAAAAGATGGGCGCAGATATTACTACTAGAGAAATTCAGCAACAACCTTCTTTATGGAAAGAGACTTTTAAGATTTATCAAGAAAAGAAACAAGAAATTGATGAATTTTTAGCTAAAATCAATCAAAAATTTAATAAAGTAAAAGTCATTTTTACAGGTGCAGGAACAAGTGCTTATGTTGGCAACACTGTGATGCCATATTTGAGAAAGCATGCCGATCGTACTAAGTATGACTTTGAAGCAATTGATACTACTAAGATTGTTTCAACACCAGAAGATTATCTTGAAGCAGAAACACCAACAATTCTAGTTTCTTTTGCTCGGAGTGGTAATTCTCCTGAATCAGTTGCAACTGTTGAACTTGCTAAGCAATTAGTTACGAATTTATACCAAATTGCTATTACATGTGCTCCAGAAGGACACTTAGCTCAAGACTTAAAAGATGATCCAAATGGACTTGTTCTTTTAATGCCTGCTAAGTCATTAGATCAAGGTTTTGCGATGACAGGTTCATTTTCATGTATGAGCTTAGCTACTTTATTGGTATTTGATACTAGAAGTGATGCAGAAAAAGAAACAATTGTTAATGAAATTGCTAAGATGGGCGAAAGCGTAGTTGATCGTGAAGCGGAAATTCAAAAATTAGTTGATACTGACTTTGACAGAATTACTTATATCGGTAGTGGTGCTTTAGGCGGCTTAGCTGAAGAAGCTCGACTTAAAATTTTGGAATTAACAGCTGGAAAAGTTGCGGCTTTATTTGATACTTCAATGGGATTAAGACATGGTCCTAAGTCATTTTTAGATAAGAAGACGATTGTTTTTGACTTTGTTTCAAATAATTCTTACACCAGAAAGTACGATTTAGATATTTTAGATGAGATTAAAGCTGATGAAATAGTTCCATTGGTAATGGGGGTAGGACAACTTAAGAAGGGACAAGACTTTGATGGTAAATTCTTCGCCTTTTCTGGAGAAGAGTTACCAGATGCATATTTAGCATTGCCAGATATTATGTTTGGTCAAACAATTGCGTTGCTTACTTCGGTTAAGGTTGGAAATACTCCAGATACTCCTTCACCAACCGGTACAGTTAACCGTGTTGTTAAGGGAGTAACAATTCACAAATTCATCAAATAAAATTCAAATTTAGAAAACACTTTCAATTTAGAATAGAAGTTAATTTAAGGAGTTAAATACTATGTCATATTATATTCATGCCGGAAAGTTCTTTTTAGAAAATAAAACTGAAAATGGTGGTTATCTTGAAGTTCAAGATGATGGAAACTTTGGTTTATATTATCGAGAAGATGAAAAGCCAAGTCATGGTCTAATTAAGGAATATGGCGATCAATGGATTGCACCTGGTTATGTTGACACGCATATTCATGGCCTGCTTGATGAAGATACGATGAAGAGCGACTGGGAAGGCGTTAATAAGATTTCTGAAGGTTTGCTTCAAGCTGGTGTAACTAGTTGGCTACCAACTACAATTACTGCAAGCGATAAAGAATTAACTGAAACTTGTGAAAAGTTTGCGGCACATAAGGGTGAAGAAACTGGTGCTAAAATTCAAGGATTACACTTTGAAGGTCCATTCTTTACTCCTAAGCATGGTGGGGCAGAAAATCCTAAGTATATGACTGATCCTTCGATTATGCTTTTAAAGAAGTGGCGTAAAGCTTCAGATAACATGTTGATTAAGATCTCAATGGCACCTGAAAGAAAGAATGCCCGTCAATTTGTACGTGAAGCTGTAAAGATGGGCTTAGTAGTTGCTTTGGGACATTCAGATTCTGATTTTGAAGATGCTATTGCTTGTGTTGAAGCTGGAGCTAGCGTCTTTACACATACTTTCAATGGGATGAATGGATTGTCACAACACTCACCTAACATTATTGGTGCTGCATTTTCTTCTCGTTTAACAACGGATGAATTAATTTGTGATGGTCACCACGTTGAAGAGCCAGCTGTTCGCGCCTTAGTAAATGCACGTGGGCCAGAGCATATTGCCTTGATTACTGATTGTATGCAGGCTGGATTAATGCCTGATGGTGATTATGTTTTAGGTGAATTGCCAGTTTATGTTAAGGACGGTATGGCTCGTTTGAAAGATACTAATAACTTAGCCGGCAGTATTTTGCTCTTAAAGGATGCAGTTAAGAATGTAGTGGACTGGAATGTTGCAACACCTGAAGATGCAGTTATGATGGCTAGTTATGTACCAGCTAAGAGTTGTAACTTACTCGATAAGTGTGGTGTGATTAAACCTGATCACCCAGCTGACTTTGTTGTTTTGAATCATGATATGACTGTCAGTGAAACTTATCTAAATGGTGAGTCACGTTACAAGGCTTAAAAGAGTATACTTTTAGTAGGAACTTTAGAAATTCTTAAAAAAGTGGTCACAACCAGTTGACTAGTAAAAGTTAATATACTAAGATTGAAACTGTAGAAAGCGTTTACAGAAATATTTTACGGAATATGGAGGAATCTATATGAATATTGTGGGAGCTAGAATTGATGGACGGCTGGTCCATGGTCAAGTAGCTAATCTTTGGACCCCGAAGCTTCAGGCGGATCGCATTATGGTTGTTGATGAAGATGCAGCAAAAAGCGATATCCAAAAAAGTGGTTTGAGAATGGCTACGCCTCTTACGACTCGTCTTAGCGTTTTGCCAGCACAGGTTGCAGCAGATCATTTGATTCATGAGCGTTATGGTAATCAGCGAATATTTATTGTCGCTAAAAAGCCAGCAGCCTTCTTAGATTTACTTAACTTAGGTCTTAAGCTTGATACTTTAAATGTAGGTACAATGTCTCAAACAGATACTACTAAGCAAGTAACTAAGCAGATTAATGTTGAAGAAAAAGATGTCGAAGATTTTAAAAAGATAGCAGATAAGGGCGTGAAAATCACAGCTCAGTTAACTCCAAGTGATGATTCTCATGACTTTATGAAATTAATGAATGAAAAGATTAAATAGGAGGTCTAACGATGGCTTGGTGGCAAATATTACTACTTACCCTCTATGCTGGTTATGAAATTCTTGATGAATTGCAAATTTATTCATCTTTGAATACACCAGTTGGTGCCGGCTTAATTGCTGGTTTAGTTATGGGCGATTTAAAGACTGGTTTAATTATTGGTGGTGCCATGCAACTTACTGTGCTAGGTGTTGGTACTTTCGGTGGTGCTTCTAAGATTGATGCAACTACCGGTACAGTTTTAGCAACAGCATTCTCTGTAAGTATTAAAGGAATGAGCCCACAAGTAGCTATTTCTTCAATTGCGGTTCCAGTAGCTGCAATTATGGTTCAATTGGATGTTTTAGCAAGATTTGCTAACACTTACTTTGCACACAGAATTGACCACTTAATTGAAGAGAACAACTACAAGGGTATTGAAAGAAACTTCCTCTATGGTGCAATTCCTTGGGCTTTATCTCGTGCAATCCCTGTATTTATTGCTTTAGCATTTGGACGTGGTTTAGTTCAAACTATTGCTAACTCATTAAACGGAAACTTGAAGTGGTTAGGTACTGGTTTAACAGTAGCTGGTGCGGTACTTCCTGCAGTTGGTTTTGCTATTTTGCTTCGCTACTTACCAGTTAAGAAACACATTGCTTACCTAATTATGGGATTCACATTTACTACTTTATTCTCAGTCTTATTCACAAGTATTCAAACTTTAGGTACAGGTCTTCAAGCAGCAAACAAGTCATTTACTGCAACTTTCAACGGCTTGCCAATGCTTGCAATGGCTTTAATTGGATTAGCATTTGCAATCTTGCACTACAAGGATGAAATTAGTGGTAAAGGTGGCAGCGGTAAAGGTGGAACCAAAGAAGCCGCAGCTACTACAGAATCAACTAATGTAGCTTCAGAGGGGGAAATCACCGATGATGAACTCTAAACCAAAATATAAATTAACTGACAAAGACTTTAATCAAATTAACAGACGTTCTTTATTTGGTTTCCAACTAGGTTGGAACTATGAAAGAATGCAAAACACTGGATATTTATTCTTGATCTTGCCACAACTTCGTAAGATTTATGGCGATAATATTCCAGAATTACAAGAAATGATGAAGACACACGTACAGTTCTTTAACACTTCTAACTTCTTTAACACAATTATCACTGGTATTGACTTAGCCATTGAGGAAAATGAAGGTGTTGAAGGTAAAGATACTGTTACTGGTTTGAAGGTTGGTTTAATGGGACCATTTGCCGCAATTGGTGACTCAATCTTTGCTGCTTTGATTCCAACCATCTTCGGTGCCTTGGCTGCTTCTATGGCTTCACAAGGAAACCCAGTAGGTGTATTTATTTGGATTGCCGCTCAAATTGCGATCTGTTTCTTCAGATGGAAGCAACTACGTTTTGCTTATGATAAGGGTGTAACTCTTGTTACTGAAATGAGAGACCGCTTGAATGCTTTAACTGATGCTGCTACAGTACTTGGTGTGTTCATGGTAGGTGCTTTAGTTGCTACAATGGTTAATGTTAAGTTTGCTTGGGTACCACAAATCGGTAAAGTTACGATGGATATCCAAAACAACTTAGATATGATCATTCCTAAGTTATTACCTGCCTTGATCGTCGGCTTTGTTTACTGGTTACTTGGAAAGAAGAAGATGACTTCAACTAAGGCTATTTTAATTGTTTTAGTTCTATCAGTTGTTCTTGGCGGTCTTGGCGTTCTTGCTAAGATTTAGCAGTCAATTAAAGGAAAAATATTATGGCAAAAGAATTAGTATTGATCAGTCACGGTAAGATGGCTGAAGAAGTTAAAAAGAGTGCAGAATTAATTATGGGTCCCCAAGAGCATATTCATGCTGTATGCTTGCTTCCTGAAGAAGGACCTGAAGATTTTGAAAAGAAGTTTCAAGATACTATTAATGGCATTCCTGAAGAAGATTTAACAGTATTTGCTGATTTAATGGGAGGTACTCCTGCTAATACAGTTAGTCGTTTGATTATGGGTGGTCAAAATATTCATTTAGTTGCAGGGATGAACCTAGCAATGGTGATTGATTGGCTCAATAGTCAAATGATTGGCAATGATTCAGATGCTGTTAATGCTGGTAAAGCTGGAATTGTGGATATCAATCAAATGCTTGCTAGCATGAAGAAATAGATTATTTAGATAGATGTTGAAAACGACTCACGGTGGTAAAACCACACGTGGGTCGTTTTTTATAATAAAAAAATTTATAGATTTATGCGTAATAAACATATGGGATAACCCCTCAAATATTTTTAGAGAGGATTCTATGAGTCGTACCATACTTATTCTGATCAAGATAGATCAAAACAATTGCAGGATGGCGTAACAAAGATTATTATTAATTCACAAGTTTCAGCTGAAGGTCAGAGCGAAGACTTAAAAGCCTTGGCTAAACTGATGAATAATGAGCCAGTTAAATTAAATAAATATTTCGATTACGCGCAAAGAAGAATCAAAGAAATCAACGAAGATCCGGAAATGAGGGAAAAGATCATGCTTTACGAAACAAGGATGCTAGAACGTGAACAAGCTGCTGGGAAAGCAGGATATGAGCAAGGAAAAGCCGATTCTGCCAAAATTATTCTCGAAAATCAACTGAATAATGGTAAAACTTTGGAGCAAGCTACAGAATTTGTTAGAAATTTGAAATTGATTTCTGATAAAGAGTTAGAAAAAATAATCGATCTTTATAAATAATAAAAAATGCTTAGGACATTTATATCCTGAGCATTGTACAAGTGATTTATAAGTATTTAATAGTGATAAAAGCTGATAGATTTCATTTCTATCAGCTTTTTTTGTCGAGTAATTTGTTACAATATAAATAATTTAATGATAGCGCTATAATTTACCCTTTTAGAAAGGTCAAGATATGAATAAATTTTGTCCCCATTGTGGGAAACCAATTAAGCCTACGGATCGATTCTGTTCACATTGTGGAAAGTCAGTTATATCTTCCAAATCTGGAAAACAATCGATGCCTAAAAGAAGTGAAATTCACAGCAATAAATTAAAATCACAAAAACGAAATATCATTATTGGAGCAATTATCGCTGTATTTGTCCTTATTCTTGGCGGCTGGGGATTATATCAACATGGTCGAAATTCAGCGGAAAGCACAGTAATTGGTGGCAACGGAAGGCTAACTAATGCTGAGATTAAAAAGATCCCGCGTAAGCAATTAGCAGCTTGGGCAATTCTTTATGCTGATAAAAAATATGGCAAAAAATGGGGCGAAGCAGCCGATGATCTAAGAAGTGGTCACTTGACAATCAGAAGTTATTCAAAATATCGTTTTGGAGATTATGAAATCAGTGCTACTGACGGAAGTACTTTATATGTTATAAATGATCAGGTTGGCTATTTGGTTTCTAAAGATAACAAAGAGATAACTTATGTTGGAAATAAGTCTAGCTATAGTAACAGAAGTGTTTTAAGTCAGATTTATCCAGAAATTAAATCTGAAAATACGGATAAAAATGTAAATATTTGGAATGATAATCTATCGATTGTTGCTGGTAAAGCAGATGATAGCGATGAAGATGCTAGGAAACAAAGTTCCAAGGCTAGAACAAAATCTAAGCAATCTACGTCTGAAGATAAATTATGGTCAAGCACTCAAAATGATGAACTAATTAGTTACATGGATGAATTTGGGGAGAAAATGCATCAATCGTATGAGCATTATATTGATGGCAAAGATGATCTAGTAACGTTAGCTGGAGAACATTTTCCAAGTGATATTAATGAAAATACTTATCCATTTAAATTGGGCTCTGGAGATCATGATAGTAGGGATCCTAAAGATATGGACAGCATTAAATTGAAATGGAATCCGCAAGTAACTAGTAAAGATAATGACAGTGATACATATAATGTGGTTGCTATTTTTAATCATAATGGCAAAAGTGCAGAAGATCATATAACTTATTTGTTCTGTTTTTACCATGGAGAACCTGTTGCCTTGGTTGATCAGACAACAAATGGAGGTTATGTAGTAGTTCACCCAACGGCTAACCAAGACTTAGCTTCTCATTTTGAAGAAATTGCGAATAATGATTAAAAAAATACTTGGAGATAAAAATGAAAAATAGAGTATTTACTTTTTTACTAGTAGGATCTGCTGTTTTAGCTATGGCTGGATGTCAAAGCCGTTATAAGCAAGAAAAAGGCAGTAATGAACAAGCTAAAATTATTAAACAAAGTAAAACAAATAAAAATGTAAGTATCGTAGGAAGTTATCGTGATGATACTGATGGAGCAGCAATTGCTTTTAATTCTGATCATACTGGAAGATATGTATATGCTGATCCTAAGAATTCAGATACTGATGATCGGTTAACCTGGAAGAAAACTGGTAAAAATACTTATATAATTAGACTTAATGACAATGATGTAAATAGTGCCTTAACTGCTAAGCTTACTGGTAGCACTTTGGTTATATCAGGGGATGACGACTGGAATACAGAAACGTTTAATAAAACAAAGAATAAACTTAATTTGGATGACTTTCTTTCAAGCAAGAAAGTAGAAAGTTCAACATCAAGTAAGTCTAAAGATAATGTAAAAAATTCTAAGTCTACAAATGGTGTTCCAGGTGATGAAGGACTATTTGATATGCCAAATGAATTACGTGGTACATGGTATTTAGCAAATGAAAGTGACGGAAGCGTAAGTAAACTGATAATTGATAAGAATACCATTACTGGTGAGGGATTTATAGAAAAATTGCATAAAATGAATAAGAACTTTGATTTTACCAGTTATGCTCAAAATCATCCGTCTTATCAAGATTTGACGAAGGACTGGGCAAGAGTAGTTGTTTTATCTGAAAATGGCGAAAGTAAAGTTAACGTTCGTGGTTGGTTGCAAAGTGCTGGAGCTGGAGAATATTATAATTTAGCTACAGAACATGGACAAAAAGTTTTAGTAATAGGTGGCGGTGCTGAGGCTTGGGTAGATGGCATTGGCTGGAGAAATAAAACCGATGCCGAAAAATATGGAAAAGAAAAATTTAATGATCTTCATTATCGAGAAGACATTAGTTTAGAAAATAATGACGATTCTGATAGCGCTGCTACAAATGACGAGGATTAACCAATGAATAATTGGAGAAGTTCTTTGGATAATAATCTATGTACAAAAATAAGCTAATAGAGTAAAAGAACTCTACCAGCTTATTTTATCTAATTAATATACCGCACCATCGTAGAAGTTGTATCTTGGACGGTTGAAATCAAATGTAGCTAATTCGCTCATCTTGATTACGTTGTCTGCAACACCCCAGCTCATCAAGTTGATTGATTCGCCGTATAATTCATCAGGAATTACAAGTAAAACGTATTTACCTTGAGACATTGCATAACCTAATTCCATACCTAAACCAACATCTTCTTCTTTAGGAACGTAAACGCCAAGCATGATGTCGCTAGTTTTAATTCCGACTAAATCTCCATTGTAGGTAGCTTGAGCCCATTCTTTGTCGTGTAAATATTCAGGGTGTTCATCAACACGAATGTCTTTGTATTGATTTTGAAGTGGAACATAGCTGTTTTCTAGATCAATAGTTGGGTTAGCATTTAAAGCACTCATTGCATCTTTGTATGCCTTGTTTTGAGTTTCAGTGAACCAACCAGCACCAAAGTAAACTGTCTTTTGTTTTGTCATGGAAAAACCTTTCTTTCTTATCGGTGGAACATTTTTACATTAACTAACTTTAACAAAATTTGAACAAAAGGAACACCCACTTTTGTGTTTTTGAAATCGGTTTTATATAATGAAACTAGAAATTTTTGCTTAGGAAAGGCGGAACCTACTACGAATACTAAAAAAAATCTTTTCGATCCAGAAGCTGTTTTTGTGACAGATCTAACTGATCGAAATGAAATCTTCAAGACCGTTTCTCAAAAATTATATGACTTAGGCTATGTTAAAGAAGATTTTTTAGGCGATATTATTGAACGCGAAGATAAGTACCCAACGGGAATTTCAATGAGACCATTATCACGGAAATTACCTGATGTCGCTGTACCGCATACTGAGGGAGACTATGTAAGTACTCAATTAATTGTTCCAATTGCTCTTAGAAACTCTGCAACCTTTAATAACATGGTTAATCCAACTGAAAAGTTAAAGGTAAAATTTCTATTTCTGATTTTGAATAATGACCCAGATATGCATTCAACTATTTTGGCTAAGATTATGGACTTTTTAGCTGGAACTTCAGTTGATGATCTAAATGAATTATTTAATTCGGATTCAAATGAAGAAATTTATGATTTCTTAGAAACTAATTTTGAAACTGAGAAATAAAAAAAGAAGCTGCTTAGCAGCTTCTTTTTGTCTCCAGATTAAATTATTAAACTCCCGGATAGTCAGTACTTGAGAATGAAAGTGAAAAGTAATCGCAACGCTTATAGCCAACGACTAATTCAACTACTTCTCCTGTAGAAGATAAAATAGTTTTCTTGACTTGGCGTACAACGGGATAATCTTTAGCAATTTTGAGTTGCTGGCTAATTTCACTATCAGCTTTTACAATTGTATCCGTTTCTGTAAAGGGCTCATCGAATAAGTATAATTGCTTATCTTTTTGAAGCGTTTCATAAATACTATGATAGTTATTAGGATCTTTAGCTAAATTTTTATTAATGAATTTAGCTGGAATAAAAGAACAGTGCACCATAAAAGGTGCGTCGTCAATTAAACGCAAGCGTTCAATATAGTAATAACTCTCATATTTTGGTAAACCAAGTTTTTTTAACATTTTAGCTTGGTTATCTTCTTGTAGCTTTAAAACTTTAACTCTGTCTTCTTCTTGTTTATCAGAGAAAACTTCATTATCACTTAAACGGACTAATTTATCCTTTCTTGAGCGTGAAATGAATGTGCCTTTACCTTGATGACGAACTAAGTATCCTGCCTTAACTAGATCTTTAACAGATCTAATAACAGTAATAGATGAAACATTAAACTTTTCTTTTAATTGAGCTTCACTATAGAATTTGTCTCCGTATTTAAATTTGCCAGAGATAATTTCTTTCTTTAGCTCGTTTTCAATTTGTAAATATTTTGGAATATCCATAATATATCAATCCTTAAGATAGATTCTCCTAAGATCCATGATATCACGGCTTGAGAGCTTCATGGTAGAACGAAGGTATTCATTGATTCCACCATATTGCTGGTTTAGAACGTGTATGGCATGATCTAAGTATTCTGGATAGACTGACTGAATATCCTTAATAGATTGCAAGACGCGCTTGCTAGAGCCGTCAGTGGCAGCTTGCTTAAGCATTCCATCAACGAAATCTTTCGTGGTAACATTTGTTAAAGTGTAGTCATATTTGATAGTAGTAAAAGGTACACCTAATGCTGATAAAACTAGCAATGCACCGAATCCAGTTCTGTCTTTTCCTGCGGTACAGTGGAAGAGCAGGGCATTTTTCTCTTGATCGTTAGCAAGTAAAAGATCGAAAAACTTACGATAGGCTTTTTGAGCTGTTTGTCCATTAATCATATCTTCATATGCAAAGAACATATGCTTAAAGCCGAATTCGGGATCCTTTTCCGCATTTTCTTCTAAAGCAAAAATCCCTTTAGAAGCGTTAGTTAAGTCATCGCTGAAAACTGGATCAAAAATATATTTTGCACCTTCAGGTACACGATCAGGATGCTCAGTTTTTTCTTTTTCGGTTCTAAAGTCAACGTCATATTTTACGCCGTGTTTTTGCAATAAATCTAAGTCTGATGAAGAAAGATCAGCTAAATTTCCGGTTCTAAGCAATTTATTGTATTTGATAGTTTGACCAGATACGGTTTTATAGCCCCCAAGTTCGCGGAAATTGCGACCATTTTGGATGCCAATTAATTTTGTCTCATAATTTTCGCTCATTAATATTTTTCCTCACTAAAGTTATTTAAATACAGTATTATTACTTTAACATATTTTTTCATAAATATTTTAGATTTATTAGATCTATAAAAAGAAAACAAATTTATTAATTGTTATAATTAATGGTAAAATTACAATGTAAAGATGCAAATTCCATTTGGAGATGATTACTTATGGTAAAAGATTATAACAATATTTTAGTTCCTGTTGATGGATCTGAAACAGCAGAGCGTGCATTTGATAAGGCAGTAAAGATTGCTCTTGATAATAACGCTCACTTGGATGTATTAAACGTTATCGATACTCGTCAATTCATGGGGGAAATGCAAGATACTTTGATTTCTGGAGACACCATTTATCAAATGACCCAAGATTCTGAGGAGTATCTTAAGAGCTTAAAAGAATGGGCTAAGGAACATTTTAACTTTACTGATGTTTCTTATCACATTCGTTACGGTTCGCCTAAGAGAATCATTGCGGTTGATTTTATTAAGGACCACCACAATGACTTAATTATTATGGGTGCAACTGGTATGAATGCAGTGGAAAGAATGCTAATGGGAAGCGTTACTGCTTACGTTAACCAACATGCTTTATCTGATGTTTTAATTATTAAGACTGATATTGATAACAAAAAAGTCGCAAAACCTAAGAAAAAATATTTCTAAAAAGCGAACATTAAAAAATCACTCTATTATTTACTAATGGAGTGATTTTTTTATAAAGTGGATCGATCCAATTCAATCAATTAAAAATTACGAGCGCTTTCATTAAAATAATAGTACCCAAGTACGAATATTTTTGGTATGATACATAAGAACGAACGTTAGTACTAGGGAAGGAAGAGCGATGATGGTGAATTTCGATTACAACATTATAAAACGTAACCAAGATTCAGTGGCTCGTTCTTGGGCTGGTTCTTTCTGGGGATCAGTCTTCATTGGTGTTGGCGCTTTCGTTGGTTTTTTAGCGACTTTTAAGACTCGATGTGATTAGCTATTTTTGTCAGCTTATCATATTGAGTCTTTTTTTGTATTTGTCATTTAATGTGTTTCATTAGGAGGAAACGATGAAAAAGTTCAAAAAAGTCTTGGTTGGCCTTTTTGCAATTTTACTTGCTGTTGTTGCAACTGCTTGTTCTAACAAGTCAAATAGTTCAAAAGATGGTTATACGCCTAAGTCATTAACTATCCAATTTGTACCTAGTCAAGCTGCTAATAAACTTGAAGCTCGTGCTAAGCCTTTAGAAAAGATGCTTTCAAAGAAACTTGGTATCCCAGTTCATGTTTCAATGTCAACTGACTACAACACTGTTGTTGAAGCAATGAAATCTAAAAAGGTTGATGTTGGTTTCTTGCCACCAGATGGTTACGTATTAGCTCACAAGCAAGGAGCAGCTAATGTTTTACTTCAAGCACAACGCTACGGTGTAAAACAACCAGGTGGTCAAGCTACTAAGAACTTGGTTAACTCTTATAGAGCCGAAATTCTTGTTAAGAAGGGTTCTAAGATTAAGTCTTGGAAAGATTTAAAGGGTAAGAGTATTTCAGTTCAAAACCCAACTTCTTCAGCAGGATATGTTTTCCCAGTTGCTGAACTTGAAGAAAAAGGATTAAACGTTCCAAAAGATTGTAAGTTAGTTACTGTTACTGGACACGACCAAGCAGTGCTTAACGTATTAAATGGCGATACTGACGCAGCATTTGTTTTTGAAGATGCTCGTAACATCGTTAAAAAAGATAACCCTAAGATTATGGACCAAGTTGTTCCAATTTACTTCACTAAGCCAATTCCTAACGATACTATTTCTATTAGAAGCGATATGTCTAAGTCATTCCAAAAGAAACTTGCAAAGGCATTTATTGAAGTTGGTCAATCTAAAGAAGGTAAGAAGATTATCGAATCTGTTTACAGTCACGAGGGCTACACTAAGTCTAAAGACAGTAACTTCGATATTGTTCGTAAATATGACAAGATTATTGCCAAGGACAAGAAATAGTCAATTAAATATAGCTTAGTTAGTAAAAAGATAATTGTCTCTAAAAGATGATTATCTTTTTATGCACTGTAAACAATATAAATATGTTAAGGAGAAATTTAGATTAAATGGCAGCTACTAATCAGCCAATGATTCAACTTAAAGACGTTAGCAAAATTTATGATAACGGAACAGTTGGTTTAAAGGATATTAACTTAAATATTGATAAGGGAGAATTTGTAGTAGTGGTAGGTTTATCTGGTGCAGGTAAATCAACATTACTTCGCTCTATTAATCGTCTACAAGATGTTTCTAAGGGAGATATCTTAATTGATGGTAAATCAATTACGTCTGCTAAAGGAAAAGACTTGCGTGAAATCCGTCGTGATATCGGTATGATTTTCCAAAGTTTTAACTTGGTTAAACGTTCAAGCGTTTTGCGAAATGTTTTAACTGGTCGAGTTGCATATTATCCAACTTGGAAGACAACTTTTAACTTATTTACTAAAGAAGATAAGCAAAAAGCGTATGAAGCATTGCAACGTGTTGATTTGGCAGATAAGGTTTATACTCGCGCAGACCAACTTTCTGGTGGACAACAACAACGTGTTGCTATTGCTCGTGTACTTACTCAAAATCCTAAAATTATTTTAGCCGATGAACCAACAGCTTCTCTAGATCCTCAAACTTCACGTCGAGTTATGCATGACTTAAAGATGCTTAATGAAGAATACGGTATGACAGTTGTTGCTAACCTTCACAGCGTTGAACTTGCTAAAGAGTTTGGAGATCGAGTAATCGGTGTCCGTGCCGGTCAAATTGTTTATGATGGCAAGATGAGTGAAACTTCTCAAGCTGTCTTTGACGATATTTACAATGGCGGAAACGGCAAGAAAGGGGAAGAAGATGCCTAAATCTAAGGAACAGCATTTAGCTGAATTACCTAAAAAGAAATTTAAAATTATGAACCTTGTTTGGGTCGTAATTATGGTTTTAGGTCTCTTTCTTTCGGTAAATGTAACCAATACGCACATTAGCGTTTTGTTTAATAACTTTAGCCAATTTACCGATATTTTTGTGCAAATGTGTCACCCAGACTGGGGATATGCTGCTACAGCAGTTCCGCTTTTAATTGAAACAATTAAAATGGCTATCTTAGGAACTGTGATTGGTTCAGCTATTGCATTTGTATATTCGCTTTTAATTGCAAGAAATATTGTTAAAAATAAGGCAGTTACTGGCATTTTAAGAGTGATCATGAACATTGTTAGAACTATTCCAGATTTACTTTTGGGTGCAATCTTTGTTGCAATTGTTGGTATTGGCCCAGTTGCCGGTGTGTTAGCCTTATCAGTATTTACTTTCGGTGTAGTTGTTAAATTGTTTTATGAAGCAATTGAAACCATTGATCCAGGTCCAATTGAAGCTTTAACTGCTGTTGGGGCAAACAAGCTTCAAATTATCCATTTTGCTGTGATGCCACAAATTATTACTTACTTTATTTCTTATGTTTTATATGCATTTGAAATTAACGTCAGAGCTTCAACAGTTCTTGGATATATCGGTGCTGGTGGTATCGGTCTTTACTTGCAACAAACTCTACAAGTCTTTGACTATGCTAAAACTGGTCTAATTATTTTGATTATTATCGTCGTCGTAGTTCTTATCGACTATGTTTCTACTAAATCTCGGGAGGCGTTGATGAAATAATGGATACTACAATGAAAAAACTACCTCCTAAACCAATTGACACTAAGAAAAAAATTAAGCATTGGGTAATTGCAATTGTTACTGTAGCTTTAATTATTTGGTCATTTGTAGGAATGAACTTTGGTGGAATAAAAGCGACTGCTGGTCAAATTGCCGGTGCTATTTTGGCTGGTATTTTCCATCCAGATTGGTCTTATGTATATAACGGAAGCGGCGAAGATCTAATTTCTCAATTATGGGAAACAATCTGTATTGCTTTCTTGGGTACTTTTATTTCTGCAGTTATCTCATTACCTTTTGCTTTCTGGGCAGCTAACACGCGCCACAAAAAATGGTATACTTCCCGCTCGGGAAAAATTGTTTTAGCTGTTATTCGGTCTTTCCCAGAAATTGTTTTGGCTTTGATGTTTATTAAAGCTGTTGGACCTGGTTCGGCAGCCGGTGTTTTAGCTTTAGGTTTTCACTCCGTGGGGATGCTTGCTAAATTGTTCTCGGAAGCAATTGAGAACCTTGAAGAAGGAGCTAATGAAGCTGTTACAGCAGCTGGTGGATCTAAGTTTAACATTATTATGTTTGCAACAATGCCAAACTTAATGCCAGCTTTAATTTCTAATACTTTGTACCGCTTTGACGTTTCAATTCGTTCAGCATCCATTCTAGGTTTAGTTGGTGCTGGTGGTATTGGTTATCCATTAATTATTGCCTTGCAATATCGTCAATGGAACCGTGTAGGTGTTATCTTAGTTGGTATTATTGTCATGGTTGTCATTATTGACTGGATTTCTGGCTGGATTCGAAAGAAATTAGTCTAATTTATTATTTAAACGAGTAGAATTTTTAGCTACTCGTTTTTATTTTTGTCAAATTCTAAATTTTTTTGTAATATCTACCTATAATAATGATAAGTAAAGGAAAAAAAGAACTTTTTTGTTATAATGGAAGTTGTATTTCAAGGAGGACAATGATGGATAATTTAACTACCATGACATTGGCTGATGATATTGCTTTATCACAAGAAAAAATTATCAACGGTCAACAAGACCTGAATACCAAAAGAATTTATAATGAAATTAATAGTCTAGGCATTCTTGATAAGCCAATCGAAGAATACTTTGATATGACTCAAGATGAATACTACAACAGTGAATCTGATGGTAAATTAACTCTACTTCATTTAGATCAACCACTAAGTGAATTAAGCGATCGCATTTTGACTAGTCATGTAGATGGCTATGTTGATAAGGATGAAATTAATTTAACCTATAATCATGAAGATCCATTGCAAGATGGTAGCTATGATCGTGCTACTGACTTACATGTACTTTTATATAGTTTGAAAGTTATTGGTGCTGTCAGAGCAATTGCTCCAGATGACTTAAAAAAGGTTTTGTCTAAAGATGCGGTTTTATCATTGGGTCTTGCCGCAGCTGCTTTGGCAAAAAATTAACCCCAAGGCCAATTAAAGGCCTTTTTTTGTGTGATGAGTGGGGAAGAGTATCATGAAAATTATCAACAAAACCAAAGGTATGATTGATAAGTTTTCCGGGATGACTCGGAAGATGATGCGAAAGAAAAATAATGTTCCATTTGACGGAATGCAAAAATACATGACTGTCGGTGAGTATAACGTTGGAGCACCAGAAGGCACGCCACATGGCGAAGAATATAAGCTTATTGTTTACAAAGATACTGATAATGTTTTGCACCAAGCTTTGCGTTCAGTGAACGCTTCTGATTTAGCACCAGCTTATGTCAGAAAGTTTGATAAAAGGTTAAATCGGTATACTGCCTTTGTTAATAAGCGGACCGGGCGTCGTTATATCGTTGAAGATCAGTTAGATCAATTAGTCGACTATGTAAAAAAGCATAGCAGAAAAGGCTATAATTCGATTAATATTGGCGTTTTAACTGATACTCATTATAAAGATACTGATAGTATTGATTTTTATGGCCATAACGGTTTAAGACATGTTAAGGAATTTAATTATCTTGAAGACAAAGACATTTTAGACTTAAAAGCTCATTTAGGCGATTGGATGGATGGGTCTGATCCAGGCTTAGTAGGTGAAGCCGAATTAATTTCCTTATCACGAACATTTCGCTCTAAAAAGACTAATTTTGCTGTGATTAAGGGGAATCATGATGAAAATGACAAATTTGATGAACATCATGATTTAAGGGCTAGTTTTCCTGAAAATGAATTCGAAGATATTATGTGGCCAAGCATGTATGCACAAGATGGCATTCATTACATCACGCGTAAACATGGTGTCGCATACTTCGATAAAGATGATGTCAGAATTATTACCGTTAATACTTCTGACTTACCCTATGAATTAGACGATCAAGGAAAGAAAAAGTATGATACGAAGCTTTCTTTAGCTATTCGTGAAGACCAGATGCAAGAAATTATCGAAATTCTTGAAAATTCAAATGGTAAAACGATTATTTTCATGAGTCATGCTAACCCTATTACTCGCAAGGGAACAAATGCCCTAAAATTCAATGGCCGTTCGCTACATGAATTGATGGTTGCTTTTAATCAACATGAAAAAGGATACCTTAATTCTAGAGACGTTCCTCCTGAATTTACCTTAGCTAATAGCTTTGATTTTACGAAAATTAAGAATGCAAAAATAGTTGCATATTTCTGTGGACACCGTCATACTGAGGACCAATATCGGATTAATGGTATCCAATATATATTTTTTAATTGTTCGGCCCTTATGGGACCAAACCATGCGCTTACTACGCAATATAATAAGCGCTGGAATAGACAAATGGATCATGCTAATGAAGCAGCAGGCTACATTGTAAATGTTGATATTAAAAGACATTTACTACAGGTATTTGGTTATGGTGCGGCTTCTAAGAGAAGATTCTATCGAATTTAGTTTTTGAAATGTAAATAGCTTATAATAAGACTACTGTTTATTTTGAGGTGAAAGTTACTTATGTGTGGAATTTGTGCGTTTTTCGATCCTGAATTGAAGGATAAAGACTGTGCTATTCAAGGAATGATGGACACGATCAAGCACCGTGGACCATCTTCAGATGGAAAGTATACCAATGATCAGGTGGCTTTAGGTTTTAGACGTTTATCAATTATTGATTTGCGTGGCGGAAGTCAACCTATTTTTAATGAAGATAAAAGTAGAGCAATTATTTTCAATGGTGAAATTTATAACTTTAAACCATTAAGAAAAGAATTAATTGATGCTGGTCACACCTTTACTACTAAAGCTGATACTGAAGTTTTACTTCACGGCTATGAAGAATGGGGAATGGACGGCTTATTGAAGCGCGTTCGTGGTATGTTTGCCTTTGTAATTTGGGATGATAATACTAAGACTTTATATGGTGCACGTGATTTCTTTGGAATTAAGCCAATGTATTATTCAGACCAAAATGGTAAGTTGATCGTTGGTAGTGAATTGAAGAGTTTCTTAGCTTATCCTGGCTTTAAGAAGGAATTAAATACTGAAGCAGTTAAGCCATACTTAATGAATCAATACAATGACTTAAAGGAAACTTTCTTTAAGGGTGTTTACCGCTTCCCAGCAGGTCACTGGTTTGAATATAAAGATGGTAAAATGAAGACTCATCAATACTGGGATGCTAAGTATGTTGAGAATAGCTTAAGCTTTGACGAAACTTTAGATAAGATCAACGAAGATTTAAAGGAAACTGTTGACTTATATAGAAACGCTGACGTACCAGTTGGTGCGTTCTTATCTGAAGGTATTGATTCTTCTTACTTAACTAGCTTACTTGATCCTGAAGATGTCTTTTCAGTTTCTTTTGATGATTCAACTTATAACGAAGCATCGAAGGCTAAGGCACTTTCTGATTTACATGGCTGGAAGTTCTTCGCTGATAAGGTTGATGCAGATGAAGCCATGCGCGACTTTCCAGAAATGCAATATCACATGGATGAACCAGATGCTAACCCATCAATTATTCCATTATGGTACTTGTGTAAATTGGCTAGAAAGCATGTTACTGTTGCTCTTTCTGGTGAAGGTGCTGATGAATTATTTGCTGGTTATGTAAACTATGGAATGCATACGCATAACGACGTAATCAAGGTCTTTACTGCCGGTTTGAAGAAATTACCTAAGAAGAGCCGTGTTCGCTTAGCTCATAAGATTAAGAAGATGCCTAACTTCCCAGGTAAGGTACATATGTACACTAACTTAGCAGAACCAAGCGAGTTTTACGTTGGTCAATCCGTAATTTATGATATGGATTATCCGACTATCTTTACTTCTAAAGATGCTAATAATATCTTACGTGATAAGTACAAGAATGATTTGACAGTTAATGGCATTTATCAAGAAGACTTCAAGAAAGTTAAGAATATTGATGAAGTTAAGCAAATGCAATATATTGATCTTCACCACTTTATGCTTAATGATATTGAGCAAAAAGCAGATAAGATCTCAATGGCTCACTCATTAGAGTTACGTGTGCCATATCTTGATAAGAAGATTGCAGAGCTTGCTAACTCAATTCCAACTAAGTATTTAGTTAACCGTCATGATACTAAATATGCTCTTCGTAAGGCCTCTGAAAAAGTCTTGCCAGAAGAATGGGCACAAAGACCAAAGCTTGGCTTCCCAACACCAATCAAGCAATGGCTTAAGGAGCCTAGATTCTATAAGCAAGTTAGAGAATTGTTTACTGAAGACTTTGTAAATGATATTTTTGACCAAAAGAAGATTGTTAAATTACTTGATGATAACTACAAAGGCGATGGCTCAGCTCGTCGTCAAATCTGGGCAATTTACACTTTCTTAGTATGGTACAAGTTGTTCTTTGTTGACTATGATGAAACTGTTAAAAAGTATCAGCATGTTCAACCAGAGGTTGCAGAGTTAATTGAAAGTGGCAGACTTGTTTAATTAAAGTTAGAGAGAAGTACGGATACGAAATGGTACAAGCAAAATTTACTCCTATTTTATTAGGTAGCGACATCAATGTTTATGGAATGGCACGTTCATTCAATGAAGCCTATGGAATTAAGGTTCAAGCATGGGCAGCTAGCCAATTAGCAGCAACGCGTTACTCTAAAATTGTTGATGTGGAAGTTCATGAAGGCTTTGAAGAAGATCCAGGCTTTATGAACGTAATGAAGCAGAAAATTGAAGAATACAAGAATCACCCAGAACCAGTTATTTTAATCGCTTGTGGGGATGGATATGCAGAATTACTTGCTAAGCACAAAGATGAATTAAAGGATACTTTCGTTGTTCCTTATATTGATTATGACTTGCTAGAGAAGTTAATTTCTAAAGAGGGATTCTACGAAATTGCTGAAAAATATGGTCTTCCATATCCACATACTAAGATTGTGACCATGGATGACTACAAGGCTGAAAATTACTTAAATTTACCATTTGATTATCCAATTGAATTAAAGCCAGAAGATCCTGTTTCTTGGTTAAATTGTCAATTTGAAGGCCGTAAAAAGGCATTTACTATTCACGATGAGACTGAATTAGTCGATATTGTGGGCAAGATTTATACTAACGGTTATACTGAAGACTTGATTTTGCAAGACTTTATCCCAGGCGATGATTCTAACATGCGTGTTCTTAATGCCTACGTTGATAAAGACCACAAGGTTAAGATGATGTGTCTAGGCCATCCACTTCTTGAAGACCCTACTCCACAATCAATCGGTAACTACATGGCAATTTTGCCAGCATTTAGTCAAAAACTTTATGATACAGTTCAATCATTCCTTGAGAAGTTGAATTATACAGGAATGGCCAATTTTGACATTAAATATGATCCAAGAGATGGAGAATACAAGTTCTTTGAAATTAACTTGCGTCAAGGTCGTTCAAGTTTCTATGTAACTTTAAATGGCTATAACTTGGCTAAGTGGTATGTAGATGATTATGTAGAAGATAATTTAAAAGATAAGCCAACTGTATACGGCAACAAAGATGGTGCTAACTACATGCTTTGGCTTGGGGTTCCTAAGAAAATCTTTAAGGAATATGCTTATGATAACGGCTCAAAGCGTTTAGCTGAAAAATTAATTGATGAAGGTCATTATGGTACTACTGTCTTTTATGATAAAGATCGGAGTTTCAAACGTTGGCTATTAATGCGTTATATGTTCCACAACTACTATGCTAGATACAAGAAGTACTATGAGGTAAATAAGGGACAATATTTTGAAGAAGAAGCTAAGAAGTTAAAAAAACAAGCACTTCGTGATGGTCAACAAGAAAACCATGAAAATGAAATTTAGTTAAGAAATACCCTCTAAGTAGAATGAGATTGCTTAGAGGGTATTTTTGTATCTAAAAGTATTAAAATAAAGATGATAGGAAAGCTACTTGAGAAAGTAGGAAAATAGAATGATTGACTGGGGATTAATGGCTCTATGCATAGTAACGATGTTACTAGGATTTTTTGAGCTGTACCGTACTTTTAGATTTTATAAATGGGATAAAAAAACTAAAGAAATGCCAACTGCACCTTATGTGATTTATTTTGGAACGTTTTTTAGTGGGATATTAATTGTCGTGTCAGCTATGTTTATGATGGGGAATACTTCATTGACACTTCCTAAAATTTTTTACATAATTTTGGGAATTATTCTAGTGGTCGTGGCAGTTTTAATGTATCGTCGTGGGCACCAAATGGCGAAGAAATTAGGTAAGGATGATAGTAACATTGCTGTTTGGCAAACCTATTTGATTAGCACAGTAATTTTAATTACTGGCTTAATTAATTTTCTTAGATGATAAAAGAGAGCTGAAATTCAGCTCTTTTTTTGTCCAATAAATTGTGGCTTATTATTTGCTAATAATTTTCTACTTTACTGATTATAGAAAAAGTTTAAAATTCTCTTCTTTCTTGTCTGACGTGAATTTTGCTAAATACAATATATATGTTCTGAAAAGTCAATACCTACAATATCATGTAGTTTTTGGTAGAATATAACCATACATATTGTGAAAGAAGAGAATGACCATGTTACAACAAGATGCTCAAATTAAATCAATTACTCAAATGACCCTTCCAGAAACAGCCATTAAAAGAGATGGTAGCATCTATCCTTTTGCTCTTTACAAAATTGAAATGGTCTTAGACAACTTGCATCTTACAGAACATGAAGCAGATATTTTACCTTCTATTTTGAAAAAATTAAATGGTGTAAAACAAACTTCTACGAAAGATATTGCAGATGCCTTTGTCCAAACTTTAACAGAACTAGGATTTGATGATGAAGCCAATGCTTACGTAGATTATCGCAGGGAAGACGAAGCTAATTTTGAAAAGCAAACGGAAACTACCAACCGTCTGGATCGTTTAGTCCACCATGATCCAACGATTGTTAATGAAAACGCCAATAAAGACTCACGTGTTTTTTCAACTCAGCGTGATTTAACTGCTGGTGTTGTTGGTAAGACGATTGGATTGACAATGATGCCTGAACATATTGCTAAGGCGCATCTACGCGGCGATATTCACTGGCATGATTTAGACTATACTCCACTTAGCCCGTTAACTAATTGCTGTTTGATTGATTTTAAAGAAATGCTTAGTCATGGCTTTACGATTGGAAATGCCAATATTGAGTCTCCTCATTCAATTGAAACTGCTACGGCGCAAATGTCGCAAATTATTGCTAATGTAGCTTCCAGTCAATATGGTGGCTGCTCAGCTGATAGAGTTGATGAAGTTTTAGCTCCTTATACTGAAAAGAATTACCATAAGAATATTAATGAAGCGCGCGAATTTTTTGATGATGAAGAAAAAATCAAGGCTTTTGCAATCAAGAGAACTAAGAAAGACATCTACGATGCTATGCAAGCTCTTGAATACGAAATTAATACCTTATTTTCAAGTCAGGGACAAACTCCATTTACTACTTTAGGATTTGGGTTAGGAACTTCATGGATTGAGCGCGAAATTCAAAAGGCTATCTTGAAGATTAGAATTGAAGGTTTAGGTAAAGATAAAAGAACTGCTATCTTTCCTAAATTAGTTTTCACCTTAAAGAAGGGGCTTAACTTACATCCTGGCGATCCAAACTACGATATTAAGGAATTAGCCTTAGAATGTTCAACTAAGCGGATGTACCCAGATATTGTTAGCTATGACATGATTAAGAAAATCACAGGTTCATTTAAGGCTCCAATGGGTTGTCGTTCATTTTTACAGGGCTGGAAAGATCCAGAAACTGGTAAGGAAGTAAATTCTGGTCGAATGAACTTAGGTGTTGTTACTTTGAATTTACCTAGAATTGCAATGGAATCAAAGGGTGACAAAGATTTATTCTGGCAAATCTTTAGAGAAAAAGTTCAAACAGCGCATGAAGCTTTACAAATTAAGGCTAAGCGTTGTACTGAAGCCGGTCCTGATAATGCCCCAATTCTTTACGAATATGGTGCTTTTGGAAAGCGTCTGAATGCAGAAGATAATGTAAATGACTTATTTAAAAATGGTCGTTGTACTGTTTCTTTAGGTTATATCGGCTTATATGAAGTCGGTACCGTTTTTTACGGGCCAAACTGGGAACACAATGAAGAAGCTCATCAATTTACAATTAATATTGTTAAAGAGCTTCATGACTACTGCGCTAAGTGGGAAAAAGAAGATCCAAATCACTACCATTACAGTGTTTACTCAACTCCAAGTGAAAGTTTAACTGATAGATTTTGCCGTTTAGATACTAAGAAATTCGGTAAAGTGAAAGATATTACTGACAAGGAGTACTACACTAATTCTTTCCACTATGATGTTAGAAAACACCCAACTCCATTTGAAAAATTAGCCTTTGAAGCACCATATCCATTTTATGCGGCTGGTGGCTTTATTCACTATTGTGAGTACCCAAACCTTAAACAAAATCCTAAGGCTTTAGAAGCTGTTTGGGATTGGGCTTATGACAAGGTAGGATACTTAGGAACTAACACTCCAATTGATCAATGCTATAAGTGTGGTTTTAAGGGTGAATTTAAGGCAACTGCTAAAGGATTTGAATGTCCTCAATGCGGCAACCACGACCCAGAAACTTGTGATTGTGTAAAACGTACTTGTGGCTATCTTGGTAATCCTTTGAAGCGTCCGATGGTTCATGGTCGTCACGAAGAAATTGTTCACCGTGTAAAGCACTTGAACTTAGGAATGGAAGAAAAAATGGCTAAGGATGAAGTTAGAAAGAATGACGAATATTAATGCCAGAAAAAGATAAAAACAGTCAAGAAGGTCCTGATGTTCGAGGTAACTTAATTAAAGTTAATGTTGGCGGCGATACAATTTTTGTTGATTCTAACCAATATAAGCCGCAAGTTGAACATGCTAAAAAATTAAAGCAGCAACATAGGAAACCTAAAAATCCTAAACCACAAGAATGGATATCGGAAGAATATTCTAAGCATAAAATTGCGGACTATAAACCATTTAACTTTGTTGATGGGGAAGGCGTTAGATGCAGTTTATATGTAAGCGGATGTTTATTTGATTGCCCTGGCTGCTATAATTTGGCAGCGCAGAACTTTAATTATGGACGTCCTTATACCCAAGAGTTAGAAGATAAAATTATTGAAGATATGTCTCAATCTTATGTGCAAGGATTGACTTTATTAGGCGGAGAACCATTTTTGAATACTTGGGTTTGTTTAAAATTGATAAACCGGGTGCGCAAAGAATTCGGACATACTAAAGATATTTGGTCTTGGTCAGGTTATACTTGGGATGAACTCCAAAAAGAAACGCCAGATAAGAAAGAAATGCTTTCAAAAATTGATATTCTGGTTGATGGCCGCTTTATGGATGACTTAAAGGATCTTACTTTACAGTTTCGTGGTTCAAGTAACCAAAGAATTATCGATGTTCAAAAGTCTCTTAAAGCTAAGAAAGTCATTATTTGGGACAAGCTAGTTAGATAAGTTTGATAGAATAAGGGAAACGATAAAGTTTCTCTTATTTTTTTAGGTGAAAAAGATGCAAGAAAAGAATTTGAAATTAGTCGATAAAATTATGACAGCTCTTCAAAAAGTAGAAGATCCTGAACTACTAGTTGATGTGGTTAATCTAGGCTTGATTTATGGAATTGATATTGAAGGAGATCATGCCACGATTAAGATGACTTTAACTATTGTTGGCTGTCCCTTGTCGACATATCTACAAAATGCAATTGAAAAGGCAGTTTTGACGGTTCCTGAGATTAAGACTTGTGATGTGAAATTAGTTTGGTACCCGGTTTGGAGTCCAGAAAGAATGACGACAGCTGCTAAGCAGCAATTAGGGATGCTTGATAATGAACAAGCTCTTGATCAAGAAGAAGAAATTGAAGACACCGAAGAAAAGCAAAAAATCGTTGACTTTTCAGTGCCGATTAAGAAACTAGCTGAAGAATATCCGGATTTCGTTCAAATTATGTATGATTGTGGTTTTACTAGAATTAAAATTCCGGGCTTATTATCAACAGTCGGACGTGTGATGACCATTCCGCTTGGAGCACAGGCAATGAAAATTGATCTGAATAAGATAAAGCAGGCTTTTGAAAATAAAGGCTACAAGGTGATTGATAAATGAAAGAATTAGATAAACAACGCCAAGAGGCAATTTTGAAAATTTTAAATTTTATTCAAAATGGTGGAGAATTAGAAGAAGCAAAAAAAATGTTTCAAGCTGCTTTTGATCAGGTTGATGTGGCTGAGATTACAGCAGCTGAAAGAGAATTAATTGCGCAAGGACTTGATCCAAGAAAGATTCAATACCTGTGTAATGTTCATGCGGATGTTTTTAAAGGCAATATTAAAGAAAATAAAGAAAGTCCAGAATTCGAAACGCCTGGCCATCCTGTTCATACTTTTAAACTAGAAAATATTGTAATTAAATCTTTAATTAATGATGCCTTGCTTCCTGATTTGGCTAAGTGGGAAGCTGGATCTTCTGATGCTCTACCTAAGTTGAAGCAAGAGTTAAAAGATCTGGCAAAAATTCACTATCACTATGCCCGTAAAGAAACTTCTATGTTTCCACTTATGACTAAGTATGGTATTACTGCTCCACCTAAAGTTATGTGGGGTGTTGACGATAAAATTAGAAAATTAATTGGTCAAGCTAATATGCTTGTTAATCAAAAAAATGTGGATCCAAGTGAAGTTGCTAGTGTAATAAAAAGTGCTGCTCATGAAGTTCTTGAGATGATTTTCAAAGAAGAAAAAATTATGCTTCCAATGCTTGATGAAGTTGCTAGTGAAGAAGACTGGGGCAATGTTAAGAATGAAGAAGAGCAGATTGGCTATACTTTAATTCAAAAGCCGATGAACTGGAAGCCAAAGATAAAGCCAAAAGCTGCAGGGCCGATCTCTTTAGATAAGTTAAGCAGTTTAGCCTTGAACTTTGCAGAAGGTAGCTTAAATTTAGAACAGCTGTCAGCAATCTTAGACTTATTGCCATTTGCGATAACGTTTGTCGATGAACATGACAAGGTTGCATATTTTGGTGGGGGAGTAAGTATTTTTCCGCATTCTAAAAATGCGATTGGCAATAGTGTATATTCTTGTCATCTTCCTGAGAGTGTGCCACGAGTTAAGAAAATTTTTGATGATTTCCATCAAGGAAAGAAAGATAAGTATGAATTTTGGTTTGAGCCGCGGCATATGGGGCGATATTTATATTTGCAATATTTAGCCGTTCGAAAAGATGGAAAGTATTTGGGATGCTTAGAGGTTGCACAGGATGTAACAGAAATTAGAAGCTGGACAGAAGAAAAAAGATAAAAAATAGCTCGTATTTTGCGAGCTATTTTTGTTTGGAATCTATTGTGTGTTATGTTAAAAATGTAATCTATAAAACTTAATTTTGTTTTCCATTAATTTACGCGAATGTCAATCATAACTTTTATTTAACCTGTAAAGTATATGTATTGGAAATTCGTAATAATGTAATAATTGATAAAATTCTAGTATAATAAGAATAGCAATCTCTAGAGTTAATACTGATAAAGTAGTAAATTGAGTTGTTATAATAAATTAATCAAAAATCCTATAAGAATTATTTTTAACGCGTTAAAATAACTATAGAAATCTTATAACTATTACCAATTTAAAATTGAAGGGACAGGCTAAAATGTTATTCAATAAAAAAGACTTTGATTCTAAACAACGTTTTAGTATTAGAAAATTGAGCGTTGGTGTTTGTTCTGTTTTACTTTCAACTTTATTTCTAACTTTTAATGAAGGTCAGACAGTTCACGCAAGTACGAATGTTAATGCGGCGGACACTACAACGACTAGTGTATCATCTAATACTACTAATAATAGTTCTGATAATAATACTGATAAAAAAGATGACTCAAAAGTAGAGGCATCTTTTTTGGCAACCGCTGAAAAGCATGCCCCAATTCCAATTGCTGCTGAAATTAAGAGTAACAAGTCAGAAGATCAGACAAATAGTGCATCTGCTGAAACTGCTACTCAAGTAAGTAAATCTAAGCAAGCGCAAAGTCAAACAACTACTAATATTGTTAAAGCTACTGATACTCAAGCGGCAACTTCTTCAAAAGATAGCTCTGACACAGCAAGTTCTAAGGATAATTCTGCTCAAAATACTGTTGAAAAAAATAGATCAACCTCAACTTCAAAATATACACCTGTCTTAACTAGCGAAACTTCCGTTTCTACTAAAGCTAATCAAAGTAATAGTAATTCTGCTACTCAAGAAAAATCGAATATTAAACCTGTTATCCCACACGCTGATTCAACTGAACATATTGCACCAGAGCCTTACAGGATGGATAGCGACTCACCTGCTTATGTAGTTGCTGGAAGTGATTTAACGAATTTAGCTTCAAAATTTATTTCCAATGCGGATGCTTTAACTCAAAGCGGGGCTACTTTTTCTTGGGATGGCAATGTTCCAACTGCAACGCAACAAGATGCCATTGATGGTAATACGATATCTGGAACTATCAGAGTAACGTATAAAGATGGTACAAGCACAACTATTGATATTGAATCTTACGTTGAAGCACGATCACAGCTTCAACCAAGTACCTTCTACTATGTGAATAGGGTAAACGATACCCCAGACTTTAATACCGCCGATGCTAATGGCAATGATTTTTCTACAATTCTTAACAATACATACGTATATGATCCGACTGCCTTTTCTTACAAGATATTAGGGACACTGGATACAAGTAGTTTAGGTATCCACTGGGCCAATGTTCAAGTTACGGATAACAATACTTTTGCTGGTGATCCCGATGCTCCTAAAGTTATCGGTGGTCTTTATGTTGTTAAGGTTCCTTACGTAGTTCAAGGGCTTAAATTACGGGATGATATTCCAACTGATGATAATGGTAATCCTGTAATTAATGCTCAGCTAGCAACAATGCCGAAGTCAACATCTGCAACACCGACAACACCAGAAGTTGCTTTTGATCCTGTCCGAGGTGGTGTGAATGGCTTATGGGGACAATATTTCTACCAAGATTATGCTTTGGCTTATGCATTAGGTATCAAAGTCTCGGCAAGCAATTGGATCGCTCCAACGGATTTAGTCAATACTAAGACCAACCACTTCGCAATAACTTTTAACAAGTTGTCTAATGCTACCCAGCAGGAAGTAGACGTAAATTATGTATCTGCTCCACATGCTGAGGATATGTATATCTATAATGCCACAAACAAAACTTATATGACTGGTCGACCAGAAAATGCGCAAGCAATTAAGGATTTGCTTGCTGCCGGCTACATGAATGATAAAGTTGGGGTAACGTTAGCTGATGGCACTAAGGTTTATGCTTCTAAGCTTGAGTATATTGAAAATCGTAATAACTTTGTTGTTGGTGGTGCAAGAAGCGGCAAATACAACATTAACTTCAATGCTAGTTTTGACCAGAAAAATAGCGCTGGTCAACCGTTGATTTTTTCAAATAACATTTTTAATACAGCAAGTGCTGACTTTAATGATGAGCTAAATAAGTGGTATCAAAAGACTAACAATATGACAGTTGCTAATTATGCTGCACCTACTGCTACAACATGGGATAAGGTTTCAACTAATGGGATTTCTTTAGCACCAACGCTCAAAGCTAGAGATGATCCCTACGTTCAAAACTTAACCGACGGCCCAGTTACTTTTGATAGTGAGGCACTCGAAAAATTGGTAAAAAACCCAAGTACGGGTGCAGAGGTAAAGAAAGTCCAGGGGACTTGGATAGTCAATATGACGCCTAACTCAATTCTGGAAAATAACACGAAATGGCCAGAAGGTACTAACCTCACTTGGGCCGGTAATGACGGCAGTACCAAATTAACCTTCGATAAAGCCGGTGAAAGCAAGACCGGGGATGTAACAATTACTCTTCCAAGTGGTTCGTCGTACACGGTTAAAGACATTACAGTTATCTCTAAAGCTAATGTGATCGCAAAGAGTGAAACTGTCGACTACGGAACTACTCTAACAGCCGCCGACTTAGTAACTAATAAAAATGTTTTCCCAGATGGTACGACTTATCAATTCGTCGATAATTCGGAACCAACTTGGGGTAAATCGGGTTCATATAATAATGTTAAAATTACAGCTACTTATCCTGGACCGGATGGTAAGCCAGTCACTACTGACGTTGCAAACTGTGCGGTTGCTATTAACGATAGCCGCAGCATCAAGGTATTAGTTGGCAGTGATGTTCCTTCAGTTGATAGTGTCTTGAACTTGCCAAGCACTTGGGAAGAACATACTGCATCTTGGACTACTTCACCTAACACCAACTCGACTAATGAGGGTGTAATTACGATCCATTATCCAGCTAGCAATTTGGATCAACAAATTAAGGTTTATGTAACGGTTATTCCGAAGACCACCGCAGTTGATGGACAAAACTTCTTCACCAATGGCGAGAAGTATGATGGAACTACTGGCAGCATTGCTAACGGCAATAACCAGGGAGCAATTTTAACCCAAGCTAATGGTCAAGCAATTGACTATACCACTTATAGTGGTCAAAAGACGCCGGGTGAGCAAACAGTTTATGATACGAAGACGACCAGTTACACACCAACTTACAGTTTGTCTGGTCTTGAAACCAATAGTGATGGTAGTTTAGTTAGTGGCGTTCAAACCGCAACAGTTCGCGTATCTGTACCTGAAGGCACGATTGGTGCCAAAGTAGACGCTGATGGCATTTACTACTATGAAGTAAATGCGAAGGTAAATATTGCTCAAAAAGTTAATTTTGAGTTTGTGGATGAATATAATGATAACAATGTTGTTGGTGAAACTTACTCACAAGAATTTGTTCCTGGAGTTGAAACAAATCTTAAATTCCATATGGCAATGCCAGACGGCTATGAACTAGGAAACGGTGCGTCAATTCCAAGTCAGTATACTTTGGCTGCTTTTAGTCAAACTACACCTGTTGTTCAAGTGCCAATTCACCAAAAGATGCACTTCTACATTACTTTCCATGATGAAGATTCAAATACTAATCTTGGGACGGTAGAAGTGTCAGGCAGTGCTGCAGCAGGAACTGGTGGCTATTATCCAAGCATTAACACGAAATTGACATTCCCAGCAGGTGCTAATGCAGGAGACTACTATTCTGTCTCAACTTCTGGAGTGCCAGATGGGGTACAGCTACTTGGAAGTTATGGAGTACCACTTACTGATCCAAAAGCTGATTGGACTACTCCAAACTATCAGTGGGAGAATACTTTCTCCGTTCTTAAGGCTTTAACCGGTGCAACGATGACCATTAATCTTAAGCACAAGATCCAGGAAACACAAGAACAACAAACTCGTAAGCCGACTGTGAACTATATTAAGGCTAAAGTTAATGCCGATGGTACTTATACGCCAGACGGGTCTGCATTTACTTCTGCTGTCCTTGATGTGTACTACTCAAGAACTAAGTCAAAGGATCTGGTTACTAAGAAAGTTACCTACACTCCATGGCTTTGGGATACCAAGCAAGGGCAGAATGGTTACCATGTTGAATCAGGTACTTGGACTAGCCTTCCACAAAGCTGGGGGAGCAGTTGTAGCTGATGTGCCGACATTGGATGGTTACACCGCTGCAACGGTTACTGATCAATCGGGTCAACCAGCAAATCAATTTGTTTACCCAACTTGGAATAAGGCAGGGACATCCGACGAAGGTAAGGAATCCTTAGCATATACTGAGAACGCTCCAATTTATGAAGCACGTCCAGTTCATACTGTTTTGTATATTCCAGTTGAACAACAAAAGAGAACGGTAACTGCTCATATGAAGTATGCTGATGCTGGTAGTTTAACTGGTCAGGATGTATTTCCAGATGAACAAATTAACCTTATTTATCAAAGAACTGGCAGTTTAGATCCTCAAACTAATAAGATTTCTTATGGTAATTGGACTTGGGCTACTAATGCTGGAAATAAGAATACTCCAGGATTTGAAGTGGTTTCAGGGAACGATTGGGCTAACTTAGGTAGTGAAGGTCATCCGCAAACTGGTTCTTGGAGGTTTAATGCGCCTAATAAACAAGGCTATACTACAGTTACTCATGCTCAAGATGGTAATTACAATACTGAGTGGAAAGGACAACCGACTTCTACCAGCTTTACTAACGGCACTAACACTGATTATTACTGGGCATATCGCAATGATTTTACAGTGTACTATGTGCCAAATTCGGAACTTAGCAAGACTGTAACTAGAACGATCAATATAACTGAACCTGAAAAAGCTACGCAAACTGTAACGCAAACTGCAACTATTAGTAGAAATTCGTATTTAAATAATAACGATAATGGCGTTGTTTATAGTGATTGGTCAACTGGCAACTGGTCTGCACAAAATGTTCCAACTCATGAAGGCTACACTATGTCAGCTACTCAAACAGTAAATGGTGTTACGACTCCACTTACATTGGTAAATGGTCAAATTCGAGCTGAAACAGTAACTGGTACTACACAAAATACGACTATTAACATCACTTGGGGTGCTGTAGCTACGGCAACCTTAACCGGTAATGGCGAAAGCACTTATAATGGTCAAGCAATTACTAATAGTGAACTTAATGATGGCTTGAAAGTAACCATTACCGGACCAACTGCAAGTTCAGGTACTTATACTTTGCAAAATGGGGACGTTGAATTTTCAACTGACGGTACAACTTGGTCAACTAACATGCCAATTAATGCTGGCAAGTATCAAGTTCGTTTAACCACACAAGGTGAAACTGGCATTAAGAACCAGTTCGGCAATAACAGTATTGTTTGGACTAGTGATGGGAAATCAACAATTACCAGCAATGCAACTTATACGATCAATAAGCTTGATAGTGCGGCCACAATGGCTAATGCCCAAACTGGCAATTATGATATGACCTACAATGGTGCAGCTCCAAACGCAATTGATCCTGCGAAGTTCCAATTTACAGCTATTGTGAATGGTCAAAGCGTTGTCTTAGATGCAACTGGGTTAACAAGTAATGACTTTGATTGGGTTGAAGGCGCTGCTCCAGTAAACGTTGGTATTTACCAAGTTATATTGAATAATGCTGGTTTAGCAAAACTGCAAAAAAACAATTCAAACTTTACTTTAACTAATGCTGGCAACGGAACATTCACTATTAATCAAGCTAATGCGTCAGCTACTTTGTCTGGCAGTGGAACTCGTCCATACAACGGCAATGCTGTTAGCGTTGATGATTTAAACGTAAGTAATGATAATAACCACATTACTTTGACCTTGCATTATCCAAAAGATGGCAACGCAGATTACTCAACTACGGTTAAGTTAAACGCGGGCGACTTTACTTGGAATACACCAAATGGTCAAGCTCCAGTTAATGCAGATAGTCAACCTTATACAATTGTTCTGAATTCAGATGCAATTGAAGGAATAATCAAGCAAGCTGTTGGCAGCGGTCAAAATGATGTAAGTAACGTTAAATTTGCTAGTGATTCAATCAGTGGTAGTGCAAATTACACAATCACACCATTAGAAAGTTCAGCAGAACTTTCTAATATTACTGATGGTAATTACACGAAAGTTTATAACGCTAAAACTACTAACCAGATTGATGCTTCGAAGTTGCACATTACTGCAAATCTTGGCGGTCAAAATGTGGACTTAGATACTACAGGAATCACTGGTAGCGACTATCAATGGGTTGATGCAAGTGGTACAGCGTTAACTTCTAATCCAAAGAACGTTGGTACTTACTACATCAAGTTAAGCGATACTGCTTTTGCTAAGTTGCAAGCACAGAACCCTAACTTTAAGTTAACTAACACTGGTTTGGGTGTTTACACAATTACACAAGCTAATGCAAGTGGTGAATTGACTGGTTCAAATAGCAAGGTATACAACGGCAGTGCAATTAGCCTTAACGAGCTTAACAGTAATGGTTCCATTAAGGTGACGCTTAACTTCCCAGGAGTAAACGGTCAAACTTACACTTTAAAGTCAGGCGACTACACGATTTCTGGTAATGCTACCGATGCTGGTGAGTATACGGTTACTCTGACAGATGCTGGTAAGACTAATGTTGAAAACTACATCAAGTCCTTAGCTGGCACTGGGCAAGGTGATGAAAGTAACGTTAAGTTCGCAGATAATGCAATTAGCGGTAGCGCAAGCTTTGAAATTACACCATCTGCTAATACGGTTAGCGTTTCTGGTACCCAAACCGAAACCTACAATGGTTCACCGATTAATGTGGTCTACGATGCTGACGACACTAACAGTGTGAAGGTTTCAATCACTCAAACTAGCGGTAATACTACCGGCGCTGTTGCAAGCTTAGCCGATGTAACTCTTGATTCAGGTGACTTTGCGATCGTTAACGGTCCAGCCGAAAATGTCGGTAGCTACCAAGTGAAGTTGACTGCTGCTGGATTAGCTAAGATTCAGAATGCTGTTGGTGATAACTATAGCCTGAGTCTTGCCGACACAACCGGTACGCTAGTTATTAATAAGGCAAAGGCCAGTGCAGTCTTTAGTGGTGATCCTTCATACACTTACACTGGTACTCCAGTAAGTACTGATGATTACCTAGGCCAATACTCAATTAAATTGAATGAACCAAATAATCCAACTTACAAGCTGGTTGCTGGCGATATTGAATTTAATGTTGACGGCAATTGGACAAGCCAAGCCCCTGTTAAAGTCGGAACGTATCAAGTTCGCTTATCACAGTCAGGCTGGAACCACATTAAGGCAATTAATAGCGATAATGTTGAGTGGGCTGCTACTGCTTCTGCAGGTAAAGGATCTTACACGATTGACCAGGCTAAAGTTACCGCTGATCTTAGTGGTAATAACTCAATGATTTACAATGGCTCACATGTAACTACTGCTGACTTGTATACTGAGGGTTCAACAATTAAGGTAGCTATTAACGGTACTGGAATTGCCAACTTGCCAAAGAGCTTCACTTTAGAAGATGGTGACTATACTTGGTCAACGAGTGATAACCAATCGCCAGTAAACGTTGGTAATTACACGATTAAGTTGACACAGGCTGGTATCAATAAGATCCAAAGTCAGATTGATCAGGTTGTGGGTGCTGGTAACGTGGTCCTTACGACAACAGCTGACGACGGAGGTTCTGCAAGCTTTGAGATTAAGCAGGCAGTTGCCGCTAATGTTCAGCTATATGGTAGAGAAAATACTATCTATAATGGCAATCCAGTCAGCTTTGATCCAACTAAGACTGAAACAGCTAACAACTTTGGCTTCCATAACGTTGAAAACTTAACAGTTCCTACTTTCACAGCTAGTGACTTTACTTGGTATGATGGTCAAGGCAATAAACTTTCATCTGCACCAACTAATGCTGGTACTTATTACTTGAAGCTGAATACTCAAGGTGAAAAGGCCTTTGCGGATGCTAACCCTAATTACACTTTTGAAGAAAATGGTAAGAGCACAATTTCTGGGGAAATCCCATATGTAGTAACTCCAGCTGAATTAACAATTGGTGTTTCAGGTAGTGCTTCTAAAGTCTTTAATGACAAGAATGCTGAAATTACGCAAGAGCAAATCAACAATGGCGATATTAAATTAGTTTGGGGCAATTCAACTACTGAGCCAACTGATTTAGGTAAATTTACTTTAACTCCATCTGATCTTGAAGTAGTTGATGCCAACGGCAAACATGCTATCCATGCTAATGCCGGGATTGGTGCCGATGGTCAACCTGTAAAAGGTAATCCTTACAAGGTTCAATTGACTGCTGACGCTATTAAAAGAATTAAGCAATTATCAGGTGCTGCTAATTATAAGATTAGTCAGTCAGCTAAGAGCGGTGAGTACTTCATTTATGAACATAAAGCTGAATTAACCTTAACTGGTAATCAAACGACTGTTTATGGAACAGCAATGCCATTTAGTCCAAGTAAGTATCAATTAGCCTTTACTAATTGGCTTTCTACTGATTTACCAGTTCCAAACTTAACTTGGAAAGACAATAAGCTTTTAAATAATGATAATGATACTGGACTTACCTGGACAGTTGGTGACTTATATGTTGAAGGCTATCCGGATGGTGGTGTTCCAACTAATGTCGGCACTTACCGCGTAAAAATTTCTAAGCAGCTAACTGATAAGTTACGCCAATTATTCCCAGACTATGACTTCTCGGGTAACATTGGGGAAAACGGTGTTGATGAACAGGATAATGAAGAGTTTGTTGAACCAAGTCATACACCAGCTTCATATGTTATTACGCCAGCTAATACAACGGTAAAAATTACTGGGGCTCAACATGTGAAATATGGTGAATCGACTAACATTAATGTTGGTGATTACAGTATTTCTATCACCGCACCTGTTCACAATGAAACTGTTGATAATAATGCAGAACGAATTTATACAAACGTAACTTTAGCTGCTGGTGATCTTGAGTTTGTTACTGTACCTACTAATGTGGGTACTTATCAAGTTAAGTTATCAGCACAAGGTTTGCAAAAGCTTAAAGATTTAACGGGTTCAAGCAACTATGATTGGACGCAAGCTGCGGATGCTAAGGCTAACTTCTTTGTTGAACAAATGCCAGTAACTATTGCTGTTTCAGGTCAATCAAGTGTAACTTATGGTACGCAAGATTGGCTCAATGCAATTAAAGTAAACCCATCTGGCTATGTATTAACAATTACCACTGAAAATGGGGCTGCTCTAAGTTATCACACAGTTGATGGTGATCTAGTATTTAACCAAACCCCAGGTAATGTTGGTGAATACCAAGTAGAATTGTCTGCACAAGGTTTGGCTAACATTGAAGAAAAGCTCGGCACTAATTACTCATACCCACAAACCGCTGCTGATGTAACTGCGAAGGGAACATTCACGGTTAAACAAGGTGAAGTTACTGTTACTCTTAATGGTAGTGACGGCAAAACTTATAATGCCGTACCAACCTTATCAAGTGGTCTTAACTTAGATAAGTACAACGTAACTTACTCTGCTACGGTTTACTCCGCTGATGGTAAAGCACAGACTCTAACTTTGACAGCTAATGATTTACAAATTATTGGTGATGCAACTAATGTCGGTACTTATCAAGTAAAACTATCAGAAATTGGCCAAGAAAAGCTAAAAGCATTAACTGGTAATCAGGGTGCTAACTACAAGTGGGCATTTAATACTAATGCTGATTATGTAGTAAAAGCAGCCACAGCTAGTGCAGAACTTAGTGGCTCTAACCAAAAGACTTTTGATGGAACTGCTGTAACAACTGCTGAAGTTAATAGCAATGGGCAGATTTTAGTTCACCTTACTTACCCAGGCTCTAATGTTCAAAGTACTTACACTTTGCAAGACGGTGACTACATTTGGGAGACTGAGGATGGTCAAATAATTTCTGCACCGACAAATACTGGTACTTACACTATTAAGTTGAACAAGCAGGCTATCTTAGTTCACTTACAAGCTGCTCTGAACCAGCAAGCTGGTTTAGGTGACAATGATCAGTCTAATGTGACTGTTTCAGCAGATAAACTAAGTGGTCAAGCAAGCTTTAAAATTAATCCACAAACACTCACTGACGTAACAATTTCTGCACCTGATCAAAGTAAGACTTATGATGCTCAAGCAGCGGATCTTGATGTTAATGGAATAACTATTACTGCAAATGGAATCGTTGCTAATAATCCATTAGTAAATCCGGGTATTAGCGCTAGCGACTTCACTTGGTATGATGAAACTGGTAATAAGCTTGAAAGTGCACCGGTTGATGTTGGAACTTACCAGGCACGCTTAAATGCAAGTACGCTTGCTGAATTGCAAAATGCAAATTCAAACTATCAATTTAGCTCTGTAGCTGGTTTGATTAACTACACAATTAATCCAGCTCCTGCCACTGCAAAAATTAGTGGTTCAGCTGATCGTGACTACAATGCTCAAACTACTTCTGTTTCGGATGTAATGAACAATATCAAGTGGAAGGCAACAGGTTTAGTTACTGACCAAGAGCTTAATCTTAATGGTTTAACTGCTAATAGTTATGCTTGGTACAGTAAAGATGCTGACGGTAACTACGTTGCAATGACTGGTAATCCAGTAAACGCTGGCACTTACTACTTACGCTTGACTAAGGATGCAATTGCACAAGTAAAAGTTGATAATTCAAATTACAACTTTACTTCAGTTGATGGCGAATTTACTTACACGATCAACGTTGTAAACGGTACTGCAACTCTTAGTGGCTCATCTTCTAAGACTTATGATGGTCAAGCTGCAACTACTGCTGAAGTGAATAGTACAAACGGTGATATTATTGTTAACTTTGCTTTCCCAGGATCAAGTGCTCAAAGTACTTATGCTTTGCAAGCTGGAGATTACATTTGGGAGAACAAGGATGGTCAAGAAATATCAGCACCAACTAATGCTGGTACTTACACTATTAAGTTAAGTGCAGATGGTATTACAAACTTGCAAAACGCAATCAACCAATATGCTGGCCAAGGAAATGTAACTTTAGACGCACAAGATCTTTTAGGTGCTGCTGTTTACACAATTAAGCAAAAAGCTCTTAATGTAATCCTTGGTAATAATGGTACTGGTACAGATGGCAAGACTTACGATGGTCAGCCAGCAGTAATCAATACTCAAGCTGAAAACTTTGGCGTGTTCACCACTAGTGGCCTAGTAAATGGTGAGAACTTGAATGCCGCTAACTTGACTAATGACGACTACGAATGGGTAGACGCAAATGGTAAGGCAATATCAGCACCAACTAATGCTGGTACTTACTACATTTCTTTGACCGCAAATGGATTGAAGAAATTACAAGCTGACAATCCTAACTACGCAATTTCTGAAAGTGGACAATTTACTTACGTAATTAGTCCAGCTGAAGAAAATGTAACAATTTCTGGTAGTCAGGAAAGCACATCAACCTCAATTGATAATGCAAACTTCACGGTTCACGCTCCAGCAGGTATTACAGTTCCAACAGGGATGACTTATGAGTTTGCAACTGGAGTTCCATCTGAATCTGGCGTTTATGTAATTAAATTAACTCCAGAAAGTATCGCTGCTCTTGAAAAAACAAATCCAAACTACAAGCTGAATATTTCTTCAGACGCTAGATTTACCTTGGATGCAACTTTAAGTATTGAGTTTGAAGATACACAAGATGGTAATAAGCAAGTCGGTAAGACAATTACTAAGACAGGTGTTGCTAATTCAACTATCAATGATCTTAAATTAGTTGTTCCTGACAATTACGAATTAGCTCCAGATCAAGAATTACCAACTAGTTATACTTTTGGTAAGACATTGAATCAAAACTTGTATATCAAGTTAGTTCATAAGTTGAATGAGCTTAATCCAACTGATCCAAGTACTAATCCACATCCAACTAATAAGAATTGGTTCAGAGAAAATGGCTTAGTTAAGGACGTTACTCGGACAATCAACTACGAAGGATTAAGTACAGCCCAATTAGCTCAAATTCCAGAAACTCAAAAAGCTCAAACTGTTGAGTTTACTAGAACTGCTAAGTATGACTTAGTTACTGGTAAGATTGTTGTAAATAGTGAAGGTTCATGGACTGCAGTAGATGGTAAAGATATCTTCGCTGGCTTTACTCCATTTGCCTTTGCTGGATACACAGCAGCTCCTGCTAAGGTTGAGCAAGTGAAAGTAACTGGTAATGATAAGAATAGTCAAATTACTGTTACTTACACTGCAAATAATCAAACAGGTAAGATTTCTTACGTTGATAGTGATGGTAAAGAAGTTGGTCAAACCACAATTAGTGGTAAGACTGGCGAAACTGTCAAGATAACACCAGAAGCTCCAACAGGCTGGCAAATTGTTTCAGGTCAAGATATTCCTGAAACAGTAGTCGCTACTCCAACTGGAGTGCCAACAGTAGTTGTGAAAGTAACGCATAGCACAATTACTGTTACTCCAGAAACACCAGAAAAAGATACTCCAACAGGTCCAGTACCGGGCGATCCAAGCAAGAACTACGAGAAGATGGAAAGTTTAACTGCTTCACCAACTCGTACGATTGTTGTAACTGATCCAAGCGGTAGGACTACTAAAGTCACTCAAACTGTAAACTTTACTAGAACGGCAACGTTTGATGAAGTAACAGGCGAGATAACTTACAGTGACTGGACAAGTTCTGAACCAGCAGAATGGTCAGAATACACAGCACCAGAAGTGGCAGGCTACACCGCAACTCAAATGGTAAAATCACAAGCTGTTAGCGCTGAAACTAAGAATGAAACAGTAAGCATTTCTTACACTGCAAATAACCAAACGGGTAAGATTTCTTACGTTGATAGTCAAGGCAATGAAGTTGGTCAAACTGCATTAACAGGCAAGACTGATCAAAGCGTTGCAGTAACTCCAGAAGCACCAACAGGCTGGATAATTGTAGCAGGCCAAGATATTCCTAAGAGTGTTACAGCAACAGCTACTGGTATTCCAACAGTAACTGTTAGAGTAGAGCACAGTACAACGATCGTTACTCCGAAAACCCCTGAAAAGGATATTCCAACAGGTCCAGTACCTGGTGATCCAAGCAAGAATTACGAGAAGATGGAAAGCTTAACAGCTTCACCAACTCGAACAATTGTTGTAACTGCCCCAAGCGGTAAGACTACTAAGGTCACTCAAACTGTAAACTTCACTAGAACAGCAACGTTTGATGAAGTAACAGGCGAGATAACTTACAGTAACTGGGCAAGTTCTGAACCAACAGAATGGTCAGAATACACAGCACCAGAAGTGGCAGGTTACACTGCAACTTCAAGTGTTAGTGCAAAACCAGTGACTGCCAAAACTGCAGATGAAACAGTAAGCATTTCTTACACTGCAAACAACCAAACAGGTAAGATCTCTTATGTTGATGGCGATGGTAAGGAAGTCGGTCAAACCACAATATCTGGCAAGGCTGGCGAAACAGTCAACGTAACTCCACAAGTTCCATCGGGTTGGAAGATTGTACCAGGTCAAGATATTCCTAAGACAATAACAATTAGCGAAAATGGTATTCCAACAGTAACTGTAAAAGTAGAGCATGGAACAGTTATCGTAACTCCAGACACACCAGAAAAGGATATCCCAACAGGTCCAGTACCTGGTGATCCAAGCAAGAATTACGAGAAGATGGAAAGTTTAACAGCTACACCAACTCGTACGATTGTTGTAACTGACCCAAGCGGTAAGACTACTAAGGTCACTCAAACTGTAAACTTCACTAGAACGGCAACGTTTGATGAAGTAACAGGTAGAGTTACTTACAGCGATTGGAAACTTCAAAATTCAAATGCTTCTAATCATGCAGCCCAATGGGATAGTTACACTCCTCATGTCATTACTCACTATGTTCCAAGCGTAGCTGAAGTACCTGCTAAAGTAGTTAATTCACATACTGCTAATAGCCAAGTTGAAATTACTTACGCTCCTGCTTCAGAAAGCCAAGTAATTCGCTATGTTGATCAGAATGGTAAAGAAATTAGTACCCAAATTGTTTCAGGTAAGTACGGCTTAGATACAACATTTACACCAAAATTACCTAACAACTGGCAAGCTGCTAATACTATTCCAACTTCAATCAAGATTGGTGAAAATGGTGGTTTAACTACAATTGTCGTTGAAGCTAAGACTGAAAAAGTACAACAATCTAAGACTGTTACTGAAACTATCCATTATCACACTGCTAATGGCAAACAAATCGTTGCCGATAAGGAAATGAAAGTTAACTTCACTAGAACTGGTGTAAAGAATCTTGTAACTGGTGAGATTACTTGGAATAACTGGAATAAAGATAAAGAAAGCTTTAATGAAGTTCCTTCTCCAAAAGTTTCTGGATACACGGCTTCTCCAGCTAAAGTTGCAGCTCAAACTGTAACTCCTAACTCAGAAGACTTAGTCTTCACAGTAACTTACACTAAAGATCAACAAACTCATCCAACAATTCCAGATAACAAACCAAATAAACCGCAAAAAGAAACTGTTCCTAAGCATGAACAAAAGACTCAAGATAAACTCATTCACGAATATGGATATAAGAAACGTGCAGATGGTCGTTTAGTAGACCATACTGGTCATGTATATCCAGCAAGTAGCAAAGTTAAAGAAAATGGAGCTATCTACAGTGAAAAGGGTGAACTATTATCAGTTGGTTCAAGAAGAAAACATGAATTGCCGCAAACTGGTCTTCATGACAATAGTTTAATTGCTGCAATTGGATCACTTCTTGCTGGTATTAGTATCTTTGGTTTACTTGGTGGACGGAAGAAAAAGGATGATGATAAATAAAACTGAATAGGTTTTGAAAGAGGCAATTTGCCTCTTTTTTTTAACTCTCGTGCAAAATAGCTCATTAATTGCTAGACTGAATGTAAGAGTTTTAGAGAAAAGGGTGAAAAAATGCACGGCAAACAGAATATTCAACCAGATGATGAGATTAAGCTTCATTGGCTTCTATTAGGTGAGTTATTTACCTGGATTGGAGCTAGTTTTATCTGGCCATTGACTTCGGTTTATTTAAATAAGAGATTACACGTATCTTTGGCGATGATTGGAATTGTACTGCTCTTTAACTGTTTAGCTAATATGCTTGGCTCCTTTGTTGCAGGTTGGGCGTATGATCATTTCAATCCCTATTATTTAATTATTGCAGGAGCAGGTTTAGATGCCTTAGTTTTGTTTGGAATGGCTGCTAATCACACTTGGCCGATTTATTGGGTTTGGATGACTTTGACTGGGCTACTTGGTGGCTGGAATGGGGCTTTAATTAATTCAATTGCAACTAGCATTAAGTCTAAGCCTGGCAGGTATGTTTTCAATACGATCTATTTTGCACAAAATCTAGGTGTGGTACTTGGTACTTTAATCGTAGGTTATATTTATGATTACTCTGTTACGATTTTATTCATTATTGCGGCTAGTCTTTTCGTAATTGTATGTATAAACTCAATTATTAATTATCGTCCAATTATTAAGTTCCATTTGGAAAGAAAAGCTCAGCAAAATACTAATAGTAAAAATAAGATAACCCCAATGCCTAGTGCTAATCTAAAATTAACTATTGGCTTTTTTACTACTTTGGCTGTGATCTGGCTAATGTACATGAACTGGGAGTCTAATCTTTCAGTTTATATGGTTTCTTTGGGCATTCCATTTCACTTATATAGTTTACTTTGGACAATTAATGCCAGCATTATTGTGATTGTACAGGCTTTTTTAAGTCGTTTTCCTAATACTTTTAAGAATTTATTCCATCAAGTTGTGTTCGGAGTTACAATGTTTGCTATCTCTTTTGTAACTTTAATTTTCGCAAAAGATTATGCACATTTTGTATTCTCAATGGTTACTTTGACTTTAGGTGAATCCACTGCGATGCCCGCAATGCCAGCCTATGTAAATGATTTATCTCCAGTTGAAAGTAAAGGAAAATACCAAGGATTAACAATTTCAACGTCTGCGATTGGTAGAGCCTTTGGTCCTTTATTTGGAGGACTAGTGATTGATAAGTTCGGCTATATCAATTTCTTTATTGTAGCTGCAGCTGGAATCTTTATGATGTTGGCAATTATTGTGCCGCTCCACGCACAATTGAAAGATAAGTTGAAAATATTTAGGTAAACTTTTACATGATTTTTCTCTTTAGATGAAAACCTTTACAGAATGTAAGCGATCTCTTCTATTTGTGAAAGCGCCATCTTATAATATAGATGTGCGGTTAAGTAAAAGGAGATACACAATGAGAAAAATTTCACCTGAAGTTGCAAAACATATGGACAATTTATCTAATGAAACTGGAGTAATCAGCGCATTAGCAATTGACCAAAGAGGATCATTAAAGAGAATGTTAGCTGAAGCAGCAAATAAACCTGCCGATGAAACAACAATCGTAGATTTTAAAGAAGCTGTTTCTAAAGAATTAACACCATATGCTTCCGCAATTTTAACGGATCCAGAATATGGTCTTCCTGCAACTAAGGTAAGGGATAAGAATTGTGGTTTATTACTATCTTATGAAAAGACAGGTTATGACACCACTGAACCAGGTAGAATGTGTGATTTAATTGCCGACCAATCAGCTTTAAGAATTAAAAATGATGGTGCCGATGCAGTTAAATTCTTGCTTTACTACGATCCAGACGAAAGTGATGAAATTAATGATAAGAAGAAGGCTTTCGTTGAAAGAGTAGGAGCTGAAACTAAAGCAAACGGTCTTCCATTTTTCCTTGAATTATTAACTTATGATGGCAAGATGGATGACGTTAAGAGCGAGGAATATGCTAAAGTAAAGCCTGAAAAAGTATTTAAGACAATTGAAGAATTTTCAAAACCTCAATATGACGTTACTGTTCTTAAGGTTGAAATTCCATTCAATGTTAAGTATGTAGAAGGTTTCAATGGCGACAACAATGTTGTTTATACTCAAGAAGAAGCAAAGAAGATGTTGAAGAAACAATCAGACTTAACTGATTTACCATACATCTTCTTATCAGCTGGTGTAACAAGTGAAGAATTTATCGCTGAAATTAAGATGGCTGAAGAAGCTGATGCAGACTTCAACGGTGTTCTTTGTGGACGTGCAACTTGGAAGCCAGCAATTAAGCCATTTGCTGCCGAAGGTGAAAAGCAAGGTAGAGAATGGTTATCAACTGAAGGTAAGAAGAATATCGAGAACTTGAACGATGCACTTAAGGGTGCTAAGTCATGGAAAGATAAGCTCGAAGTTGAAGATTAATAGATTAGTTTAGTAACTAATGAAAAACAAGGCTAGAAATTTAGCCTTGTTTTTTTGTGGAAAATTTAGCTTGATTTTTATATGTAAAATGCCAATGTTTATGCACTTGAAAAGCCATTTATAAGTTATTAGAATAAAAGAGTAATGTTAATTGGAGGAGAAAAAATGAAAGGATTAAAATACACAAGTTTAGCTGTGGCAGCATTAACTGCTACTATTTTGGCAAGCACCAATAATGGTAAAGTTCAAGCTGCATCAACTAATGAAAACGATACTGTTACTGTAGCAAAATCAGATCAAGAAAATGCTCAAGCAGCTGTTAATGAAGCACAGAATTCAGTTAATAATGCTCAAGCAGCTGTTGATAGCAAGAAGAGTGCATTAACTGATGCTCAAGCAAAAGCTAAAGCACCGGATAATGCTTACTCTGCTCAACAAGCTAAAGTAAATGACAGTCAAAAGAATCTTTCTGCTAAGCAAGCTATCGCAAAACAAGCACAAGATAAATTAAATAGTGTCACTGAAATTTCAAAGAAAGCTACTCCAGAAAATATTCAAAAAGCACAAAAGAGTATTGCCGCTCAACAAGATGCAATTAAAAATGCTAAGCAAAATGTTAGTGATGCAAATGTAGATTTGAATAAAGCACAAGCTCAATTAGCAACTGCTAAGCAAAAACAAGCTGATGCACAAAATGTAGTTAATGCTGAGCAATCAGCTAAACAAGTAGCTGATAATAATGTTGCTAAGGCAGAAAATGATGTTAAGAACAGCGGTTTAGATGAAGCTAAACAAAACGTTGAAAAAGTTCAAAACGCTTTAAATAATATTAAAAAGACGAATGCTAACAATGAATCTATTTTAACTACAAATAAATCTGCTTTAGCTGAAAACAATCAAAAGATTGCAGCTGTTAATAATAATATTGTGGCTGCAAATAAATCTGTAACAGATGCACAAAATAATGTTAATGCTAAGCAACAAGCATTGGCTGATGCTAAAAAGGCTTTAAAAGATTTACAAGATCAAGTTGCTAAAGATCAAGCAAGTGGTGCAGCTGGCTTCTTTAAGTCAATTGCAGATAATAAAGATAATTCTGATAGCTTAAGAGAAGATGCACGTACTGCATATAACATTATTACTGGCCAACCAAATGCTTACCAAGATATTACTGTAAAATGGGTTAAACAAGCTGTTGAATTGGGTCAAGAACAAGATTCTACTTCATTAAGTAATATAGAAAAAGCTCTAGGTTATTATGAGCACTGGATGACATACCGTGATAAGTATGGTTTGAGTCATCCATCAATTTCATTGACTGCTGTTGCAATTGCAATGCTTAGTTCTGATTTTCAACATTACTCTGATGAATTTAATCACCCTATTTTATTAACTGCTAAGTATGGTCCATTTTATGAAGATGAAGAAGATATATCAGCTGGGGATGTTAATCCAATTGATAACTGGATGAGTGAAAAAGAAGATATCGATAACTATATTAAAGATCATCCAGATGCAGCTGCTTATAGTTTTGAAAGCAGTCATCCTTTAACTGAAGATGATTGGGTAAGAAACGTTGATTTCTGGAGTAACAAGCCAGTAAATATTGGTCACTATACTTCTATGATTAAGCCGGATGCCAACTATGTTGGATTAGCTGGAAATGAATATGAGATTGAACCATTCATGGATAATGCAGATAGCATGGATGAAATTGAATTTGAACAACAGCAACTAGATCAAGCAAACAAGAATTTAGCAGCTGTACAAGCTAAAGTTGGCGCAAAGGCAAAAGCATTAGATGATGCAAAAGCTGCTCAAGCCAAGGCTTCTGATGCTTTAACTCAAGCACAAAATGTTTTAGCTGGAGCTACTGCTGCTGTGAAGTCAGCTCAAACAACTGTTGATAATGCACAAGGTAATGTTAATGCCAAGAACAAGGATCTTAAGGCTGCACAAGCAAGTCTAGAATCGTTGAAGCAAACATTAAGTAGCTTAGAAAATGCTAAGGCTAACTTAGCAGCAGCTCAAGCAGCGTTAACTACCGCAAACAATGATGTATTAACAGCTGATAAAGATGTAAAAGCACAAGAATTAATTTTATCTTCTTTAGGAGAAGCCAAGGGTAAGTCAGATTCTCAAGTTGCAAGTGCAGAAAAAGATTTGGAGAAGGCTGAGTCAGATTTAGCTAATGAACAAAGTAAATTGGCTGCCGCAAAAGCTAAATTAGCTGAATTGAATAAAAAAGCCAACGACAATACTAGTAAGTCCGATTCAAAAACTGAAATTAATAATCAAAAACCTGTCAAGCCAGTAACTAAGCCAGGTTCAGAAATTTCAAATTCTGAAAAACCAGCCAACAAGCCAGAGCTTGGTGTGCCAGGTGATAACGAATCAGATTCAAGGAAAGAACAAAGTTCTGCAGATAATGTAAAATCAGATATTAAATCTAAAGCTAAGTCAAATAAGACTAAGGAAGAAGCAAAATCATCATCTTCTGTAAAGATTGTTGATAATGCTGATAGCTCAACTGCTTCTGTCGTTTTAGCTGGTTCTAATACTGCAGTTAAAGTCTATGGTGAAAAGACCGTGAATGGCACAACTTACTACAAGGTTGAAGCAAATCGCTGGGTTAAAGCTGATAAAGCACATGTTGTTTCTATTGGTGGTCAAGCAACTACTAAACACTTGCCACAGACTGGTGCTAAGAATGAAATTATTGCAGCAATCTCAGGCTTAACAGTTGCTTCAGTTGGTATTGCTAGTGCAATGGGCATGAGCCGTAAGAAAAAGAATAACTAATTTATAAAATTTAAACATTTATACAGAAAGAGTTGTTAAACAAATGGTTTATCAACTCTTTTTTCTATCTTTAAAATCAAGTGTTAACAATAATTATTGCCTAGCAAAACCTGTTCTAACTGAATAAGCATCTGAAAAGATCCGAGTCATAATCTGTAAAGGTAGTCTAGAACGTACTTCATAGTCGGGGAAGTAGTTGGTTTTAGACATGTATCCCATAAAAGTTAATGTCGAAAGCGAAGCGAGTTGGCCGTTGGGATTAGTAGTAAAGGTAATAATAGGAACATCGTGGTGAGATAAGCTTTTAGCTGCATCAACTAGTTCGGGCGTATTACCGTTTAGGCTAATAAAAATAACCAGAGCATCTTGTTTAATTCGCTTAGAAGCTGTTTTGATAATGTTAGGATCAGCATGAAATTCGACATATTTACCAGTTAGTTGAAGTTTGACCATTATTTCTTGACCAATCGATTCAGATAAGCCTCGCGCAAAGATATAAACTACTTTGGCTTGTTTAGTCATGGAGATACTATCTTCAATATTACTGTAGCTAAGATTATGGAGAGTATTGTTCATCTCAATTTCATTTTTAGTGATTACGCTCTTAATTTTATCGTCGGCCTCATTTAAGACGTCAAAATTGCTGTTAGAACGATCCTGTAACTTCAAAGATTCCCGATAGGAAGTGTAGCCACTGTAGCCCATTTTTTGCATTGTTCTAACAATTGTGGCTGTTGAAACATGGGCAAACTGGCTCAGTTTGACAATCGACATTTTTGCAATTTTTTGCGGATTATTTTGAACTATTTCCCATAAATGTAGTTCCGCATTGCTAAGATCATTATTTTGCATATTAGTACTTCCCCTTCTGTAAAACTTTACCACTTATTTCATAAAACGCTTTCAATTCAGAAAATCCTTACGTTCTTATCTAAGTATACTAATAATGTAAGCGGTAAGAAAAGGGAGAAAACTCATGATTTATACAATAACACTTAATCCAGCGATCGATTTGGTAATCATTACTAAAAAATTAGAAGCAAATACTGTTAATCGAACTGAAAATTTTGAGCTTCAACCTAATGGTAAGGGTGTAAATGTATCGTTTATTTTGAAAAAAATGGGTATAAAAAATATGGCGACCGGAATTGGAGGCGGTTTTACTCTTGATTACATTACAGCAGGTTTAGAAGAAAAAGGCATCAAGACTAAGTTTCTTAAGGTGAAAGAACCAACTAGGATTAACGTCTTTACTCGAGTTTTAGATCAGAATGTGGAATATAAAGAAGTAAATCCTGGTCCAGAAGTTGGTCCAGAGGTTCAAGATAAGTTCTTGAAGTACTTAAAAGACACCTTGAAAGCAGACGATACTTTAATTATTTCAGGTAGTTTTTCAAGAGGAATTAAAGCAGAATACTTGGTTGAAATTGCGAAGATTACAGCAGAGAAGGATGTCAAACTAGTAATTGATTCTAGTTCTAAAGTTGTGTTAGATACGCTGCAGTATCAGCCGTATTTATTAAAACCAAACGATCAAGAGCTAGCTAGTTTCTTTGATCTAAATGAAAAATTAGATCAGGAAAAGATCATTGAGTTAGCTCGTAAGTTAATTAGCGCTGGCTGTCAGAATGTCTTGGTTTCACTTGGCGAGAATGGAGCAGCCTTAATTAATAAAGATCATGCCTACTTTGGCAATGCACCGAAAATTCAAGCACTTAATACGGCTGGTGCTGGTGATACAATGCTTGGAACCTTTATTGGAGAAAAAGAAAAAGAAAAAAGTGATACTGCAGCTTTAAAATCTGCAATAGCAGCGGGTAGCGATACAGCTAGCCGATCTGGGTTAACAGATTTTAAATTAGAAAAATATTTAAACGAAATTCAAGTAAGTGAAATTAAGTAGTAGGAAGGATGAAATAAGATGGCTCAATATGATTTAGTTGGGGCAACGGGATGTGCTACTGGAGTTGCCCATACTTTTATGGCTGAAGAAGCTTTAGAAAAAGCTGCCCAAAAATTAGGCTATAAGATCAAAATTGAAACACACGGGCAAACTGGTGTTGAACACCAACTTACACCAGAAGAAATAAAAGAGGCAAAAGGTGTTGTTATTGCTTCTGATGTTGACGTTGATCCAGATCGGTTCGCTGGAAAAAGAGTGGTAATTGTTCCAGTTGCCAGAGGTATTAAAGAACCTGAAACTTTAATTAGAGAGGCATTAAGTTCGGACACGCCAATTTATAAGCCAGGGCAAACGGCTAAAAGTTCTACTGGAAAAAGTAGTGCTGGTGCTGAGAAATTAGGTACTAAAATTTATACTTCATTAATGAATGGTGTTTCCCACATGTTGCCATTTGTTGTGGCTGGTGGTGTTTTAATTGCTGTTTCATTCTTCTGGGGTATTTATTCAGCTGACCCTAAGAGTAGCCAGTATAATCAATTTGCCTACATGCTAAATACAATTGGTAGCACAACAATGGGATTGATGGTTCCAATTTTAGGTGCTTTTATTGCAGAAGCTTTAGCTAAAAGATCAGGGCTAGTTGTTGGTTTTGCAGCCGGGATGATTACCAGCGTTGGTGGTGGTGGCTTCTTAGGTGCGATCATTGGTGGTTATTTAGCTGCTGTTGTAGTACTTTTATTGCAAAAATTAATGAAACCATTGCCAGACAAAGAATTTAGAGGATTAAAATCAATTTTCTTATTGCCTGTATTAGGGGTATTCATCACTGGTGCGATTATGTTCTGGTTGAATGGACCAATTAAGGCAATTAATACAGGAATGATGTCTTGGCTAAAAGGTTTTGAAAATTCAAGTCCAATTCTTTTAGGTATTATCATTGGTGTAATGTGTGCCTCTGACTTTGGTGGACCAATTAACAAGGCTGCTTATGTAACTGGTACTGCACTTCTTGCTCAAGGTAATTACTACTTCATGGCAGGTGTATCTGCTGCATGTATTGCACCGCCTCTAGCAACTGGTTTTGCAGTTTTGTTAAACAAGAAAGCATATTCTAAGAACGAGCGTACTGCTGGATATGTTAACTTCTTATTAGGATCAACGCACATTACAGAAGGTGCAATTCCATTTGCTGCTAAACACCCATTATGGAATATTCCAGCATTTATGGTCGGTTCCGCAATTGCAGCAGCTTTGACTTATGTTTCTAGAATTCAAGTTCCAGCTCCTCATGGTGGTTTTATTATTTTGCCACTCGTTAACAAGCCATTTCTATGGGTATTATGGATCGTAGTCGGTGCACTAGTTTCCGGAATTTTACTAGCTTTAATTGCCGGTAGATTTGCTAAGAAAGAACCACAATTTGAAGATGGTCCAGATATTGATGTCTTTGGTGAAGAAGAAAATGTTAACAAACCAGTAGCTGAAAAAGAAACTACTGACTATAACCCTAAAGATATTTTGGATACTCAAAATATTAAAATTAATGTTGATGTTCCAGATAAAGATTCAGCACTAAAGTATTTAGCTAACTTAGCTGTAAAGAATGGCTTAGCTTCTGATAGCGAGGAAGTTTATGATAAATATTTAGCTAGAGAAAAGGAAAGCCCTACAGGGATGACTGATGGTTTTGCAATTCCACATGCACAATCTACTGCTATTAAGCAATCTGCCATGCTTGTTTTGAAGTTGAAAAATCCGATTGATTGGAATTCCTTAGATGGGCAAAAGATTGATACGGTGATTTCTTTCTTAATTCCAGCAAAGGATAGTAAGACTCACTTACAGTACTTATCTAATACAGCTAAGTTGCTTACTCATAAAGACTTTATTGAAAAATTGAAGCAAGCTAACACGCCAGAAGGAATTAAGAAGTTATTTGATAAGGAATAGAAAGTTAGATTTTAATAATAGACTAAAAATTTTAATAATGATATCATCTATATAACCACTTATGAATTACAAGGAGGAATTAATTAATGGCATTATTCAATGTACGTGGCGGTGCTGGTGATATCACTAAGCCAGATCTTAACGCAAGACCACAAGATAATCTTTACTTAGCAGTGAACTCTGAATGGATTGAAAAAGCAAAGATTCCTTCAGACCGTTCAAGAATTAGCTCATTTGACGGCATTGACTTGAATATTGAGAAGAGCTTAATGCAAGACTTTGCTGATTTTGCAGATGGTAAAAAGAAATTGCCAGAAGTTCCTAATTTTGAAAAGGCAGTTGAACTTTATAAGATTGCTAATAATTTTGATAAAAGAAACGAAGATGGTGCGAAGCCAATTAAGGCTGACCTTGAAGAAATTACTAGTTTGCGCAACTTAGCTGATTTGAACTTAAGAGCAGCTGATTTCTATAAGAATGCCTTTGACTTGCCAATTAGCGTTTCTGTTGATGCCGACATGAAGGATACAAAAGTTCACGTTGTTTACTTTGGCGGACCTGGTTTGTTCTTGCCTGATACAACTACTTATGACAATCCTGCAGCTGCTGATTTATTAAAGGTATTGCAAGACCAATCTGAAAACTTGTTGAAGATGGCTGGTGTAAGTGAAGCGGATGCTAAGAAGTATGTCGAAGATGCATTGAAGTTTGATAAGAAACTTTCTAAAGTTCTTAAGTCAACTGAAGAATGGGCAGATTATCCAGCAATGTACAACCCAATGTCTTTGGCTGAATTTGAAGCAAAATTTGATAGCTTTAAGATTGATAACTTCTTAACTAGTTTATTTGCTCAAAAACCTGAAAAGGTTATCGTAACTGAACCAAGATTCTTAGATCATGTTGAAGAATTGATCAACGAAGATAATTTTGACGAAATTAAGGGATGGATGGTTGTTAAGTTCATTAACGGCGTAGCTGCATATCTTTCTCAAGATTTCCGTGAAGCTGCATTTCCATTTAGTCAAGCTTTATCAGGTCAACCTGAATTATCTTCTGGCACTAAGCAAGCTTATCGCTTAGCTAATGGTATGTTTAGTGAAGTAGTTGGTGTCTACTACGGCCAAACTTACTTTGGTGCTGAAGCAAAAGCTGATGTCGAAGATATGATTCATAAGATGATTGACGTTTATGAAAAGCGTATCTCTGAAAATGACTGGCTATCTGAAGACACTAAGAAGAAGGCAATCGTTAAGTTACGTGCTTTAATTTTGAAGATTGGTTATCCAGAAAAAATTGAAAAAATTTATGATCGTCTTCAAGTTACTCCTGAATCAGAAGGTGGCAGTCTTTACTCAAATGAAAGTGCCGCTGCTGTTGAATCAGTTAAGTACAACCTTGAAAAATTAAACGAACCAGTTGATAGAACTGTTTGGTTAATGCCTGGTAACTTAGTCAATGCATGTTACGATCCACAAAGAAACGATATTACTTTCCCAGCTGCAATTTTGCAAAAGCCATTCTATGACTTAAAGCAATCACGTAGCTTGAATTACGGTGGTATTGGTGTGGTTATCGCCCATGAAATTTCTCACGCTTTTGACAACAATGGTGCTAAGTTTGATGAATTCGGTAACTTAAAGAACTGGTGGACTGATGAAGACTTTGCTGAATTTAAGAAGCGTACACAAGATGAAATTGACTTATTTAATGGAATTGAATATGGTCCAGTTACCTTGAATGGTAAGCAAATTGTTTCTGAAAATATTGCAGACCAAGGTGGTTTAACTGCTGCTGTTGAAGCTAATAAGGGCGAAAATGGCAACATGAAGGAAGTCTTTGAAAACTTCGCTCGTGTTTGGGCAAACAAGCAACTTCCAGAATCAATTAAGACGCAAGTCTCAGTTGACGTTCACGCTCCTGGTCCTGAAAGAGCTAATGTTCAATCACAATGCCAAGAAGAATTCTACAAGGCATTTGATGTGAAACCAGAAGATGGTATGTGGCTTGATCCAGAAAAACGTGTTGTAATTTGGTAGGAATTAAATAAGAATTATTAAGAATCAAATGGTAAAAAGCTGTTTGATTCTTTTTTCATAGTTTGCAAAAAAATTTCGTTAATAATATTATGAATTGGTATTCTTATTATCTAAGATAATCTTCTTAATTAGAAAAGGTTAAAAATGTTAGAAAAAATAAAAACTAATAAGTTCTGCCAATTTATTTGGCCATATCTATTAATTGCTTTGGCCACTACAATCGTTATCTCGCCACAATTAATTTCGCATACTATTCTAGCTAGCGATGATACAGCAGATACTTTGTTTCACTATAGTCGTTTTTATGATGCAGGAATGCAGTTAAAAACTGGAATTTTTAGTATCTTTCAAACTAATTTTACTTTCCAGCAAAGCGGCAGAATTATTAATGCGATTTACGGGCCATTATTTGCCTACTTTAATGGAATTTTAGTTCTTATTGCTGGTAATTGGTTTAACTACCAAGTCATTTTAGCCTATGTCATTTCGCTATTAGGCGCTGGTAGTATGTATTACTTACTTCAAAAAGTAGGTATTAATAAGCTACTAGCTACAGTAATGGGAATTATTTACATTAATATCGGGATGATTCCAGCCTTTATTAACCGTAGTTCATTTAACGGTTGGGGACAAGCATTAATGCCGTTAGTTGTGTTATGCGGCGTACGCATGATTCAAGATAGAGAAAAGCCAATTAACTGGATTCAGTTAATGTTAGTAATGAGTTTGTTAGTGCAGGTTCATGTTTTAAGTACCTTAATGGCAGCTCTTTTATTACTTCCTTTCTTTATCTATTCCTTAATTATTAATCAAAATTCTAAAAAGATATGGATACCTTTTATTAAGGCTGTTGTCGGAACAATTGTACTATCAGCTAATGTCATTGGGGCCTTTTTAGTTTTAATGCCGAATAATCACCTAGCTGCAAATACTGAATTTGATCTATCTCGTGGTGGCTTACGTCCACATGTGCTATGGCATAATGAATATGGCACAGCCTTTGCCTATATTTTGCCAATTTTTGTTTTATTAATTATTGCGCAATTTGTCTATGTTGTAATGCACTACAAAAAAGATAAATTAAATACTTTCGTGACTATTTGGGGTACGGTCTTACTAGGATTATCTTCATTTGTTTTTCCTTGGGGATTGGTTCAAAGTATTTTTCCAAGTTTAAAGTCATACTTCCAATTTCCGTTTAGATTAACTGTTGTTGCCTATCCACTAATTCTGCTAGGGATGACGCTAACTGTTAATCATTTACTAAAGCAAGGAGTTAAGCCAAGGGCAGTTGGAATTAGTTTAGTAGTAGTTCTTCTTTTAGAAGCTGCTTTGCCGAATATCATTACTAATCACATCTTTACTGTTGCTTGTGGAAAAGATGCGCAAGTTCAAACAGTAGCTAAAGCATCAAACAGTGATCAGATGCTTAAGATATTGAAATGGCACTACTTGCCTGATTATTTACCAACTAAAGACAAGTCTATTGACCAAAACGCAGCTTATCTTTACAAAATAAATGTAGTTGATCAATATCAAAAATTTAATCATAAAGTTGCTAAAAATGGTGATTTGATTCTTTCTTGGAAAGGAAAAAAGGATAAAGATATTGTTTTGCCCGTTGTTTTATACAAGCAAAGTGAATTAACTGTGAACAGTAAAAAATTCACTGGTGCAAAAAACGTAATTGGAAATCCAATTATTTCTCAAAAATCAGGTCTAAATCGTGCTGTTTTACACTTTATTGCTCCGGCTTGGTTCTATGTAGTCAGCGCAATTTCGTTAATAGCATGGCTTAGCGTACTCGTATTTTACTTGTGGAAGAAGTTTATTAATAATAAAAACAATAAAATAAAAGTTGCTTAATCATATATAAAAGTAGTCTTTTAATAAGATAGTCTTATTAAGAGGCTGCTTTTTCTTTGTATGGTTTTACTTACTATTAATATCAATTTATTTTTTGATTATTACATGGCTATAGCTGTCTTGTTATGTTATGATTTAATTGTAATCATTGAAACCGCTTTCTATGGTTTCAGAGGAGGAAAAATAAGTTGAGTACACAAGAACGTTATTCTCATGATGAGTTAAGAAAAGCTAACAAAAAATTTAGTCGGATTCGTTCTACTATTGAATCTGCCTTTTATGGCAACAATGTACACGAAGTAACTAGTGTTGCTGAAGCTTATAATTTAGCTAAGAAACAATCTGGTGTTATCGAAACTGACCTACCAATTTTACATACTAAGGAACTAGGTTTGCCACAAGGAGCAAAGCAGTTAGTTTATAACCACGGTAAAATTTTGGGTAGAACAGCAAGTGCACGTCACTTTGTTGATGATCCAAAAGAAGATCCAGAGGCGTTAGCAGGTAACTTACGTGAAGATATTTATAAGGGCCACGATCAAAAATTCTTAAAGGCAACAGTTCTAGTGGGATTAGACCCAAGCTTTACTGTTAAGGCACATATTATGATACCAGAGGATCAAGCCTTTAACTTACTTTCATATATTTTGAATTTCCACTTCTTTGATGAAGAAGCAGAGAAGATTTACAAGAATTCTAAAGTATATGACGAAGGAGATATTTACTTCTACTTCGATCCAAATACTCAAGATGAAGATTATCCTAAAGGTTTTGGCGTCTTTGACGCACCACATAACTGTGCTGCAGTCTTTGGCTTACGTTACTTTGGTGAATTGAAGAAGGGTACTTTAACTCTTGCTTGGGCTATGGCTCACAGAAATGGTTATACTGCTTGTCACGGTGGTGAAAAGTCATTCCACTTTAAAGATAAGGACGATAAAGTCTTTGCCTTCTATGGCTTATCTGGTTCAGGTAAATCTACTTTGACTCATGAAATGTATGATGGTAAATATGATATCACCGTTTTACACGATGACGCATTTATTATTTCTCGTGAAGATGGTTCTTCAGTAGCATTGGAGCCTTCATACTTTGATAAGACTCACGACTATCCAGCAGGTCACCACGAGACCAAGTACTACACTACAATTATGAACTGTGCAGTTACTCAAGATGAAGATGGTAAGAAAGTTATTGTAACTGAAGACTTACGTAACAACAATGGTCGTGTCATTAAGACTCGTTACACTTCACCACATAGAGTTGACTATGAAGATGCACCAATTACTGCTTTGTTCTGGATTATGAAGGATGGATCACTACCACCAATCTTAAAAGTTGATGATCCAGTTTTAGCAACAACAATGGGACTTACTTTAGCTACTAAGAGAACTAGTGCTGAAAACTTACCAAAGGGCTTTGACATGAATACTTTGGTAATTGAACCATTCGCAGACCCATTCCGTGCTTATCCAGTATCTGGTGACTACTCAGACTTCAAGGAATTATTCACTAAGCGTGGAGCTTCTTGTTACATCTTGAACACCGATGCCTTTATGGGTAAGGACATTCCAAAGGAAGTAACTAAGAAGCTAGTAGAAGATCTTGCTAATGGCAGTATCAAAGATAGTGATTGGAAGCCATTTGGTAACTTCAAGGGTGTATCTTACTTGCCAATTGAAGGTTATGAAGTTCACCTAGAAGATCCTGAATACCAAAAGACCTTAGCTAAGAGAATGCAAGACCGTTTAGACTGGTTGAACAAATATGATGAAGAACATCCTACTCAACCAATCCAAGAAGAAGCTAAGAAGACTTTGGAAGGTATCATTAAAGAATTAAATTAGTTAATTGAAAAAATCCCCTATCAATTTCTATATTAGAACATTGAAAAACGCATCCCAATTGGGATGCGTTTTTTGTATATCTATATATATTTATTACTCTTTGAGTTCGCCTTCAGCTCGAAGTCTCTTTTTGATATCTTCAAATTTCTTGGGTGCAATGCGAGTAATATGTTGTCTTCGTTGGTCTCCTAAGATCAATGGTACACGTTCAATAACTGTATCAGCATAATCTAAGCCAAACCATGAAGCTGGGTTAGAAGATAGATTTTGAAGCCATACACGTGCTTCAACTAAGAATTTTTCATAACTTCTAAGTTGTGTTTGTGGACTAATTACATCGTTAACGATGACGAATGAAAAATCACCAACATCTCTACCAGGTGTAGTAGTGTATTCCTGCGGCTGTGATTCAATCGTGCCATCAGCAATTAGATCATGTACGATTTGACGTAAGTATACATTCACACTAGTTTGCTGCTTGAATCCTAGGAAGAGCTGAACGTTAATTACGTTCTTAGTTCCGTAAGTATTAACGGCGTATTCAGCAGTAAATGGCTCATTAGTAACGTTAACTGTTACGAACCAGTATGCTCGTGCACGTTTTGGACGTTTATCTAAGATAGAGTAGAGAATTTCTCGCTTAATGAATTTATTGTATTTAACTTTGGCCATGTAAACGAGGTTAGTAGCAAAAGTAGGGTAATCTTCATCATGACTCAAGTTTGTTAACATATCTACATATTCATCAAGCCTTACATAATCATTGCGCGATTCACGTTTGTCTCTGATCTTATTACCATAGAACCAAACATACATAATGATTCCGATGAAACCGGCAATAATTAATGATACGTAACCACCATGTGTAAATTTACTCAAGCTGGCCAACATAAACATGATGTCTAAGAAACCGAAGAAAATTAAGAAGATCCAGTTCCAGATTGTACGAATGCCCTTCATTGCTAACCATTCGTAAAGCAAGATCGTTGTCATTAACATTGAAATAGTAATTGACAAACCATAGGCTGCTTCCATGTGAGCGGAAGTTTGGAAGAAAAGAACAATCGCAATTGTTGCAATACAGATCATCTTATTAACAGAAGGAATATAAATCTGTCCCTTTTTAGTTGAAGGATACATAATATTCATTCTTGGTAAGAACTTCAATCCACTAGCTTCAGCTACTAAAGTAAATGAACCAGTAATTAAAGCTTGTGAGGCAATAACGGCGGCAATAGTAGCTAAGACAATGGCAGCTAGACGAATGTTTTGTGGGATGATTTCAAAGAATGGGTTGAAATCACCGTTTCCAGCGTTATAGTTAGGATTATTTAGAATCCAAACGCCTTGACCAAAGTAATTGAGTGATAAACAAACAAAGACATATGGCCAAGAGCCAATAATATTTCCTTTACCGACGTGACCAACGTCAGAATATAAGGCTTCTGCACCAGTAGTAGCAAGGAAGATGGATCCTAAAATAAAGATTCCAACCTTGTTATATGGACTAAATAGAAGCTTAATTGCGTAATAAGGGTTAAGAGCTTGTAAGATAGATAAGTCACCCATCATATTCATCAAGCCCATAACACCTAAAAAGGTAAACCAGATAAACATAATTGGTCCAAAAGCTTTACCAATAATACTTGTTCCCATTCGCTGAATCGAAAACAGAATCAGCAAAATTACTACCGTAATTGCAATAACAGCTCCCTGCGTAGAAACTGGAACGTTGCCGTGACCAAATTCAATTCCTTTTAACCCTTCAATAGCTGTTGTAACAGTAACAGCAGGAGTTAATGTACCATCAGCTAAAATTGCAGCTCCACCAATTAAAGCGGGAAGCACTAACCATTTTGCACGTTTACGTACTAAAGTATAGAGAGCAAAAATACCACCTTCACCGTGGTTAGTAGCCTTTAATGCAATAAAGACAGTCTGCAAAGTTGTTAATAAAGTAACTGTCCAAAGTACTAGGGAAATAGATCCGACAATGAAGTCACGATTTACGTGAGCAATCCCACCATTTCCGGCGACAATCGACTTCATAACATATAACGGACTGGTTCCAATATCACCATAGACAATACCAATCGCAATTAATAATCCCGCGGCCGATATATTTTTCCGTGTTTTTTCATTCATTTTTATTCTCCCAATAAATAGCCAAAATGACTAAATATCTAAATAACGTAAAAAAAGAATGCCAAAAAAGGGACATTCTTCTTTAAACATATCTATTTTCATCTATTTATGCAAGAGTTGCAAGTATCTATCGGAGAATAATTTAAAATAATTATCTTAGTTTGGTTCTGTGAATGGATTTAACATCTTGCGAACCTAGAATTAATGGTACGCGTTCAATTACTGTATCGGCATATTCTAATCCAAACCAAACAGCAGGATTAGAGGATAAGTTTTGAAGCCAAACCCGGCTTTCAACGAGCCACTTTTCATAAGAACTTAGTTGAGTTTGAGGACTAATTACGTCATTTACAATTACAAACTTAAAGTCACCAACATCTCTACCTGGAGTAGTAGTGTATTCTTGTGGTTGCGATTCAATTGTGCCATCTTTAATTAAGTCATGAACAATCTGACGTAAGTAAACATTAACTTTTTGCTGCTGCTTAAATCCTAAGTATAGTTGAACGTTAATTACGTTTTTGGTGCCATAGGTATTAACTGCATATTCAGCAGTAAAAGGTTCGTTAGTTACGTTTACAGTTACAAACCAATAAGCATGAGCTCGCTTGGGACGCTTATCTAAGATTGAATACAGCATATCACGCTTAATAAACTTGTTGTATTTAACTTTTGCCATGTAGACCAAGTTTGTTGCATATAGCGGAATACTTTCGTCATGGCTTAGATTGCTGAGCATAGTTGTATATTCGTCTAAGCGAACATAAGCATTTTCGGCTTCACGTTTATCACGAACTTTATTACCAAAATACCAAACATACATGATTGCCCCAATAAAGGCTGCAATAATTACCGTGACATAACCACCATGTAAGAATTTAGCTAAACTAGAAATCAAGAACATGGTTTCAATTGCCCCGAATAAAAGCAAAAAGATTAGTCGCAAACTAAAGTTAACTTTTCTAAGTGATAGGTATTCAAAGAGCAGAACTGTCGTCATGAGCATGGTTACAGTGATTGCTAAACCATAAGCTGCTTCCATGTGTTCAGAGGTTCTAAATAAGAAGACAATTCCGATTGTAGCAGCGCAAAGCATCTTATTAATTGACGGAATGAAAAGCTGTCCCTGTTCAGTAGAAGGATAAATAATTTTCATTCTCGGTAAAAACTTCAAACCACTAGCTTCAGAAACTAGGGTAAAGGAGCCAGTAATTAAAGCTTGCGAGGCAATGATTGCGGCTAGGGTAGCTAGAATTATTGCAAAGAACTTCCACTGGCTTGGTAGAGCTTCAAAGAATGGGTTAAAGTCTGTGGCACCAGCATGATAATTAGGGTTTTCTAAGATCCAAACGCCTTGACCAAGATAGTTTAGGGCTAAGCAAATAAAAACGTAAGGCCAAGAACCCATAATATTACCTTTACCAACGTGTCCAACATCTGAATAAAGGGCTTCTGCACCAGTAGTAGCTAAGAATACTGCTCCTAGAATTAAAACACCGACTTTATTAGCAGGACTAAATAAAATTTTGATAGCTAAAAGTGGATTGAGTGCTTCAAGTAAAGACCAGTCATGACTTAAGTTCATAATTCCAGTTAACCCTAAGAAGGTAAACCAGGCCAGCATGATTGGCCCAAATGTCTTACCGATAACGCTCGTTCCCATTCTTTGGATAGAGAATAGGAAAAGCAAGATGACAATTGTGATCATAATGACACTATTTTGATTTGGCACTGGAATATCGTTACCAAATTTCATATTTTTAAGACCTTCAATAGCGGTTGTAACAGTAACTGCTGGTGTTAAAGTGCCATCAGCCAGTAAAGCAGCTCCTCCAACTAAGGCAGGGATAACTAGCCATTTAGCCTTTTTTCTAACTAAAGCATAAAGAGAGAAAATTCCACCTTCACCATGGTTAGTTGCTTTAAGGGCGATTAAAACATACTTAACAGTGGTTAAAAGTGTAATCGTCCAAAGAATAAGTGAGATGGAACCAACAATATATTCGCGGTTAACATGGGCAATTCCACCATTTTCGTTTACGATTGCTTTCATAACATAAAGTGGACTTGTACCAATGTCGCCGTAAACAATTCCAATTGAAACTAAAAGTCCCGCTAAGGTGACTTTTTTACGTAAATTACTATTCATAATGAGCTTTCCTCTTAAAAAGTATTAAATAACATTTTGAATAAACAAAAAAGAATGTATTGTAATAATACATTCTTTTTATTTTCGTTAGCACTATTTTGGCTCTTTGGAACCTAATATGCAAATAATAAATTGTGATTTTTTTATGAAAGAGTTTGTTTGATTTCGTTACGACGATCAGTGTACCATTTGTTCCAATCTTCGTAAGTCTTCATATTTTGTGGATCTACGCCAGTTTGCTTTTGAATATTGTTAAGCATATCCATAAAGCGTTCTGCATGAATATTTAATACGTGCTTGACTAAGTTTTGACGGCTGAAGGCCATGTTGTTAGTTAAGTAAGTGTTAATTTCAATAACGTCATGATTACCATCGTAAACATCCATAATTTCAAGATCGCTTTCGTCGAATTTTGAAATATAGAAGTTAGCAAATGTCTTTAAGTAATCAGGTTGTTCTTTAAATTCAGTAGCTGGCATTTCTACACGATTTGCCTCTGGCATAACTACTTCAAATTCTTCTTTTTCTTCGGTGTTCTTCTTGTCTTCAGTCAAAGTTAAGAGCTCCTTTACTGTTTAGCTGTACAAAAATTCAATATAATCTTACATTGAATTACAAGCAAAAGCAAATTTTGTAGGGTTTATTGGAAGTTTTCTACATCTTGTTTAGTGTATGAATCAATTGTAGTGTGACCATTATTAGCAGCTGATCTCATGAAGTTAACTACTTTTTGGTCAGACCAAGAGCTAGTATCAACACCAAGTGAACTTAATTGGTTACGAGTTTGTGCAATTACTCGACCAGTAACTGTTTGACCATCGATCATCATGCCACTATTTGAGTTTGATGAAGAATTAGTATTTGAGCTATTGTTAGCATTACTATTTGAAGTGGTAGCATGGGATGATTGTTTGCTTGCTGCAGAGTTGTTTTGAGTGTTAGCAGTATTTGAATTACTTTGGTTAGAGCTAGAACTAGTATTGGTATTACTACTATTAGATGAATTAGATTTTGAACTAGTAGATTTGTGTGAAGCAGTTGCTTCATCGTCATCATTAGCATCTAAATTATCAGTATCAATATCGTCGTTAACGTCTTCGCCATTTAATTTAGCATTAGCAACTTTACGTAAATGCTTTACATTTTTCTTTACTTTTTTGTAGTACTTACCATTAATGTAAGATAAATCTAAAATTTGATCGCAAGATTCAACTGTTGCTTGATAGTTACCATCACGATAGCTTAATTTAGCTTGCTTGTATAAAGGATTGATATCGTGAGTGATATGGTCTTGTACCTTGTTAATCGTCTTATAAAGCTTAGCAGCTTGCTTAGTCATTACAGAATAGCCATTAGTTTTGTTAGCTGCCTTGTTTAATTCACCTAAAGCATCTTTAAATTCGTACTCTCTGATTTCTTCTTGAGCATCCTTCATAGCGCCTGCTTGATCGGCATAGGCTTTTGATTCAGAAGTTGCTTTTACATCGTGAGCATCTTCAAATTTTTCTTCAGCTGCTTCGTACTTTTGACTAGAGGCAGCATCTTTTCCTTGACTCATATAAGTAGTGTACTTGTCTGAGCCATTATTAGATGAGCTATTTGATGAATTAGAACATCCAACTGCGAATAAGGTAATAAAGAATGCCATAATGGCAACTCCGATTTTTGATCGTTTCATTGTTTCTTCCTCCTATAAAAATGAATTTATCTTACTTAAATTATACCAAATTTAACTCATAAAAAATTCATTGAAAAAATTGGCACAAATCTTTGTGGTAAATCGTTAGTAATAGTGTAAGGCAATTCACCGGTGATGACTTACAAAATATATTTAGTTACTAATTAGATTATCAGAGGTAGGAAAATGGAATTTGTTTTAAAAGATCAATCAGTTCAATTTACTTTTGCAGGTGAAAAATACAGCAATGGTAAGAAAAACAGAATTTTGAAGAACGTTAAAAAGCAAGCTAGTGCTGAAGACGTAATGAAAGTTGGCAAGGCTTTGTCTAAATTGCAAAAAGATGATGGTATTAAAAGTGCTAGATTAATTTCTTATTCAGATATTCAAGCTTAAGAAATGAGAGAATAATATATAGAAAATTTTAAAGGAGAATTCAAAATGACTACTACTAAAACTTTAAGACTTACATTTAAAAATGCTAAAAATAAAAAAGTAAACTTATCATTACCTGATGCAGCAGAAAATTTAACCGAAGAAGAGGTTAAAACTGCCATGAACGAAATCTGTGAAGCTAACTTGTTTGTCAAGGAAGAAGTTGATCAATATCAGGCTCCTTTATCTGCTCAATATGTTGAACGTACAGTTACTTCTGTGTTTGATGATAGTGAAAAGAATTAGAGCAATATTTTATGAGATAAGGGTCTTAATTAAGTTATTAAATAAACTCTTGAAAGGGTAATGTTTCGGCATTACCTTTTTTATTTTGAGACGAAAGTATGTAATTTATGTTACTTTTTTATTTCAGAATGTCTGTTCGGTTGTATCTGACAACTTGCCACACTACAATAAAGGGTGTATGTAAATTGGAGGGAGTTTAAGCAATGAAAAAAAGAACATTCACTGGTATTGCTACCGCGGCACTTATCACAACTGCCGGTATATCAGTTACCAACAACCTTAAACCAGAAAATCCATTAAAAACTGGTGAAGGTACTGTTCAAGCTGCAACATATCAACAAGAATTTTTAAACAAAGCTATTCCAGCTGCTACAACTGCATCATCTAAGTATGGTACTTATACTTCAGTTATGCTTGCTCAAGCAGCGGTCGAATCAGCTTGGGGTCAATCAGGTTTGGCACAATCGCCTAATAATAACTTATTCGGTATTAAGGGCTCTTACAATGGGCAATCAGTAAATATGAATACTGGTGAGTACGGCAGCAATGGTTATTACACTACTAACGCTGGATTTAGAAAGTATCCATCATATACTGAATCATTTGAAGATAATGGCTCTTTATTACGTAACCAAATGGGTAACTATTACTCTGGTACTTGGGTAGAAAATTCAAAGAACTACGCTCAAGCAACTCAAAATGGTTTACAAGGTAAGTATGCAACTGCACCAAACTATGCTCAGACACTTAATAGTGTTATTGCAGCTAATGGATTTGATAAGTACGATCCCGTTACCCAAGTTGTTAACGAAAATCGTACAGTCGCACAAACCACACCAATTATGAGTGCCCCAGTTGACGCTAGCGTTGGTACTCAAGTTGGTACTGCAAGAACTGGTCAAAACGTAAATGTTACTAAGTACATCACTTATAACAATGGTGTTAAGCGTGCATATATTGGTACTGGCTGGATTAACGCACTTGCATTTAGTCCAATTACTACTAATACAACTACTAAGCAAAATACTGCCGCTAATACTAATAGTCAAGCAAGTCAAGCAGTTAAGACGCCAGTAGCACAAACTCAACAAGTTAAGAGTCAAGCACCTGCAGCTCCAGTAAAAACTGCAACTGTAAAAGTAAAGAGTGCCGCTGAAGTTAAAACTCCAGTTCAAGCTACCACTTTAAACGTTAAAACTGAAAATAAAGCAGCACAACCTGTAAAGCAATTAGCTGTTTCATTAGCTGTTGTACCTAAGAAGGTTGAAGTTAAGAAGAACGTTGTGAAAGCTGAACCAGCTAAGACAACTCCAGTAAAAACTGAAACTACTAAAACTGAAAACAAAGAAGTTAAGACTGCAACTCCAGTAGTTAAAACTACTGATACAGTTAAAAAAGTTGAAACTCCAGCAGTTAAACCAGTTGAATCTGTAAAGAAGGAATCAATTCCAGTTGTTAAGACTGCTCCAGTTACTGTAACTAAAGAAGCTGCAAAGACCACCGAAGCTCCAGTAGTTAAACCTAAGAAAGTTGAAGTTAAGGAAATTAAGACAACTCCAGTAACTACTAGTGCTAAAACTGTTGTAAAGCCTGTTCAAAGTTACCAAAGTGCAGTAACTACTGCTGCAAACAATAACTATGGTACTCAATGGATTAGTACTAATACTGCTCCTAAGGCTGCATCTACTGTTTTAATTAAGGTTACTAAGACTGTTGATGTTTTATCAGCACCAGATGGTCAAAAATTAGACCAACAAGTTGAAGCTGGCTCAGAATTTGTTGTTATTGCTTCTAAGTACTACAATGGCAACTTATATTACGAAATTAGTAATGGTAAATGGATTATGGCAAAATATACTACTCAAGAAGCACAAATTACTGCAAAATCTGGTGTATTAACTATTAATTCTAAGCCAGACTATGGTGTACCAGTATGGCGTGTTCCAGGTCAAGATCAAATTGCTGGTAAGTTCTTGAAAGACGGCTCAAGCTGGAGATACTTCCGTGTAGCAAACGTTCAAGGACAAACTTGGTATGACCTTGGCGGAAATCAATGGGTATCTGCCAGGTCTGTACTAGTTCGTTAATGTATAAATTGGGATAGAATTTAATTCATTAAAATTTTTTGGAGGAGAAGTTTTTAATGCGTTCAACAAATAAAAGATTTATTAGTGCATTGGCTTGTGCTAGTGCTATGACAGCTTTGGCAATTGCTGATCCAATGGGTATTACTAAGACCCATCAAGTAGTACAGGCCGCAACTGATAATGTACCTGTAAGATCTGCAGGTGTGGATGTTTCAAGCTGGCAAGGTACTAATTTGACTCAACAAGCTAAGTCAGGTGCTAAATTTGCTGTAGTTAAAGTATCTGAAAGTACAAACTACCAAAACCCACATGCTCAAGGTCAAATTAATAATGCTGAACAAAACAATATGATGCCAATGGGTTACCACTATGCTCACTTTGGTGCTGATAGCAACAGAGCTGTTCAAGAAGGTAATTATGCTGTTAATTCAGCTCAACAAGCTGGTTTGCCACAAGGTTCATATTTAGCAGCTGACTGGGAACAAGATGCACATAACAACACTAACGGTGGTCGTGAAGCAAGTGCTAACGCAATTACAGCTTTATGGATACTGTTCACAATGGTGGCTATAACCCAATGCTTTATTCAAGTGAATGGTTATTAAAGGCTAAGGTTGATACTAACAAGGTTACTCAAAAGTATCCAAATTCATTATGGGTAGCTTCTTATAAAACTATGGGTCGTCAAGATCAACCTGACTATAACTACTTCCCATCAATGAATAATGTTGCTATTTGGCAGTATACTCAAAATTGGCGTGGTCAAAACGTTGACGGAAATGTTAACGTACTCCCTCTTTCAAATAAGAGTAACAACGCTAGCCAAGCTAACACCAACACTTTGAACGTTCATACTAATGGCCAAAGCAGTAGTCAAGCCCCTTCGAATCCATTTGTTAATACTTCTAACAAGGCAGTTAATACTAACTGGGTTAAACAAGAAGGTACTTTCACTACTGGTGGTGCAATTAACTTGAGAACAGGTGCAAGTACTAATAGTAGTATCATTGCTCAACTTCCAGCAAACAGTGAAGTTAAATACGATGCTTATAGCACTAGGGGTAACTACACATGGTTAAGACAGCCACGTGCTAACAACCAATATGGCTACTTAGTGGGACGCGCAAATGGTCAAGATTGGGTACTTTTAAAGTTGCTCCAGTTACTAACCATGTAACTAAACCAACTACTAACACTGTTAAGCCAGCTAACAAGCCAAGTCAACCAGTACACGTAAATACAAACAATAATGTAAACAATAACTGGACTAAGCAAAACGGTGTATTTATTACCGGTGGAGCAATTAACTTAAGAACAGGTGCAAGCACCAATAGTAAGGTAATTGCATTATTACCAACCAATACTGAAATTAAGTACGATGCTTACCGTACTGAAGGCCAATATACATGGTTGAGACAACCACGTGCAAATGGTCAATACGGTTATTTAGTAGGACGTGATAATGGTCGTGCATGGGGCACTTTCAAAGCAGGCTCTGCTGTTGCAACTAAACCAGCAACTAACAATAGTGACTGGACTAAGCAAAACGGTGTATTTATCACAGGCGGCGCAATTAACTTAAGAACAGGTGCAAGCACTAACAGTAAAGTAATTGCATTATTGCCAACAAACACTGAAATTAAGTACGATGCTTACCGTACTACTGGTCAATACACATGGTTAAGACAACCACGTGCAAATGGCCAATACGGTTACTTAGTAGGACGTAACAACGGCAATGCATGGGGCACTTTCAAAGCAGGTTCTGCTAAGGCTACAACTCCTGTTGTTCACCAAAATACTCAAAAAGTAGTAGCTACAACTAACAATAATGCTACTTGGACTAAGCAAAACGGTACCTTCATTACCGGTGGCGCAATCAATTTGAGAACAGGTGCAAGTACCAAGAGTCCAATTATTGAAACTTTACCAATCAACACTGTAATTAAGTATGATGCTTACTACCGTGCTGGTAAATATGTATGGTTAAGACAACCACGTGCCAACGGTCAATACGGCTATTTAGTAGGTCGTTTAAACAACCAAGCATGGGGAACTTACAGATAGTTTTCAAAAATAAATGAATAACTTGAAAAGACATGATCCGAATAGGAATCATGTCTTTTTTGTCTTATAATAAATTATGAAAAAAGTATGGAGGACATAGTTTTGATTTATACAGTAACTTTAGATCCTAGCGAAAGTGTAGTAGGTAAGGGAATTAATATTTCACTTGTTTTAAAGAAATTAGGTATTGAATCGATTGCAACTGGTATTGTGAATCATAAAAACGTAGAACAAGTTGCAGAAGAACTTGATAAAGCAGAGATTGAAAATCAATTTATTGAACAAAAGCGTGGAATTAAGATCACCGCTAAAAATCAACAAAAGTTATTAGATTATTTGAAAGTCTTAAAAGCCGGCGACATTTTAGTTATTGCCGGTGGTTTTGCCAAAGGAATTGATCCAGTTTACTTAACCGATCTTGCAAAAGTAGCTGATAAAAAGGCAGCAGGCTTAGTAGTGGATGTTCCTTATGAAAACGTACTTGATATCTTACCAATGAATCCTTTATTGATTAAGCCAAATGAAACGGAATTAAAGCATTGGTTTGAAAAAGATAATCAAAAGGTAACTACGAAAGAATTAATTAATATGGCGCATGACTTAGTAGCTAAGGGTGCACAGCATGTTCTTTTGTCTTTAGGTGCAAATGGCGCTGCAATTGTTAATATGATGGATGCCCTGATGGCACATGCACCTGAAATTGAAGAAGTAGTTGATAGTACGGGTAGTGGTGATGCGCTCCTTGGTACTTTTCTTGCTGGGATGCTAAAAGGCTATATGCCAGTTAAAAATTTGTCAGATGCAATCGCAGCAGGAAGCGATACAGCTCGAAGCGACTGGCTTACTGATTTTAGAACTACACCAGCACTTCAAAAGCAGGTGATTGCAAGACGTATTACCTTTGAAGAAGCAGAATAAAGAAAATAAGTTGGCTTTTTAGGGACGACTTATTTTTTGATGCTTTTTTTAGTATAATGACAGTAATTTTATAATAAGGGAGAAGAAAAGTGGACTTATCTCTATTTATTGTTAGTCTAGCTGCTCTAGTTATTCCAATTATTATGGCACGGTTCAAGATCAATGCTATTCCAACTGCCGTTGCTGAAATTGTAACTGGAATAATTTTAGGTAAGAGCTTATTAAATACAATTAAAATTACCAGTAGCGTATCACTTCTATCGAATTTAGGCGTGATATTACTGATGTTTCTATCTGGAATGGAAATCAATTTTGACTTATTCAAGAAAAAAGATTTACCTGATACTAAGCAAAGTAGCATTAATCCAGCTCGGATAGCAGTTTTTTCTTTCGCAATGATTACAGCTATGGCACTTATTTTAGCTGAGGTATTAAAATTAATCGGACTCTTTAGCGATGTAATGCTAGCAATGATCATCTTTATGACTGTAGCTTTAGGAGTGGTTATTGCAACCTTAAAAGAAAAAGAAATCTTATCTCGTCCAATTGGACAAACAATTTTGCTAACGGCAGTTTTAGGAGAAGTAATACCATTACTGCTTTTAACTATCTATGCTTCGATTAATGGTGGTAATGCAGGAAAATTATGGTTAATCATTTTATTATTCCTAGTGGCAATTCTTCTACTAAAAAGATTTAAACAGCCATATCAGTGGTTTAACCGAATATCTAAATCTACTACGCAATTGGATATTAGACTAGCCTTTTTCTTAATTTTCACTTTAGTGACAGTTGCCGAACGAGTAGGTGCTGAAAATATTCTTGGAGCCTTCTTAGCCGGAATGGTTATGAAATTACTTGAACCAAGCGAAGCAACGATGGATAAATTGACTTCTATTGGTTATGGTTTTTTTATTCCGATTTTCTTTATTACAACTGGTGTTAAGCTAGATCTTAAGACTTTAATCACTAATCCGAATGCCTTAATGTTAATTCCAGTTTTGGTTTTATTCCTGCTTTTATCAAAGCTGCCAATCTTTTTAGTTTATGTTCGTAGCTTTAATAAGCGTAATAGTATTGCAGGAACATTTTTAATTATGACTACGATTACGATCGTGCTTCCAACGTTAGAAGTTGCTCGTAAGTTAAATGCAATTACAGAAACTCAATCAGATGCCTTTATTTTAGCAGCCGTTGTGGTATGTATTTTAGGACCAATTTTGTTTAACTCAATCTTTAAGCTGACTAAAGAAGATAAGATTAAGCAAAGAGTTGTTATTATGGGGACAAATGTGATGACTGTACCGGTTGCGCAGGAATTACATGATAACTGGTACGACGTTCTTTTAGTAACTCATAAGCAAGAAAATTATGATACTTATAAGAGTAAGGTCGCTAATTTAAAGTTGATTTCAAGTCTTGAAGAAACTTGTTTAGAAAAAGCCGGCGTCTTTAACTGTGATATTTTGGTAGCTGGATTTATTGAAGATGAATTGAACCGTAAAATTGCTCGAATGGCTAAAGAACATGGCGTTCAAAGAGTAATTGCAAGTCAAGAGCGACCAAAGCCAGAAACAATTAAGAACTTAACCAATGAAAAGATTGAAATCTATAATCTCTTTAATGTTCAAACTTCAGTTTTACGTGCTTTGATTGAATCGCCATCTATTCTAAGAATTCTAACTGATACTAAAAATGGTCTTTTTGAAGTTACGGTTAGAAATCATAAATATGCTGGTCAAAAGTTGATGAATCTTGACTTTATTGAACAAATGACGGTAAGTCGAATTTGGAGAAATGGTACTTGGTTAGTACCGCATGGTAATACGATTATTGAAACTGGTGATCATTTGATCTTTACAGCTAAAGGTGAAGATGCAGAAAGAGTACGAGAAGAACTAGGAAGAAAAAATTAGTAAAATAAAAGGGCAGGATTTTAATTCCTGTCCTTTTGGTTAACGTTGACTTTTAGCTTCTTGTAAAACAGATAAGGTATTTAAACTATGGACAAAGGCGTGATCAGCTTCTTTGAACTTATGCTGATCAATAATTTTAATAAATTCAGCCACCATTCGGTGAGAATACTTATTGTTGTTGATAACTTTAACTTCTTGTCCTTTTAATTGCATTCCGACTTTAGGTATTTCATTAGGATGACCATAAATAATAAGTGCACCTTTTTCACCTTCAATAGTGCTGACATTAGGTGAGAAACTGTCTTTAGCGGCGATTGAACTAGCTTGTTTGTTAGAATAATTGAGGTGCAGGATGCCTGAGGTGTCGATATTTTTCTGCATTGTAGGGAAATAATTGATAGATTCTGGTTTACCAAATAACTTGATAATAATATGCAAATTGTAAATTCCTAGATCCATCAAAGCGCCACCGTCTTTTTTAGGATCAAAGGCTGGTTGAATATCTCCAGCTAGAAAGGCATCATAACGGCTAGAATATTGAGTGTAATTAAGGTTAACTACGTGAATTGGAGCAATTTTATCTAGATTTTCTTCGATAAATTTAAAGTTTTCCAAATAAATGTTAGTTATGGCTTCAATGATGATCAGCTTCTTTTGATCAGCAATTGCTTTTAATTCTCTTGCTTCATCAACAGTTGCAACAAAAGGCTTTTCGCAAATAACATTTTTACCTGCTTCAAGGGCTTCTTTTGAAATAGAAAAGTGCAAACTGTTTGGTACCGCTACATAAACAGTATCAACATCAGGATCATTAAATAAGTCAGCATTATTATCGTACAATTTAGTAATCTGATACTCTTTTTGTAAATCTAGGCCAATTTTATGACTTCTCTTAGTAGTTGCAAGAGCTGTAAGTTCGAGATCGGGAATTTGATCAGCAATTGTTAGAAAATCATGGACAATTTTTCCAGAACCAATAATACCTAATTTCATAAGTTTCTCCTTTAATTTGATTTAATATTTAGTTTTTTTGCATTTTTAGTAACCGAGGTTGGAATCTTTAGTTTCTTAACTTGGTTAACATCGTATAAATGAAGTGATAAGGTGCCTTCTTTTTTACTATAGTAAGTAACTTTGTAGTAGAGATCGGTTAGTTCTTTTTGGCGGTTAACCTTAACTCGAAGTTCAATTCTTTTTACATTACTTGACTGCGGGTCACTTGTGGAAGCTACTGAAGTGGCTTTTTGCATGCTTTTAATGACATCTTGATCATCGCCATGGTAAAAAATTACATAGCCATTGAAGCCATTAGATTTGAGTTTTAACTGCTTAAAAGCATCATCAGAGAATTGCTTGAAGTTATGAGCTGTATAGAGTTTTTTGTAGCCAGAGTAAACTTCATTAAAGATTGCATTTTGCTTAATATAATTCCACGCTTCATTATTATCACGATGGTAGACATAGTGATCGTTAGACCAGAGCTCGGAATTTGTATCTGATTTTGGAATACTTTTCATTGTGATATGAATTGTATTATTAGGACCAACGACGTAATTTGAGTACATTTTGCCTTTTGAATTGGTAGTTTTAACATCAACACGAGCTGTTTTGATAGCAGTATCTGCTGCTTTAGTTAAGGCAGCTTTAGGACTAGGCTTGCCAAAGGCGAAGATGGCACCCCAAATAATTACTACTAAAATAATAATGGCTAAAATTAAAGCGGCAATTTTGCCGCCTTGATTGTTAGGAAAAATAATCTTTTTATTTTTTGCTTTATTTTTCTGCATTAGTTTTTCTTTCTAAAATGATTATTGATTGTTTTGCTCAGCTTGAGCTTTCTTGATCTCTTCAGCGTCAATCGCATTCTTCTGAATATCAGCAGGAACTGCTAAGTCGGCATGTTGGCCAAGTTGATCATAAGTTAAGTTCCAAGTGAAGTTATATTTTCCACCAGCAGTGTATTGAGCCTTGAAAGTCATCGACTCAATCTTTTTTGTTGCAGGATCAACTAAATAAGTAATTTTTAAGTTCTGTACTTGAACTGATTTAACTAGACGAGCTACTTGCATGTTTTGTGAGCCTGGAGTGTTCATAGCGTCAATGACAAGTGAATTAACTGCATTCCATAGGCTAGAATCAGTACCGTTAAAACTGATTTCATAGTTGCCGTTTTTCTTTTGAACAGTAGCCTTTTTAGCAAGTGCTTTATTGATTTTCTTAAAAGTTGCAGGATCAAATCTTTCTTTTACTTGATCTGGATCAAAAGTATCGGCATTAACCGAATTTTTAATCCAGTGCCCTTTATTTTGCTCTAAAAGAAGGTACATGTCTTTTTTAGTTAACCACATCTGTTCCGTTTGTGATTTTTTCTTTTGAGTCAAGGTGTAAGTAAGATTCGTTACATCGCCTTTATCTTTAAAAAGACCTTCCGATTTTGATTTTTGACTCATTTCATCAGAATTAATTGTTTGAGTGAAATGACCGTTGGCTAAGCTAGAATTAAATTTGGCATTAATTAGCGAACTTGCAGAAGGCTCAGGACTAGTTTTTGGTTTACTGGTATTCTTTGAACAAGCTGTAGTTATAGAAACTAAAATTGCTCCCAATAAAAGTAGCAAGCCGAATTTTTTCTTCATAAAAATATTCCCCCAATAAATGTATCTATCGTATACTATTTTACTCTATTTTCTGTTGAAAAAAGTATTATAAGAGCTTAACTTTAGTGCTTTTTAAGGACATTTAAAATATTTCGTAACTTACTACCCTTGACTTGCAAATTTTTAACTGCTTGTGTTACTTCGATGCAACCAATATATTTTCCATCTTCGTTGTGGAGACTATAGAAAGAAATATTTATTGGCTGTTCATCTTTAGTGATCATAATTGAAATATTTTTACGATTACCTGCGTGCATTTGGTTTAAAACTTCTTTAACGTGTCTTTGGCTATGGCCGGGATGCACCTCAAAAACAGTTTTACCAATATCTTTTTTTGTTCGCTTGAAGAGGCGATTTTTATTCATTGATGACCAGACAATGCGGTCATTTTCATCTAAAACGTCCATTTCTTGTGGAACAGTTCTAAAGATTGCATTTAGCTGTTCAAGTGAGAGATGACCTCCGTCTAAATTGATATTATCCATAGGTAATTCTTCCAATCTATCCAAATTAATATATCTATTGTTATTTTAACATTAAAAAATTGTGGATTAATAAAGCTTTTTTTCGTAATTCCTATGAAAATTTCTCATAAGCGTGTAAAATAGTTAATGAAACATTGAATTTTAAAGGAGATACAGTTCATGTCGAAATTAGTTTTAATTCGTCACGGTCAAAGTGAATGGAACCTTTCTAACCAATTTACTGGTTGGGTTGATGTAAACCTTTCAGAAAAAGGTGTTGAAGAAGCTAAGAAGGCTGGTCGTTTAATTAAGGAACACGGTCTTGAATTTGATCAAGCTTACACTTCATTATTAACTCGTGCTATCAAGACTTTGCACTATGCACTTGAAGAAAGTGACCAACTTTGGATTCCAGAAACTAAGACTTGGAGATTAAATGAACGTCATTACGGTGCTCTTCAAGGTTTAAACAAGAAAGCTACTGCTGAAAAATATGGTGACGAACAAGTTCACATTTGGCGTCGTTCATACGATGTTTTGCCACCAGCTATTGATGATGACAACGAATTTAGTCAAGCACATGACCGTCGTTACGCAAACTTGGATCCACACATCGTTCCTAAGGCAGAAAACTTACACGTATGTCTTGACCGTGTAATGCCATTCTGGGAAGATCACATTGCTCCAGATTTACTTGACGGCAAGAACGTTATTATTGCTGCACATGGTAACTCACTTCGTGCTTTGACTAAGTACATTGAAAACATCTCAGATGATGATATCATGAACTTAGAAATGAAGACTGGTGAACCAGTTGTTTACACATTTGACGACAAGTTAGATGTTGTTAACAAGGAAAAGCTTGACGACTAATTTTTAGTTATTGAGTATTAAAGAACTCCGACGAAAGTCGGAGTTTTTTTGTTATAAAAAATTTTTTACTCTTTTGCGTAATTAAATATGTAGCAAAAATTTATAATTTATGCGCATGTGTGTATAATTATTAGCAAGGAGAGAAAAATTGGTTAAGCGAAGAGACATCATCAAGGATCTACTTAGTAAGGGAATGATAATTGATGAAGGTAAGAGAAATAATAGACACGCCCGAGTGGTAAATCCCTCAAATGGGATGAAAGCACCTTTAGCTCGCCATAGGGAAATATCATTTTTTACAGTTAAGGCACTTTATAAGGAATTAGATCTTGAGGTGCCTGATAATTTAAATAGATAATGATTGGAGAAAAGATTGATATGAAAAAAAGAATCGTAACTTATCCAGCAATTTTTAAGCCAATTGCAAAAGATGTTTACTTTATCAGTTTTCCCGACGTTAAAGGTGCTATAACAGAAGGACATGGATTGGCAGATGCTTTTGATATGGCTTCTGATGCATTAGCAACAGTTTTATTTGATGAAAAAGAATTTCCAAAAATGACTGATCCTTCAAAAATTAAGGTTAATGATGAAGGAGCTTTCGTTGCTTTGGTATCAGCTGATTTGTCAAAAGCAGCTTCTAATTTTGAAAAAACAATTCGCAAAAATGTAACAGTTCCTTTGAATCTAGCAACAGAAGCTGAAAAACATCATTTGAATTTTTCTAAAGTACTAACAGAAGCTTTGAGAAAAAAGTTAAGCTATCAGAATTAAAAAAATAAGCAAAAAGCCTCCCAAACGGGAGGCTTTTTAAGTGTGACTATTATATTTTTATATTTAAGTTTTGATTTAACTAAGAGCTAGTCTTATAATTTTTACCAACTAGCCTTACGTACACCAGGAAGTTGTCCCTTATGTGCTAGTTCTTTGAAGCGTAAACGTGACATACCAAACTTACGCATATAACCATGTGGTCTACCATCGTGTAAATCACGGTTGTGGTAGTGAGTTGGATGAGCATCAAGTGGCAGTTTCGCTAATGCTTCTACGTCACCAGCTTCTTTTAATTTGTAGTATTTTTTAATTAATTCGCGCTGCTTAGCAGCTTTAACAATTTTTGATTTTTTTGCCATATATCTTTCCTTTCGAATATAGAATTTGAATGTGATAAAGATTAACTATAATAATTTGAGCTAACTTAAAGTAAGCATATTGTATTAAATTATTAATAATTTGTCAAAAAGAAAGTATTTTAAAAAGAATTAGTTTAAAATAAGTAATGACTGATTAAAGAAGGGAAAAGAAGCCGTGGGTATTTTTAAAAGAATACTTCATAATGAAGACTTGCGACAGCTGATTATTTATGTATTAATTGGTGTGTTAGGATTAGGTGTTGATTTTGGAATTTTCGCACTCCTTACCCATTTTAAAATGCAAGTCGAAGTAGCTAATTTTATTTCATCATCTTGTGGGTTAATCAATAACTTTTTTTGGAATAGTTTTCTTAACTTTAAGGTTCACGATAAGTTGTTAATAAGATTCGTTTCTTACTATTTAGTTGGACAAATTACGACTTTATTTACTACATTATGTTTATTTATCTTCGTAACTCAGTTAGGCTTTAATCAACTAATTGTTAAGGCCGTTTCTACATTTATCGCTACCTTAATTCAATTCGTAATTAATAAGTTACTTACATTTAGAAAAATTAAAACTACTAAGTCAAAAGTAGACGTTAGAAAGTAATCAGAAAGCCTGTTAAAATATGAAAAAATTGTCAATTATTGTTCCGTGTTATAACGAAGAGGAATCTGTACCACTTTTTTATCCAGCTGTGAATAAAGTAATGGATACAATTCCAGATTTAGAGCCAGAATATTGGTTCATTAATGATGGTTCAAAAGATAATACTCTTAAGGAAATTAAAGAATTACGTAAAAAAGATCCAGAACATGTTCACTTTGTTTCATTTTCAAGAAACTTTGGTAAGGAGTCTGCGCTTTATGCTGGACTTCAAGCTGCAACTGGAGATTATGTAGTCGTAATGGACGTTGACTTACAAGATCCACCTAAGTTTTTACCACAAATGTATGATTTGATTAAGACTGGAGAATATGACTGTATTGGAACTCGTCGTGTTGACCGTACAGGGGAAGCCAAGTTTAAGTCTTTCTTAAGCGATATGTTCTATAAGGTTGTTAATAAGATTTCTGATACTGAAATTGTACCAGGTGCTCGTGACTACCGAATGATGACTCGTCAAATGGTAAATGCGGTTTTAGATATGCCTGAATACAATCGTTTTTCAAAGGGAATCTTCTCTTGGGTTGGATTTAAGACTAAGTATTTGGACTATCACAATGTTGAACGTGTAGCTGGCGAAAGTGATTGGAACACTTGGAAATTGTTCAAATATGCAATGGACGGAATTGCGGACTTTTCACAAGCACCACTTAACTTAGCTGTTTGGATTGGTACTGGATCATTTGTTTTATCAATTATTGGCTTGATCATTGTGATTATTCGCAGAGCACTCTACCCTGGTTCAAGCATCTTTGGTTGGGCTTCGATGGTATGCATTATTTTGCTGCTGGGTGGTTTGCAACTACTCTGCATTGGTATTTTAGGTAAATATATCGGCAGGGTATATATCCAAGTTAAGAATCGACCAATTTATATTATTAAAGAGAAAAAATAAACATGGCAAAAAGTTTCGGAATTATCATCTAAATTCCGAAACTTTTTTTGTGAGATTATAAATTTGAAAAGTGAGATAATCTTAACGAGGGAGAATTTTAGAATGAAAAACTTTAGTCAAAATACGTGGATAAAAATTGCTTTATCTATTCTTGGAGTTTTGGCTGCAATTTTGGTTTATGTGCCTAACTACGCAGCAGTTGATCAGGGACTTAAGGGTAGATGTGCAATTTTCTTTATTATTGCAGTGGTCTTACTCTGGCTACCAATGGAATTAAAAAGCAGTATCTTTGCTTTGAATTTCTATTATGAATTAGGATTGATTTTAATTATTGTCTTTTTAATGACTAATCAAATGGCAATGAATTTCGTTATTGGTCTAGTTATTGCTTTGCTTTTATTAACCTGGATTGGGATGGTAATTTTTAAAAATAATCTTGTAATGAAACAAAAGAATAGTGAATTGTTAATTATTAGGTTAGTGATGATGCTGGTTTTAGCCTATTTGGCCTATATCAGCGGTTTTGCGGCACTAATGGGTGCTGAAATTTTTACTGTACAAGGACAAACTTGGCTACTTATTTTAGGATTTCTACTTTGTGTATACTATCTAGTTTTAGCAGGAAGTATTTGGCAGCCTTGGTTTAGAAGATGGACTTCTTGGATCATGATTTTAGCGGCAGTTGTCCTGCACATGATCTTTGCAAGTGCAACCTCGTTAAATATTATCTTTTTGCCAATAATCGGTGAAATAATTATGCTAATTTTAGTCTGGCGTAGCAATCGGATCTTAATGAAAAAGAAAAGGATTTCATAATTGACTCTTGCCAGACAGTATTAATCCCTGATAGAATAAATTGTTTAAAAGTTTAGGGAGAGATACAAAATTATGAAATATGTTTATTTGTTTTTACCAGCAATTGGCTGGGGACTGATGCCCCTTGTTATTGCTAGTGTAAAGAATAGTACAGTTTATAATCAAATCGTTGGTACAGTTGCAGCTTCATTTATTTTTGGTGCAATTGTAATGGCAATTATGCATCCAGCAATGAGCTGGTCACTATTTTTGCTTTCTGCATTAGGTGGTGCTTGCTGAGTAATTGGTCAAGTTGGTCAATACATTTCTTATGAAAAAATTGGTGTTTCTGAAACAATGCCGATTTCAACCGGTTTACAGTTAATTGGTGTACCTCTTGTAGGTGTGCTTGCTTTTGGTGAATGGGCTAGTCCGCAAGCTAAGCTTTATGGCTTTATTGGTATTCTAGTATTAATTATTGGAGTTGTTTTAACTTCATTAACTGATCGCGGAACAAGCGAAGGTAATAAGTCTAATCAGATAAGTACAATTATTTTGCTTGTTTTAACTTCACTTGGCTACATTACTTCAAGCTCAATTCCAAAGGCTTTACATGGAAGCAGTATTTCAATCTTCTTTGGTCAAACCTTTGGTATGCTTGTAGCTGTGTTTATCTATTACGCTTGTTACTAAAAATTTACATGTTTGGAAAGAAAAATCTACTGTTCAAAGTGGTGGAGCAGGCATTCTATATGCAATTGCTGCTTTAGCTTACATTCTTTCCGTTCAAGATAACGGAGTTAACATGGCCTTCGTTATTTCTCAACTTTGCGTAGTTATTTCTACTTTAGGTGGCTTGATTTTCTTACATGAAAAGAAAACTCGCAACGGTTTGATTTTTACCATTGCAGGCCTAGTTTTAATTATTGGCGGTGCAATGTTAACTACATTATTCTAGAAATGAAAAAAGGCATCCCAGAGGGATGCCTTCTTTGTATCAACTTGTCCTAATTCTTAAATATTTTTAGTATTAGAACACTTTTAATTGTATTAGAACCAAATTAAAAGTCAAGTTAAATACAATAGAGGTTTAAAAGGTATATTGTACGTAAAAATTAAATAACAAATTAAGAAATAAAGAATCCAATAATAAACTATATGTTATCGCTTACAGTTGACATATTGAGTGTGGCGTGATATTTTCAGAATAGGATCGGTCGAAATTGTTTAGGAGGACAATGGATGCTAACAATTGAAAACAACCAGTTAAAGGTTGAAATTAATGAGGTCGGTGCTCAGCTTACGCACGTAGTCGATAAGACTACTAATGCCGACTACATTTGGAATGGGAGCGAGTGGGAAAGACATGCTCCAATTCTTTTTCCGGCAATCGGAAGATCAAATGACAATAAATATATTTTAAATGGGAAAACATATGAAATGAAGCAACATGGCTTCGCTCGTGACTATCCTTGGACAGTTGTTGATAAGGGAGACGATCGAGTAAGTCTGACTTTAACTGAAAATGAAGAAACTCTAGCTGTTTATCCATTTCATTTTAGTCTGATGGTTACCTATACGCTAGAAGCTAATCAATTAAAGGTAGAATTTTTGGTTAAAAATAATTCAGAAGAAACGATGCCATTTGGACTTGGTTTTCACCCAGGCTTTAATGTGCCAATAGCTGGAGATGAATTGAAATTTTCAGATCATGAGTTAACTTTGAGCCCAGAAGTGACAGAATTAACTCAATTTCAAATTGATCCAATTCCATTTAGAAATGGTAAGGTCATTCCAGTACCTAATGCACAAAAGGGAACTTTGCCGCTATCGTATTCAGAATTTGATGATGGTTTGATCATTATTAATAATCCAGGTTTAACCGGGATTGAGTTAAGTAGTGCCAAATCAGAACATAAAATTTCTTTAACGTTGGAAGATTTCCCATATGTAGCGCTATGGACCATGACTGATCCAGAAGCTAAGTTTTTATGTATGGAACCTTTTGCTGGCTTGCCAGATATTAAGAGCAGTGAATTGACCGACTGGATGGAAAAAGAAGGCAATAACTTCCTAGCACCAGATGAAAATTCACATTTTTCAACTACAATTACTTTAGAATAAATATGAAAAGAGGGAAGCTGTGTGAAGTTTTCCTCTTTTTTTACTAATTGTTTAAGATTTGGCATAATAAAGTTTTCAGAGTGTAATTTTGCTATAATATCCTTGTTTTAAGAAAGTTTGAGAAAGAATATTATGGATAATAAGCCCAAAGAACCTGTTCTCTCAAGAGTTGAGCTGAACAAAGAAAAACATAGTAAGAAAAAGCCAATCCGTATTATTATTGCGGTTATTTTAGTGCTGGTTTTAGGACTTGGAGCCTATGCAGGATCTGTTTATTTAAAAGCTAAAAATGCCTTTGATAAAACATATGACCCAAAGACTGCTGTAAAACAAGATAGCTTTTCTGGTAAAGAACCATTCAATATTTTATTATTAGGGACAGATACGGGAGCTTTTGGTAGAAAAGAAGTTCGCGGGAACTCAGATACAATGATTTTGGTAACCGTTAATCCGGCTAAAAAGAAACTTTCTCTAATGTCGATTCCGCGTGACACCATGGCAAGAATGATTGGCACCGAAAACTTTAGCGTTCATAAGATTAATGCCGCTTATAATATTGACGGTGCCAAAATGGCAATGAAGACTACAAGTAAGGTCCTTAATGTGCCAATAAAATACTATATTTCAATGAATATGGGCGGAATGAGAAAGATTGTAGACGGCGTTGGTGGCGTTACAGTGACGCCGCCTCTTACCTTTACTTACGATGGCTACACCTTTACCAAAGGTAAAAAGGTACACTTAAATGGTAGTCAAGCCTTAGCTTACTCTCGAATGCGCTATGACGATCCTCGCGGAGACTATGGTAGACAATTACGGCAGCGTGAAGTAATTATGTCCGTTTTAGAACATGCAATGTCATTTAGTACGCTAAAGAATTTAGATTCAATCTTAGGCTCTGTTTCAACTAGTTTGAGAACTAACTTAACTTTTGATTCAATGGTCAAAATTAGTAAAAACTACCGTAAATGTACTCAAAACATGTCCAGCGACTATTTGCATGGAGTAGGAGCAATGATTGGAGATGCTTCATATCAAGTAATGTCTGATAGAGAATTGCAACGAACATCTAATATTGTGAGAAATGATCTTGGTTTAGATTCAATGAATATTGATAATAATGAAACTTATCAAAATTCAATGAATTCTCAATTTGATTGGACCAGTGGTGATTCTAATCAGGTATACTACATATATGATCCTTATACGGATGAATTATGGAACGGAGATCGTGCTTATTAATGAATGAATTAATTTCACTAGTAATAGGATATTTCCTCGGAAATATCCTTTTTGCTATGATTGTCGCAAAAATATTTTTACATAAAGATCCAACTAAGTATGGTTCAGGTAATCCTGGTACAGCTAATATTGGTGCAGTTTTTGGTAAAAAATGGGGTATTCTCACTTGTATTGGAGACTTAGCTAAAACTTTGGCAGCATTATTAATTGTCTACTTTCTTTATCATGGTAATCGCTTAGATTTATCTTTTGCTGGTATTGGAGTCGTCTTAGGGCATTCATTTCCGTTCTGGAATCACTTCAAGGGTGGTAAAGGAGTGGCAGTTACTGCATTGTGGATTGTCTTTTTTGACTGGCGAGCTGGTTTGATTGCTTTATTAATTGGCTTGTTTTTAGTGATTATTATGAAAAATCTTACTATTCCGCCACTTGTATATATGTTGGGGTTCAGTATTTTTACTTGGCTTAACTTTGGCTGGGAACAAGGATTAATCTTTTTAATTGCTACTTTAATCATGATTTTTCAATTTAGAAAAGATATTGTCGACTTCTTTACTGGACACGGTAAGCGAGTAGATGTTTTGGTAACAATTAAGAAAAAGTTAGGGATATACAAATGAAATCAGCTTTAAGAAAAACAATCCAGTGGATCTTACTTTTGTGTTTGTTGCTGGGAATATTAATTTAAACCTTAGGCTTTTGGAATTATAATCCAACGTCAGTTTCTACTAAAACGCGAATTGGCATGGTAATTAGCTTAATTCAATTGATAGTGGTTGTCTGGTATGGGATGAGTTACGGCAATAAGGAGTATAGCTTTAAAGAGGCAGTTAAGAACTGGCTTGAAGGCGTTGTTACTCTTATTATTTTCTATTTAGTATTTGTCATTTCGTTGCCGCAGTTTTTCTCAGCTTGGAATTTATGGGGAATCTTTTTCCCAGTTTTAACTAGTACATCAGCTTTATTTAGTGGAATTATAATTTCACTTTTCTTCCAGCCATTTATTTACAGATTACAAGAAAAATTAAGTGATAAGCAGAATGCGTTACTACTAACTACTATCACAATTCTTATTTTTGCCTTGAGTGCTGGAAATTCGCTTTTAACTAGTTATAGTATTTTTGGCCTTTACTTAGCTGTACCTTTTGCCTGGGGAATGCTTATTTCAAAGATTAAGGCATCTAAGAAAGTAGTTCTTGGCTTAGTAGTAGCAACGATTATTTTGCTACCAGCAGTTTATTATCTTACGATTAAATTAATGCCGATTCAGACGCCGCAAGGATTCATCTTTTCTCAGATGAATATGTCTTGGAATACTAGTCTTTTAATGGCGCCATCATCACCGTTGATGATTTTATTTGTCGTTGCTGGAGCATTATTATTTAGAAGTTCAATGCTTGGAGTATCTCACAGATTATTTTCAATTCTAATTCCAGCAATTATCTTTGGCACTACTTCTTATGGGATGAGTTTGTGGAAGGAAAAATTGCAACTTTTGCTTGCACCTGTAAGTAAGAAAGTTACTGTTTTATTGATTCTTTCTTTATTAGTTGCAAGTTTCATTATTAATTTTGTTTTTGTTAAATTTTTCCTTTCAAATAAGCGCGTTCAGAAATTTTTGAATAAATTTGATGAAAATAATCTGGATGGCCTTATTAAACTTTTAGAAGCGGGAGTAGACTTTTTAAAGCGACACTCTAAATCAATTATCTTATTTGCATTCCTGATGTTCTTAAGTGTCATTGGCTTTTATACTGTTCGAGACATTCAATCTGCAAGTGACTTTTGGGCTGCTCTAGTCTTTATTTTTACTAGCAAATTTGGCACCTTAGTTTTATCGTCGATTTTCTTATTTGCAATTTATGAGATCTTCTATGTAATCACTACTAGGTTCTGGGTATCCGCAAGTATTCCAACTGTTTTGGCTTTAGGAATTGCAATTGCAGATGGAATTAAGATGGATTTAAGAGAAGAGCCAGTTTATCCAAATGAAATTAGTGAGATCGTTAATTGGAAGACGCTGATTCCAATGATTGGTGTGCAAACCTTAATTTATATTTTATTAGGTATTGCACTCTTAGTCGCTGTTATTGTCTATCTTGAATTAAAGCATCCATGTAATTTGAAGAGAAAGAAAAAGAGTTGGCTTGTTTTAATTGGTAGTCTCTTAATTTTGATTACACCGGTGTGGTTTAATGATGAAAATTCAGCGATTTACTATATTTCAAAGGGGTTTGATAATAATCCTGACTTTAGAAATCCACCGGATAGTACAGCTAATAACGGTGCTGTCTTAACTTTCTTAGATTTCATCAAAGTGCCAATTATGGAAAAAGTTGATGGTTATTCTGAACATGCCATCAAGCAAATTACTAAAAAGTATGAAAAAGAAGCTATTGCTATTAATAAGACTAGAAAGAACAAGTTATCCGATCAAACAATTGTCTTTAATCTTAGTGAAAGCTTTGTAGATCCAAAAGAATTCCCAGGAGTCAAAATTTCTGATAATGTTAGAGATCCGATGAAGTATATCCGTAGCTTAATGTCGCAAACGACTTCTGGCAAGATGCTTAGTGCTGGATATGGTGGTGGAACTGGAAATATGGAATATGAGTCCTTGACTGGATTTAATATGGGAAACTTCTCGAGTGCTCTTACTCCATATACTCAGGTAACTTCACGTTATAATTTTTATCCAACAATTGGGATGAATTTCCCTTATAGTAGTGCAATTCATCCGTTTAATGGTACTTATTATGGCCGAATTGATAATTATCGCCGGTTTAAATTTAATAAGTTTGCTTATTTAGGCTCTAAATATAAGATCTATGATAAAAAGTCGCTTGGAACGAGTCCATATCTTTCTGATGAGACGGCTTACCAGAATGGCTTGAGACAAATTAAGAGTAGAAAAAATGGTCAATTTATTAACTTGATCTCAATGCAAAACCATATGCCATATGGTGATTATTATTCACCAAATGAATATAAGGATAATGTCAGTGGCTCTTCTCTTGCAGATGATAATGTTAAGACTAGCTTTGCGGCATATACAAAGGGTGTTGAATATACTGATAAGGCAGTGAAGAAGTTTATTAAAGAAATCGATGAAATTAATAAGCCAATCACGCTTGTCTTTTATGGCGATCATTATCCATCAATTATTGATCAATCGTTATTATCTAAGTATCCAATTAAAATGCATTCTACTACTTACTTTATTTATTCAAATAAGTACGCTCGTGAGCATGGTGCTAAGAATAAAATTGTTCCAGATAAGTATATTGCAACGAGTTCCTTTATTCCGATGGCTTTAGAGCAAACGAATTCTAAAGTTACAGCTTACCAAGCATTACTTACTCGGATCTACAAGGATCTTCCTGCAATGACAATTAACTATAGTAGCAGTGATGGTTTTGAACTAGTTGATCAAAACGGAAAGAAAGTTTCTGAAAAGAAGTTAACTAAGAAACAAAAAGAATTATTGAAGGACTATCAATTGATTCAATATGATATGTCAGCGGGTAAGGGATACACTTTGGACGTTAAAAGCTTTTATAAATAAGCAGTTGACTAAATAACTATTCTCCCTTATTATCATAGGTAAATAAAAAGTAGCAGCTTAATTCAGTGTCCAGAGAACTAGCGGTTGGTGTGAGCTAGACAGGTTGAGTTTGCGAATTACAATAATGGGGTTGTTCCCTTATCAACTGTTTTAAGGCGCATTAAGCGCAAACGTGGGTGGTACCACGGCTAATGAAGTAATTTAGTCGTCCCTAGATTTCGAGAGAAGTCTAGGGACGTTTTTTGTTAGGAGAAATTATTATGGCAAAATTTGACATTTTAGAAGATTTAAAATGGCGCGGTGCTATTAACCAAGAAACCGATGAGGAAGGTTTACGCAAGTACTTAGCAGAGCATGATGATTTAGCTCTTTACTGCGGAACTGATCCAACTGGTGATTCCCTTCATATTGGACACTTAATTCCATTTATGATTTTAAAAAGATTCCAAATGGCTGGCTACCACCCAGTAATTTTGATTGGTGGAGGAACTGGTTCAATTGGTGACCCATCAGGTAGAAAGACCGAACGTGTTCTTCAAACTGCTGAACAAGTTAAGCATAATGAGGAAAAGTTGACTGCTCAAATGAAAAAGTTATTCGGTACGGAAAACTTTGAAATTAAAAACAATGCTGATTGGCTTGGAAAGCTTAATTTGATTGACTTCTTACGTGACTACGGTAAGTTCTTCCAAGTTAACAACATGATTAATAAGGACGTTGTTGCTAGTCGTTTGGAAAATGGTATTTCATTTACTGAATTTTCGTACCAAATTTTACAAGCTATTGATTTCTACCACTTAAACAAAGATAATGGCGTTCAACTCCAAATTGGTGGTTCTGATCAATGGGGGAACATTACTGCTGGTATTGATTTAATCCACAAGCTTGAAGGTGCAGATCGTCCAGCATTTGGTTTAACTATTCCATTGATGCTTAAGGCTGATGGTACTAAGTTCGGTAAATCTGCTGGTGGTGCTGTGTGGCTTGATCCTGAAAAGACCAGTCCTTACGAATTCTACCAATTCTGGATTAACCAAGATGATCGGGACGTTGTTAAGTACCTTAAATACTTTACTTTCTTATCTCGTGAAGAAATTGAAGACTTAGCCGAAAAGACTGAAAAAGAACCTTGGAAGCGTGCAGCTCAAAAGAGATTAGCAGAAGAAGTAACTAAGTTTGTTCATGGTGAAGAAGGCTTAAAAGAAGCTCAAATGATTACTGAAGCATTATTCTCAGGTAACGTTAAGAGTTTGTCTGTACCTCAAATTGAACAAGCTTTGAAGAATGCACCGAGTGCTGAAGCAACTCATGAAGCTAAGAATATTGTTGAATTCTTGGTTGAAACTAAGATTGAACCATCTAAGCGTCAAGCACGTGAAGATGTTAAGAACGGTGCTATTTACGTAAATGGTGAACGTCAAAATGATATTGACTTCATTATTGAACCTGACAATGATTTTGATGGTAAGTACGTAATTATCCGTAAGGGTAAGAGAAAATACACTCTAGTTAAAATTAAATAGTTAGTGAAAAAAGAAGACGAGGGATGGCTAGAAAGCATTCCTCGTCTTTTTTGTTATAATTAAACTGTGTATGCCGTTTTAGCTCAGGAGGTAGAGCACCGCCGTGGTAAGGAGGAGGTCCCCAGTTCAAATCTGGGAAACGGCTTAGTTATTAAATAAGCTTAGGCTAGCAGAAGCTTTTTTGATGGATGATGCATTAAGGGATGGTCAAAACGACTGTCCCTTTTTATAATGGAGATAAAATATTGTAATTTATGAAAGAAGAATAGACATGACACATGAACTTACACTAGAAGAAATTGAAAAATTTCAACAAGATTATCAACAAAACAAACAAAATAAGATCGCTGAATTAGCTGTTGTGAATAACGGCGTGCAAAAGGCAAGTTTCAATAGTGAGGGAATCCGCGATTTAAACCGGACTTTCTCAATTGAAATTCCAACTGATAACGTGACTGATCAAAAACAATCAGGTCGTTGCTGGTTGTTTGCGGCATTGAACGTTTTACGTCACAAGTTCGCTAAGCAGTATCATGCAAAGAACTTTACTTTTTCACAAAGCTATCTCTTTTTCTGGGATCGAATCGAAAGAGCAAATATTTTCTTCAATCATATCTTAGAAACTGCGGATAAACCTGTGGATGATCGAACTGTGCATTTTTATTTGCAAGCTCCAGATACTGATGGTGGACAATGGCATATGGCTATCTCCTTGATTAGAAAATATGGCTTAGTGCCAACTTATGCACAAGATGAAAGTTTTACTGCTAACAATACAGCAGCGTTTAATCAAGCCTTGAACATGAAGTTACGTGAAGATGGACTAGTTTTACGTAAACTTGCTCAAGAAGGAAAAGAAGCTGAAATTGAGCAAAAACGCCAAGAATTTTTAAGTGAAGTTTACCGTATGGCTGTGATCGCTTTTGGACAACCTGTGCATAAGTTTGATTTAGAATTTAAAGATGATGATGGTAATTACAAGTTAGATCAAAATCTTACCCCACTAGACTTTTTCCACAATTATTTTGAAGATGATTTGGATGACTACGTTGTTCTCTTTAATGCACCAGATCATGAATATGACAAGCTTTATGCTTTTCCATTTGAAGATAATGTTGAAGGCGGTAGTCCAATTAGATTTTTGAATACGAAGATTGAAAATCTTAAGGAAGCAGCTATTAAGCAATTAAAAGATGGTGAAACGATCTGGTTTGGTTGTGATGTAGGCAAGCAAAGCGACCGTCAAAAGGGAATTTTAGCTGCTGATTTATATGAAACAGATACTGTTTTTAATATTGAAACTAAATTAAGTAAGAAAGAGCGTCTTGAAACTGGTGCTAGTGGCTCTACTCATGCAATGACCTTGGTTGGTGTAGATGTAGTTGATGGTAAGCCTCGTCAGTGGAAGGTTGAAAATTCTTGGGGAACCAAAGTTGGTGAAAAAGGCTACTTTGTAATGGACGATAAGTGGTTTGACGAATACCTCTTTAAGGTTGTAGTGAAGAAGCAATACTTACCTGAAAAATTAGTAAAGATTGCTGAAGGAGAAGCTACTCCAGTTCCTTGCTGGGATTCAATGGCTTAATTTTGGTGATAAACAGATGGATATTGAATTAGTTAAGCAGTTTACCCAAGATCATTTAAAAGGTGAAAAAACAGGACATGACTACTATCATGGACAACGAGTAGCAAACTTAGCTACAAAAATGTATTTAAGTGATTATCCCGATGCGCATGCAGATAGCCGAGTTGTTGCTATTATTCAGACCGGTAGTTACTTACACGATACAATTGATGAGAAAATTTGCGATGACCCAAGTAAGGTAGTTGCAGAAATTAAAGAGTTACTACCTAAAGTTGGATTTACTGAGTTAGAAGCACAAGATATTTTATTTACGATTCAGCACATGTCTTTTTCTGCAAATATTGAACATCACTACAAGTTACCCTTGAGTGGACAATATGTGCAAGATGCAGATCGAATTGAAAGTTTAGGTGCAATCGGAATCGCACGAGCATTTACTTATGGCGGAAAGCATGGAAATAAGATCTATGATCCAGAGATTAAGCCTGAAAAGTTAGTAAGTCATGACCAATATCGTAACCATGTTGAGACAACGATTAATCACTTCTATGAAAAATTATTTGATTTAGAGGGATTGATGAATACTCCTGCTGCTAAGAAAGAAGCACATCGAAGAACTGAATATATGCGTGAATTCGTTCAAGAATTTATGGATGAATGGAATGTGTAAGATAATAAAGCTAGCTAATCTTTTGGCTAGCTTTATTATTCACTTAATTAAGGGGATGAAGTCATGTCTTATATTGCAGATTATACTAATAGTTATGACATTCGTGGACAACGAATTACAATTACTGCGCCTGCTCGTTTTGACGAGAATACTGGTAAGGTAATTGCTGACTTAGAACTTGATGATCATGCAGCAAAATTAGCTTTGGAAAAGTATCGGAGAAAGTTTGGCATTATTTCACCAACTGATCTTAAAAATTTACGACATCATTGGAATTTTAGTAAAGAAAAATTTGCTGAAGTTTTGGGATGGAATGTGGCAACAATAGCTCTTTATGAAGCCGGAGCTGTGCCATCGATTAGTGATAATCGTTTACTAAAGATTTTAATTAAAAATCCCAAACTTATGGAAAAGTTTATTGAAGATAGTGAAAAAGAAGAATTATAAAAGGGATCTGTGTCTATAGCGACGCAAATCCCTTTTTATCAATATATTTTATTTTCACTAAGCAAGTGAATCCCAAGCTGGAAGTGGAGTAGGCTTGCTTTCTGCAAGTTTCTTTTGATCGTCAGTTAAGAATTCTTTTCTAACAACTACTTCATAAACAAACTCATCAAACCATTTATCACTCATTGTGAAGTAACCCTTACGGCCTGACTTTTCACTCCATGAGTTTTCAACTTTCCACTTACGGATTTCGCCTTTGTCTAAGTCGACACCAACTAAGGTCATTGCGTGACTAACTTCACCTTCGCCAGTAGCTAATCTTTCAGCCTTAGTCATGTAAGTATCAACGTCAAATAATTCGTCGGTCTTGTATAACTCAGTATCTAAATAACCAGTCTTGCGGTCCATTTCTTTTAAGACATCATTACCAAACCAAACGCTTTCGCCATCCTTAAGTTGCTTGATTGCAGCTTCTTTTAAGTATTCGATTGGTACATTCAAGAAAGTAATTGGAAGTCCGCCATTAACGTTATCTTCGAATGGAAGTGAGTAAAGCTTGCCATATTCGTGGTCAGGTGCATTAGTCAAGCAAACGTAGTCATCGAAGTTAACATCCCAATACTTGTTGAAGAATTCAACTGGAGTTAAGTTCTTATCTAAGTGCAATTTTTTATCGTCGTCGCGATACTCTAAGTCAAATGTCTTAGGAGGCTCGCCAACAGCAATCGCAGTCATACGGTAGATTTCACTTAAGAATTCTTTGCGCTTCTTTTCAACTTCTTCAGTTTTGCCTGCTTGAACTAATTTACGTAAAACTAAGGCATCTTTTCTTTCCTTACGAGCTAAAGCATCAGCTAAGCCAGCAGTGTGATTGGTATTAAAACTTTCAGGCATTGCATTAGTTGGGACAACACCGTACTTCTTAACTAGTGAAGCAGCCATTGCCCATTGACCACCATCTGAACCGGCAAAATTCATATATGCTTTAACAGTACGATCATCTAATGGCTTATCAGCAGAATCAATGATTGCGTCGTAGAAGATATTTGCACGTTCAATTTTATCCCAGAAGAAGTTATATGCTTGAGATAAAGTGAAGTTCTTAGCCTTATACTTTTTACCAAAGTCATGACGTAAGGTGTTTAAAGTAGCAAATAACCAGCAACGTCCTGATTGCATTTGGTTAGTAACATTATCAGTTTCCACTTCAACAGAGAAAACATCATTTAAGCGGTTAGTAACTGTTGGGTTAAATGAAGCTTCTAAAACACCGGAACGCATTGCTGCGCGAGAAACAACTTCATTGCGTGAATTATCAAAGTCATTACGGAATTGATCAATTTCTTGTAGGGTTAATTCATGAGACATGTAATTTTACACTCCTTTAATTTTTTTATCATGTTTTTCATTATCTTTACTATACAGCAAATGACGACTTAATACACTAATTTTGTTGAATGAAAGTAGCTTTCATAAGTATGACAAGGGACAATATGAAGTATAATATTGATAATAATATCGGAGGTAAGAACTATGAAAAAGAATATTTTTGTATCAGGAATTACCCTAATGACAATGCTTCTTGCTGTAGGTTGCAGCAATAGTGCCAATCAATCTAGTACTAATAACGAAGCAAAAAGCAGTAAGACAAGTCACAAGAAGAGTCATAAGGCTAAGAAACACACTACTAAGACTGATGTAGATACTGATGATTCAGAAACTACTAATTCTGATAAGAAGAGCGATAAGAGTAGTGAAAATTCAAGTAATACTACCAGCAAAAAGACTAATAAGAACAAATCAACTGACTCTAACAATTCTTCTGATTCAACTGGATCAACTAATTCGAACAATGCATCAAATTCAGCTGCATCTAACACCCAAACTAATGGTAATAGTCAAAATGCATCATCATCTCATAATGCTTCAGATGCCATGTTTAACAAGATGGTTTCTGACACAATTAAAGAGCATGGTTATTCAAGTAATTATGGTCCAGACAACTTTACCTTAATTGATGGTGGCAATGGTCAATACTCTTTAGCTGAAAAGTCAACTGGAACAATTGTTGGTCATTATTCAGTCAAGAATGGTGAACTTTACAAGCAAGACATTCTTACCGGAAACGATGTTAAGGTTAAATAATGGTTTACTATCAAAAAATGACGCCAGAAGGCTATCAAGAAATTAAAGACGAGATAGCCCGTTTAAAAAAAGATCGACCACGTAGAATTAAAATTTTGCAAGAAGCTCGTAGTATGGGAGACTTGTCAGAAAATTCAGAATATACGACTGCTAAGATGGAATTAGGGCATTTGCAGAGTCGACTGCGTTATCTAGATAAACAATTAAGATATTCAGAAATTATTCAAAAAGATAAAAGTGGCACAATTGATTTAGGTTCAAATGTAAAACTGCTTTTTGAAGGTGATGATGATGCGGAAGAATACCGGATTGTTGGTAGAATGGAAGCAGACCTGGCTAAAGGAAAAATATCTTTTGATTCTCCTTTAGGACAGGCCTTAATGAAGCAAAAAGCTGGTGCAACAGTAACTGTTGAAGCACCAGCTGGAAGTTATGATGTAAAAATTATTGCAGTAAATTAAAAAGCACCTCGCTTTGCGGGATGCCTTTTTTGTAAGCAATCAAATTTATTCAATTGTGATTGTGTTTTCTTTGTCTTCTTCAGTTAATTTTGGCAAGGTAATGGTTAAAACGCCGTCGATGTCCTTAGCAGAAATTTCTTTAGAATCAACATCAGGAATACGATAGCTTCTTTGAATGTGACCAACGCTTCTTTCACGGTGAATAAGGTTGCCATTCTTGTCATCTAAGTTGTCAAATGAGTCGCGGCTACCTGAAACATTCAAGATGCCATCTTTATAAGAAACTTTAATGTCTTTCTTATCCATTCCTGGCATGTCGACTTTAACGATATAGTCCTTGTCTGTTTCAGCTACATCAGATTGCATAATGTTCTTAATTGAACTATCGTCAAAAAAGTCTTTTGGAAAACTAAACCAATCGCTTAATTGATCCATCATATTATCATTGTTACGATTCTTCATCATTTCGTTTGCCATAATAAAACTTCCTTCCATTACGCTCTCTACACTTTCTATTGTAGTAGGTCAGAATAGAATGTAAAATATTTAGCACTCTAATTGACAAAGTGCTAATTTTAGCACAAAAAAATAGGATTTAGAGTAATTCTAGATCCTATTTTTCATGATTAGTCTAAGTCTTTGCCGTTAGATTCAATAACTTTCTTGTACCAGTCAAAGGAATCTTTCTTTGAACGCTCAAGTGTTCCTTCACCCTTGTCATTTTTATCAACGTAAATAAAGCCATAACGCTTGTCCATTTGACCAGTTCCAGCTGATACTAAGTCAATGCATCCCCAAGGAAGATAACCCATCAAGTCAACACCATCTAAAACGACAGCCTTTTCCATTTGTTCAATGTGCTTTCTTAAGTAATCGATTCTATATGGGTCATGAACTGAGCCATCAGCTTCGCGTTTGTCATAAGCACCAAGACCATTTTCAACAATAAAGAGTGGCTTGTGGTAGCGATCAGTTAAGTGGTTAAGAGAAATTCTTAAACCTTCTGGATCGATTTCCCAACCCCAGTCACTACGTTGCAATGTAGGATTTTCAACAATTGCTTCTTGTAAGTCAGTTAACTCATCAGGTTTAACTTTCTTACTTGAGACAGTAGTTGATTGGTAGTATGAAAAGCCAACGTAATCAACAGTACCTTCCTTTAAGGCAATCTTATCTTCTTCAGTAATATCTGGACGGTAGCCATTTCTTTCAATGTAGTCTTCAACTGCGTTTGGATATTCACCATTAACGTGAACGTCAGAGAAGAAGTCACGTCTTTGTTCAAACTTATCAGCAAGTAAGACATCGTCTGAAGATGGAGTTAAAGGCCGAACAGGTGAGTAATTAATCATACAGCCAATTTGGAAGTCTGGATTAATCTTGTGTCCTTCTTTAACTGCTAAAGCAGAAGCAACTAATTCATAGTGAGCTGCTTGATACATTGCTGCTTCTTTTTCTTTATCGCCCATTCCATTCTTGAATAAAATTCCGGAGTTAGTTGCCATCAAGAAGTCATTGTTAAAACTAGATTGGTTGTCAATTTCGTTAAAGGTCATCCAGTACTTAACCTTGTTCTTGTAACGCTTGAAGCATACGCGAGCAAAGCGAACAAAGTAGTCAATTAATTTACGATTAGTGAAACCGCCATATTCTTTAACTAAGTGATAAGGAATTTCAAAGTGAGAAAGAGTGATTACAGGTTCAATACCGTATTTGTGGCATTCGTCAAATAAGTCATCATAGAATTTAAGACCTGCTTCATTAGGTTCTTTTTCGTCGCCCTTAGGAAAAATTCTAGTCCAAGCAATTGAAGTACGAAAAGCTTTAAACCCCATTTCAGCCATTAATTTGATATCGCCCTTGTAATGGTGGTAAAAATCAATAGCATCATGGTTAGGGTAGTTCTTACCAGGGATGACGCCATCTGTGATTTCACGTGGTTTAGTTGCGGATCCTACAGTCATTACATCGGCAACTGACATTCCTTTCCCGTCTTCATTCCATGCACCTTCAAGTTGGTGGGCAGCAACAGCGCCGCCCCATAAAAAGCCTTTTGGCATAGTGTATCCAGTCATATTCAATACATCCTTTCTAAAGTAAGCGTTTTCGAAGTTCATTCTACAAATTAAAAACTCGCTTGTAAAGTTAAAAAGTATAGAATTTTATTTTTATAATAAAACAGTTTTTATTGTTGCAACCGTTTTCAATTAGTAGTATTATACAGGTGTTGTCTGAATTGTTCGGGAACAATATTGAAAGGGCAGATACAATAATGACTAAAAAAGATCAGAGTTTAGAACAAAAGAAACATGACATGAGTGTAAGATCTATAAATTTTAGCCGCTATTTAATGATTCGTTATTTTTCTGCGGCGTTCTTATTCACTAATCTATTTTGGTTAGTTTTTGCAATTTGCTACAAAGATATTGTTGCTTCGATAATTTCGGGATTATTGTTTGTTTTATTATTAGTAGCTTCAGTTGAGCAAGTAAGTAAATGGAATGTGAGAAATACTGATTTGAAATTTACGAAACTTTATTATCAACTGCAGCTAGGTGCAAATGTAATCTTTGCTATAGGTTGCTATTTACCATTTGGAAAGCTTCTATTTCCTTTTATGACTACAAATGATGTCGCAAATGTAATTGTTACGATTTTAGTAATTGGAATGCTAGGTTCCATTTTGATCTTAAGAAGAATTAGTAACATTCAAAATGGTCGCGACAAATATGCACGAGCAATTAAGACATTTGAAAGTAATAGACAGTAGGACAAATTGAGGGGGATGTACTATGTCTGACACTGCGCAACCAGCATTTAAAGATAAAATGATGAAGATACTAGGCAAGTTCTCAGGTTCACGTTTTGTACGTGCAATTATGGGTGCTGGTTATTCGATTATTGCCTTTTCTATCATTGGATCAATGTTTTTGGTCTTAACAGTTTTAACTCAAGTTATTACTGCTAAAGGATTTGTAGATTTTTACAATAATACATTTGGACGTTTTAACAATATTTATACTGTTATTTACAACGCCACAATGGGGATCATCGCAATTTACTTTGCTGGATCATTTGCTTACAACTATGCAGATATTTACCGCAAAGAAGAAAACTTATTACTTGATCCATTGAACGCAGTTTTCTTAACTTTAATGGGTTTATTCATTACTGTTCCACAATTAGTATGGAAAGGCGGTAACACTGTCTTTGTTAACATTTTTAAGAAAGACAATGTTATTGCTGGTGGTTATGGTATTTCTGGTTCAGGTTTAACTAGAATCGGTGCTACAGGTATCTTTACTGGTTTAATCGTTGCCTGGTTAACTGTTCAAATTTATCGTTTCTGTATTAAGCATAATTGGCGGATTAAGATGCCAGCATCTGTTCCATCAGGTGTTGCTAACTCATTTACTGCTTTGATTCCTGGTTTTGTGATTGCGATTGTCATTGCTTTAATTGACGTTATCTTAATTGTTCTTGGTACAGATATTTTCCAATTATTGTTTATTCCATTCTCATTTGTTTCAAACATTGCTAATACCTGGTGGGGAGTTTTGATTATCTTCTTCCTGATTCACTTCTTATGGTGGTTTGGTATTCACGGTGCGACTATTATTTCAAGTTTCTACCAAGCAATTGTTTTATCAAACATGGCTGCTAATGCTTCGGGTGCTCACTATGTCTTTGCTGGTGAATTCTCAAACGCATTCGTAATCATGGGTGGTTCTGGTGCTACTTTAGGTATGGCACTTTGGATGGCCTTTGCTTCAAGATCTAAACAATTACGAGAACTTGGTAAACTTGAAGCTGTTCCTGCTGTATTTAATATTAATGAACCTTTACTATTTGGTTTGCCAATTGTTTATAACGTACGTTTATTTATTCCATTCTTACTAGCACCTATGACTTGTTCAATGGTTGCTTATGCAGCTATTGCAACTCACTTAGTACCTAAGATTATTGTTCAACAACCATGGCCAATTCCTGTAGGTCTTGGTGGTATGATGGCCACTGCTAGTTGGCAAGGTGCTGTTTTAGCTTTAGTCAATGCTGTAGTTGCATTCTTAATTTGGTACCCATTCATTAAGCATTACGACAATGAATTGCTTAAGAAAGAGCAAGCTGGTGCTGAGAAAGCTTAATTATAAAATATAGACTTTGAAAATTCTCATAGTTAGAATATAACTATGAGAATTTTTCATTTAGGGATGTAAATAATGAAGAAATATGAATTAGTTGCGGATAAAATAAAAGATTATATTAATAAAGAGCAACTTCATCATGGTGATAAATTGCCAACTATAACTGACTTAATGAAGAAATATCAAGTCGGAAAGTCAACTATTTTGCAGGCAATTACTTTACTTACACAGCGAGGGATTGTCTATAAGGTGCAAGGGTCGGGCGTCTTTGTTAGGCCTACCGGGCAAGATGGTTATATGTCTCTAACAGACAATGCTGGTTTTGCCCATGTATTAAAAAAGCCGACTACGGAAGTAATCGAGTTTTCGGAGAAGAAGGCACCTAAGCCAATCAGTGAACATCTTCATTCTAATGAAGAATGCTACTTTATTAAAAGATTGCGCAAGCAAGATGGTAAGCCCTTTGTCTTAGAAGAGTCATATTATCGTAAAAGTATAATTCCCTTCATGAGTAAAGAAATCGCAGAAGGCTCAATTTTTGATTACATCCGAGAAGGACTAAAGAAAGAAATTCGGTTTTCTGATAAGTATATGCGTGTTAGAAAATTAACTGCTGATGAGGCAAAATACCTTGAATTAAAAGAAGGAGATCCTTGTTTAGAAGTCTATGATACCTTCTATCTAGCCAATGGAACTGCTTTTGATAGTTCTAAATTAGTTTATAATTACAAAAACTCTAAATTTTACGATCAAAGTTCTGATGATATTATTTAACAAAAATAGCCCTAATCTCGAAATATTGAGACTAGGGCTATTGTTATTTGGCGTAAGCTAACACATTATTCTTCATTTGTTTTAGTTGTTTTTTAGCACCTTGTTTTAACTGCCAGTTGTAAAACCAGGTACCAAGATTAGAATGTTTCTTTTCATCAAAACTAAGAACGTCTTCTTTAAAAGTGATCTGACAGCCACGTTCATTGTCTTCTAAGTAATAAGCAATTTTAACATCTAGCTTAGCAGACTTAAAAATCGAAACGTATTTCTTGCCGAATTCGTACTCAGTAATTTCAGCCTTTACATTCCTTTGCTGGTAGGTAGTTCCTGCAGCGATTTTGACTGGTAGGTCATTGCCACGCGCTTTTTTTATTGCTTGTGTGAGCTGCTTATTAAGGTAATTAAAGAAATCTTTTGCTTTAAACTTTGCTTGGTCTGTAATTGTAATCATTTTGCGTCTTTCTAATATTAATTTGTCAAAAAAATAGAGCCTAGAAAATGCTAGGTTCTATTTTGCCTTTAGTCTAAATCTTCACCATGTGATGCAATAACCTTTTTGTACCAGTTAAAGGAATCTTTAGGATACCTCTTTAATGAGCCGTTACCCATGTCATCGCGGTCTACATAAACAAAACCGTAACGCTTCTTCATTTCGCCAGTTCCGTTTGAAACTAGGTCAATTGCTGACCACATTGTGTAGCCCATTAATGGAATCCCGTCTTCATTAACTGCTTCTTCCATAGATTTAATTTGGGCACGAAGATAGTTAATGCGGTAATCATCATGAACCTTATGATCTTCAGTTAATTCATCTCCCCAGCCAAGACCATTTTCAACAATAAACAGTGGCTTGTGGTATCTATCCCAGAGATCATTTAAGGCAATTCTTAAAACATCAGGGTCTGTTGCCCATCCCCAAGCATTATAGTCAAGATATGGATTCTTGACGCCACCTGCTGACATATTACCGTTTGCTTTAGCATCAGCTTCATGAGTAGTGAGGACATTAGATGTGTAGCAAGAGAAACTTAAAAAGTCAGCGGGATATTCTTTGATTAATTCATAATCTTCTGGGCGGTCATCTAGCTTAATTCCATCTCGTTCATACTCCTTAAGGCGGTATTCAGGGTAGCGGCCACCAGTTTGAACATCCGAATAGAAAAGCATCTCTTGCTTAGCTTTCATGACTAAAAGCTGATCTGCTGGATCTGATGTATATGGATAGTAAGCAGAGTAGGCAAGCATTTGACCAACTTGGTTATTTTTATCAATTTCATGAGCTAACTTAACGACTTTGCTGCTGGCTACAAATTGATTATGAGCTCCTTGAGCACGATTTTGCTTGCTTCCATCAATTAGACCTCCACCCATATAAGGAGCCATATCCATCGCATTAATTTCGTTAAAAGTAAGCCAGTACTTAACTTTACCCTTGTAGTGGTTCATAACGATGTCTGCATAGTGAACGAAGATATCGATCATTTTTCTGTCTTTCCAGCCGCCAAAGCGATTGATCAGAGATAGGGGAGTTTCATAGTGTGAAAGGGTAACAAGTGGTTCAATTCCGTACTTAGCACATTCATCAAAGACCTTGTCATAGAAAGCTAAACCTTCTTCATTTGGTTCTTGATCGTCTCCATTTGGTAAAATACGTGACCAATTCAGGGATAAACGGAACATATTAAAGCCCATTTCAGCCATATATTTAATATCTTCTTTATAGTGGTGGTAGAAATCGGTTCCTTCATGGCTAGGATAGTAATAGTTATCTAAAAGTGCAGGCTTTGCACCATCAGGTAATTTAAATTCTTTTCCCCACGTCATTGGAGTAACACCAGTTTTGCCATCGTTTGTTTTCCAAGTTACTTTTCTTGAGAACCATTAGTCAAAACATCAATAGCGTTTAATCCTTTGCCACCTTCGTTATAACCACCTTCATATTGGTTAGCAGCACTAGCACCGCCCCAATAAAAATCTTTCGGCATTGAGTAGGTTTTAGTCATTATTTTTCCCTTCTTTATTTGTTTAAATTTATAAAAAAAGTTCTAGACTTGCTCTAGAACTTTTACTTAAAAGCTGTTTGTCTCTAAAACGACATAATTTCGTTCATCGTAACGATTACGACTGGTTGAATATTCAACTGGTTGACCATTATTTAACCATACGATTTGCTCAAGCTCTAAAATTGGGTCATCTTTTTTAGCTTTAAGATATTTTTGATCCCAATCGTCTGCTTTAGCAGCCTTGATTTTACGATATGCGACGCCAAACTTAAGTTTTAAGTCATGATGAAGATAATTATAAATAGAATTATGCAAGATATCCTCAGTTAAGTTGGGAACTAAGTGAACTGGCATAAAAGTATGTTCAAGAATCAATGGCTTTCCTTCAAGTCTTCTTAAGCGACGGATATTATAAACTGGGTCGCTAGACTTTAATTTTAGGTAATGTTGAATATCTTCACTAGGAAACTCAACGTTAAACTCAATAATATCGCTAGTAACCTCATCTGATCCAAGTAGATTGGCTAAGCCACTAAAGGCATTTGCTGGTGAATCAAATTTATCCTGGATTGGAACCGGACCTAAGACAAAAGTTCCTAAACCAGATTCTTTATATACAAGACCTTTTCTTTGTAATCCATCTAAGGCTTTTTTGACAGTTAACCGGCTTACTTGTAATTCGTCTGCAAGTGTTTTTTGGTCAGGAAGGGGAGCTTGAGTTTTGTAAACTCCATCTTCAATTCTTTTTTGTAGAATTCGAGCAACTTTTAAGTATTTTGCTTCCGTAGTCATTATTTTTCAGCCATTTTTTTGTAAACAGCTACTACTTCTTTAGCTAAATCAATAAAGGTAATAGCTGTCATTAAGTGATCTTGAGCGTGAACCATGTAAAGGTCAACTTTTACGTGGTTACCTTGTGCTTCTTGAGTTAACATATCAGTTTGAACATTATGAGCATTTACTAAGCCTTCATTTGCTTGCTTAATAAATTCATCAGCCTTGTCAAAGTCGCCCTTCTTAGCAGCTTGGATTGCTTGCATAGCAGCAGCTTTTGCATTACCTGCTTGCATAATAATTCCCATTACAACTTGCATGTTATCGCTATTTTCTTGTGCCATGATTTAATTCTCCTAGATAGTATTTTCAAAATAAAAGATGCTCCTGACAATATTTTATTTTACTATGTCAGCGAGCATCTCCCATAAATTATTTTTGTTTTAATTTTTGAATTCCTTGATCAATTGCTGCATCACAGTCAATTGGTAGTTGCAGCATCAATTTTCCATCTAATTCAAGTCCCTTAGGAATCTGAATAATACCTGGAAAATGATAGCCGTGGTGAGCTTTAGTTTCATCGTCTATATAGATAGAAACTTGTCCATCTGCATTAACGCCAATTTTGAAGTGATGACCATCACGATCAAATTCATTAACAATTTTTACTTCGTCATTCATTTTGACTATTTGTCGCCCATTAATTCTTGAGCAGTTTCAAGAACATGTTCACCATTCATCATGCCATAGTCTTGCATGTTGATGACTGTTAATGGGATGCCTGCTGCATCAGTAATCTTCTTAACACTGTCTTCCATGTATTGAACTTGAGGTCCAAGCATTAATACATCTGGGTGTTCCTTGTCAATTTCATCTTGAATGCCTGATGCTGCAGTAGCAAAGATCTTATAGTCCTTGCCTTTTTCTTTAGCTGCGTTTTGCATCTTTGATACTAATAATGAAGTTGACATTCCTGCTGAACAAGCAAGCATAATAGTTTTGTCTGCCATAATAATTATCTCCTTTGTGAATATAATTAAGTGTTTTTCAGTGTCTGAGTGTTGATCTATAAATTAAATGTATGCACTTTCATCATTGAAAGCATTTACATTATAGCACTTTTTTAATGATAAGTGTCAATTAATAACTGAAAAAATTATTTACCTTCAGCCTCGTCTTTCTTGAGAGCGGCAGCTTCACGTTTAACAAGAATGTTGTCGTATTTCTTAGCAAATGGCCAGTAGATTAAGGTTGAAATTACTAAGGTACATGCTTGCCAAATTGCCATCTTCCAGCCGCCAATTAGGAAACCAGAAATAACTGCTGGCATCGTCCATGGACAGGCAAAACCATTTAGAGGAGGAACAATACCAGTTTTAATTACGAAGTAGGTTGAAATAGCAACTACAACTGGAGTTAAGAAGAATGGTATTGCAAGGAATGGGTTCATAACAATTGGTAAACCAAATAGGAATGGCTCATTAATGTTAAAGATACCAGGAACTAATTCAACTTTACCAATTGAACGTAATTGTGCTGACTTAGCTGCAATTAAGATAAAGATAATTAAACCAATAGTAATACCTGAACCAGTTAAGTTAATGAAGTTGTTGTAGAATTCGTTAGTAACAACGTGTGCACCGTTAGCAATGGTTAACTTGCCGGCCTTGTATAATTGAGCGTTGTCAAATGAGTTTGCTTGAAGCATAGGACCAGCAAGAGAACCGACGATTAAACCACCGTGGACACCGAAGAACCAGAAGAATGGTACTAAGAATCCAATGGCAATTGCGCCACCAAGTGAGTCAGAGATACCTTGAAGTGGAATTTGAAGAGTGTGGTAGGTCCATTGTAAGAAGTCTGAACCAGTAGTTAACTTGAAGCCTGCGTAAATAAGCATAGTACCAATTAAGATAATTCCTGATGGAATCATAGCAGTAAATTGGTTAGAAACAGCTACTGGAACTTGTTCAGGCAACTTAATAGTCCAGCCTTTTTTCATAATAGCTGAGTAAATCCAGCCGACTAATAAACCAACAATAATTGCAGCGATCATTCCGTCTCCGCCAAGCCAGGTAATGTTAAATACACCGGTAACTGGAGATTCTAAGAAGCTTTGCAAGGCATGTGGTAACTTGTCGATATTTTCGGTTACGGCTTTAGCAGTCATTTGACCGTCAATACCTTTAGCCATAGCATTCTTTAATGGACTGTCAATAGTTAAAGTTTGAAGCATTAAGAATGCGGCTAAAGAAGTAAGACCGGGAGCTAATGGCTCGTAGCCTTCATTTTTAACATAAATATAAGCTATACCAACTGATGCCCACATAGCCATAATACTAAAAGTAGTAGTGTAGGCTTGGTTAAAGAAAGCTCCCCAACCAGAAGCATTAATTGCATCAGCTACTGATTTGATCGGAATATTTCCTAGAATAAGGAAGATAGAACCGATTAAGATAAATGGTAAAGTGTAAATCATACCATTTTGCAAGGCCTGAATAGCCTTGGTGTTAACAAATTTCATTACTGGGGGCAAGATGTGTTTATTAACGAAAACACTAACGCCCGATTTTTTCTGTTCACTCATTATATTTCGTCTCCATTATCTTTTAATACTTTTTGGAACCAATAAAATGATTTCTTAGGAACACGTTTTAAATCTTTCAAATCATGGTTTGACCGGTTAACATAGACAGCGCCATAACGCTTTTCCATATCGGCATGTGAACTTGGAATATCAATTAATCCCCAGCCTAGGTAGCCAAGAACTTTGGCACCATCTAAGAACATTGCATCTTTCATTGCTTTGATATGTTCTTCATGGTAAGCAATTCTCTCATCGTCTTCGATCATATGCTCGCCATCCCAAGTTTCTTTTAAGCCAATTCCGTTTTCAATTGGGAAGACTGGGATCTTGTAATGGTTGTACATTGTCGTAATGGCGTTTCTAAAACCAAGTGGATCAATCGTCCAGCCCCAATCATTAGTCTTGAGATATTTATTTTCAACACCGCCATAATTCATGTAACGGTTAGGTGCTGTATCTTTTGGAATTTTATCGGCTGAGAGAGTCCAAGAAGAGTAATAGCTGAAAGCTAGAAAGTCAGCTTTTGCTTTTTTCATTTCTTCTTTGTCTTCCTCAGTAATATCCCAGTTAATATGATGATCTTTTGCATACTGCATAACTTCTGGCGAGTAACCACGTCCAGTATCTGCATCATAAATATTAAAGTTCAAAAATTCTTGAACTTGCTTAGCAGCCCAAACGTCAGTAGCCTTTGAAGTTTCTGGATAAATTTGTTGGTAGGCTAGCATGCCGCCAATTTTTACATCATCATATTTTTCATGAATATAATTAGCTAAACGAATGTGGCTAATCATTGTATGGTGAAAGATTGTGTACATGTCGTCTAAGGTTTTGTCGCCTTTTTCATAGCCAGAAATATTAAATACTTCGTCTTGGAAGTAGAGATTATGTTCATTAAAGACAATCCAGTATTTAACACGGTCTGAAAAATGATCAATCATCTTTTTACCAAATCTAACAAAGGCATCAACAACATGTCTTGACATAAAGCCGTTATAATTTCGGGCTAAATGTAGTGGCATGTCGAAGTGATAAAGACAAATCATTGGTTCAATACCACGTTTAAGCATGGCATTAATCAATCTGTCGTAAAAATCGATTCCTTTAGGATTAAATTCTCCATCTCCTTCAGGACAAACTCTTGACCAGGAAATTTGAATACGATACATATTCATATTCATTTCTTTCATCAGGTCTAAATCTTCATCATAACGATGGTACTCATCAATTGCGGTGTGCCAATCTGTGGTGTTTTCTGTAGCAGGTCGTACATCGTAAACTGATAAGCCTTTACCATCCTCATTCCAGGCACCTTCAGTTTGCATACTTGAAACTGAATTACCCCAGAAGAAGTCTTTAGGCATTTTCTGCTTATTCATAACATTCCCTCTTTGCAATCGCTTACATATTTTACGTGTATAAATATAAACTTATTTCTAGCAAAAGTAAAGCGTTTTTATACAAAAATATATACTTTTCTTAAATTAGATAACAAAAAAGGACCGAGATAGTATTCTCAGTCCTTTTTGTGATGCTTTCAAACACATTTATTTAATAATAAAAAAGTGTCTATATAAAATTTAATGCTCTTTTTCAAAATCTGCAACAGCTCTACGCAAATTTGCTTCATTTTTTAAGGTACAGATGTCTAAAATTGGCTTAACAGTCGCAATATTTAATTTATTTCTTATTTTTGAAATTTCATCATTAAGAAGAGGTATTAATTCTTGGTTTTGAGAAATTCCGCCACCGATGATGATTTTTTCTGGATCAAAGCTGTGTTGAATATTATAAATGGCTGTAGCAAGAGCATGAATCAGCTTGTCGCGTTCTTCCTGTGCAACCAAATCATCAGTGTCAGCAAGTTCAAATACTGTCTTACCATCAAAATCTTTACCAGTTTTTTCATTGTAGCGTTTAGCCATTGAAACTGGGGAGGCTAAGGCGCTAAGTTGTTGACCATCAATAATCATAAAGCCAAATTCACCACCATAAAGATGAGCGCCGTGCCAAATTTGATTGTTAATAATAATACTACCGCCAACTCCGGTTCCAATAACTAAGAAAGCCATGCTGCTGCATCCTTTAGCTGATCCGTCAACAAGTTCAGCTAGAGCGGCACAATTTGCATCATTTTCAATACTTACTGGCAAGCCAAATTTTTTTCTAATTCGGGTACAATTTTAAAGTTATGGATATAAGGAAGGGCACTGGCTCCTTCGATTACTCCAGTCTTCTTATTAACAGCCCCAGGAGATGAGATGGCAACGCCATCAATTTTATTTTTTGCTTTGATTTCGTTTACAGCATCAGTTAATTCTTCATAGAAAGTATCTAAATTATCAGGTGTATCAATCGTAAAGACCATTTTTAGTTTTTGGTTTATCCAAGTAGCGATCTTGATTGTTGTACCGCCAATATCAATTGCAATTAAGTTCATAATAAATGTTTCCTCTCTTGTTTTCTTCACTTTCATGCTAATTATAAATGAAAGCGTTGTCAATAAGTATATATTTTTTAATGAACTATAAATAACGTTAAGTGCTTTGTTATAATAAATGCAGTTGATATAAAGGGGAAGAAGCCATGAATACGCCATCATCAAGGCAAGGAAATTTAACTAGGTATGCTGTTTATTTAGTTCTTTATTTGATAGTAGTTGGAGTAAAGAAATTAACATTATTAAATGATCAAGTAAATAAGATTGGATATTTTTTCTTTTTAATTTTTTCGCTGTTTGCCTTATATTTCTACATTAGGCAATTTAATCGCGAGCAACGGTTCTTTGAAAAAAGGCCAAGTATGCCACTTTTAGCAGATTATGGGTTTATCGTTGGCGTATCTATCTTAGTGATCTTAGGACGAATCTTTGTTTCTTATCTTCAAGCTAAAGGCGCAGTTCCGTTGATGAATTTTCAAGTAATTTATCAAAAGGGTGAGTGCAATCTCTTATTTTGGTTTTTCATTTTTTCAATCGGAATATTGATACCAGCGATGCAAGTGTATTTAACTACCGGCTTTTTCTTTAATTATGGTTTTAGAGCACAAAATATGACTAGCGGAATAGTTGGGATCATTTGTTCAGGTTTTTTCTTCGGAATTCTCAATTTTCAAACTTCATTTGCCTTGTTTATTATTAACAGTCTTTATGGGATGCTTCTTGCTTGGTCGTACCTATATTCACAGCGAATAATGATGCCAATTTATCTAGCAATTTTAAATGGAATTTTTATGGTTATCTTGGCATAACAAAAAGGAGGAATAAAAAGTTCCTCCTTTTTTAATATAAGCGGATAGCGTGAATCGAACCCGCATCTTCAGCTTGGGAAGCTGACATTTTACCATTAAACTATACCCGCATAAGCAAAATGATTATATCATTTTTGTTAACGATGTGGCAACTGATGCCGAACCAAATTATATTCTGAACGGTTAAGTAGAGAAGTGAAGTTTTGAAAGAGCCAGCGACGTAATTCGGATGGCTTTAAGACTAATGGCATGCGTTCATGAACAGGAAGAACGGTACTGTTAGCAGCAGTTGTTACCATTGAAAAATCGTCGCCTTGATAAATGCCAGCGATTAAAGTCATTGGTTCTTCTTTAGCAGTAAAAGAAGAGTGTTCATGGTAGGTCTGATTATTTGAAGCAAGGTAAGTTTGTTTACTGCTTTCCCAAAATTCATTGGCTAAGATAATGCAGCGCTGCCGAGCAAATGAGTTGTCCCACATTGATGGTTTTTCTTCATAAAAACGTTCTATGCGAGCGTTGTAAAGAACACGATTCTTTTGAAAAGGGCTCGGATAGCCCCATTTCTTTTCAACCAGTTTTAATTCGTTGTTGCTGTAAAGCATTACTAAGGATGAAGATTTAGGATAGATTTGCGTGACAGCAGAAAATTTTTCTTCAATGTTTTTAGGTACAATCAGTGGTAATTTTAAATCAGTTGTCAAGTAAGTCTTAATTTCTTTAAGAGAGGGCATTGCATAGTGGCTACACATGATTTTTCATTCTTTCTAGTTTGATTAGTTCTTTCAATTTAATTCTAGCAATTTTTGAGTAAGTTTAAACGAATAAGGTTTTTTGCTAGAATTGGAGGTAAAGCTAAAGATTAACAAATATTGGAGAAAATTATGACGAAAGAAATTTTATTAACTGGAGATAGACCAACTGGTAAGCTTCACATTGGTCACTATATTGGGTCCTTAAAAAATCGTGTTAAGTTACAAAATGAAGGTAAATATGAACCTTATATTATGATTGCGGATACGCAAGCCTTAACTGATAACGCAAGAGATCCTGAAAAAATTAAAAATAGTTTGATTCAAGTAGCTTTAGACTACTTAGCTGTTGGTTTAGATCCTGAAAAATCTACTATTTATGTTCAATCGCAAATTCCCGCTTTGTTTGAGTTAACTGCATATTACATGGATTTAGTAACAGTTGCACGTCTAGAAAGAAATCCAACTGTTAAAACTGAAATTAAGCAAAAGAACTTCAAGGATTCAATTCCCGTAGGATTTTTAAACTATCCGGTTTCTCAAGCAGCAGATATTACTGCTTTTAAGGCAACAGTGGTCCCAGTTGGGGATGATCAAGAACCAATGCTTGAACAAACTCGTGAAATAGTACGTACTTTTAATCGGGTTTATAACACTGATATCTTAGTTGAGCCAAAGGGCTACTTCCCATCAAAGGGTCAAGGAAGACTTCCAGGATTAGATGGAAATGCCAAAATGTCTAAATCATTAGGAAATGCAATCTATTTATCTGATGATGCAAAGACTGTTCAAAAGAAAGTAATGTCCATGTACACTGATCCAAACCACATCCACGTGGAAGATCCAGGACAAGTTGAAGGAAATACTGTCTTTACTTATCTTGATGTGTTTGCACCAGACAAGGATAAAGTGGCTGAACTTAAAGAACAATACCAAAAAGGTGGCCTGGGCGACGTTAAAATTAAGCGCTACTTAAATAAGGTTCTCGAAGAAGAGCTTGGACCAATCAGAGAACGTCGTGAAAAGTTTGCTCAAAATCCAGATGCTGTTTATGAAATGCTACTAGAAGGATCAAAGAAGGCAAATAAAGTTGCTAACCAAACTTTAAAAGAAGTTAGAGAAGCAATTGGTTTAAATTATTTTGACAGATTAAATAAATAATTTAAAGAGGGTAAGAACAATGACAAGAGACAGGATTCCGTGGAAGCAATATTTTATGATGCAGGCTTTAGTTATTGCACAACGTTCTACCTGTGATCGTGCCTTAGTTGGAAGTGTATTAGTTAAAGATGACCGGATGATTGCGACCGGATATAATGGTAGTGTTTCGGGACAGCCTCATTGTGATGATGTTGGTCATTTGATGGTGGATGGGCACTGCGTAAGAACGATTCACTCTGAAATGAATGCCTTAATCCAATGTGCAAAAAATGGTATTTCCACTGAAGGTACTGAAATTTACGTTACTTATTTTCCTTGCTTTAATTGTAGCAAGTGCTTAGTGCAAGCTGGCATTAAGAAAATTAACTATTATTATGATTATCATGATAATCCTTTAGCCTTAAAACTATTGCGTGAAAAAGGCGTAGCAATTGAACAAGTAACACTTGATCATAAATACGTTCAAAGCTTAGCAGACAGGCTAGAGAAGGCTGACAATGAAAAATAAAATTATTGGTTTGGTGTCACTGCTTATTTGTTTATTAACGTTGACTGCTAGCACCAAGTCTTTTGTTAGTGATCCGCAAGGATTATTTGATAATCAGACAAAAGAACTTGTTAATCAGAAAAATGAGAGTTATCAAAAGACTAAAACTAAACCTGAAATTCGCCTTTTAAGCTTAAAAGACAGCAATGATTTAAATCGAATTCAGCCACTAAAGAATCAGATAATTATTGCTGTTGCTCTTCAAAACAAAAAGAAAAATGTTCAAATTATTGTCGGTAAGAATTATCAAGATCCTTTAACTCAAAGTAAATGTGGCAATATTGTTCGTTATGCGGGGAATAAATTAAGAAGCGAAAAGGCAGCAACTTTTAATTCCGGAATTCGATTAGTGTTTAATGCTTGCGCTACTTTGGTTGCCCAAAAAGATAAGCTGTCTTATGATAAAAATTCGCTAACACAAGATGAACTGCAAAAAATAGATCATCCACAGAGTGTAAACTTGGTTTGGGGATTAGTAATTGCAGCTTTAATCAGTTTCGGACTAGTTCTATTTAAGAGTTTTCGAAAAAAGAAGTAGGGACTTGACTAATTCTTAGTTAGCCGTTAAAGTATCAATAGAAATTAAATATTAGAGCAAATAAACTGTTAGGTGAGACTCCTACGTGAACATATGCTGTCGCCCAGCAACATCCAGAGATGCCAACGGGTCAAACAGGGATCGTCGATATAAGGCCCTCCCCAGCCAGCTAGTTATGTTAAATAACCTTACGTCACGTAGTGTTAAAACTGAACGACGAGTATAAAAATCGCTTGGATTTGAGCCGATGCAGTTTTTGCATCGGCCTTTTTGTTTGTTTGCTAGGTTCTTAAGAAAGGATGTTGAAGATGTTCAAAATCAACACTTCCGGCACAAGAAATACTACAGACACCAAGCTGGTGCGCCGGATTGCATGCGAAGATAAGTTTGCGACGCTGCAACGATTAAAAACCTCAATTAGCGGCCTTCAAAGTAAAGATGCGAGGCAACGCTTAGCAAAATACGGATCTAATGAAATAATAATTAAACATGATAAGACAAAACTTCACTATTTGTTAAAGGCTTTTATAACTCCTTTTTCCCTTGTTCTGCTTTTTTTAGCAATTGTAGCAATTTTTTTAAATTCCTCTCAACATACTCTTAACCTAAGTCCAGCAATTTTTGTTTTAGCAATTTTATTTATTTCAGCCATTTTAACTGCTATGCAAAATATTCGTATTAATACTAATATTCAAAATTTGATAAATCGAATTTCTAGAACAACTCAAGTAATGCGTGATTGTGAACCACAGCAACTTTTAACCCGTGATCTAACAATTGGAGATGTGGTACTACTTAAAGCTGGAGATATTGTTCCAGCTGACGTTAAATTACTGAAAAGTAATGATTTAGAGTGCTCATTACTTGGTGAAGAAGACACTGTGAAAAAGAGTGCTACTAATTACACTGGTAAAAATAATAACTTAGATTACGCTAATATTTTATATGCAGGCACAATTATTCTTTCAGGTTCAGGCATTGGCGTTATCTTTGCGACTGGTAAAGAAACTGTTTTTGGAAAGGTAGTTCAAAATCTTTCTAAGATTAATCTAGAGAACCATCTCTTTAATTCTAGTATGAAAAAATTAACCAAAATCTTTTTAACATTAATTCTAGTTATTGTTCCAGTTGTTTTGCTAATTAATGAAATAATGCGTGGTAATTGGGAGAATGCTCTGATTTTTGCTATAGCAATTACTATTGGCATAACGGCTGAAGTAATGCCAACAGCTATTGTAAATAACTTGGTAAAAGCCAATATCGATATGCCTAGGATTCGAGCGACATATGACAATTAATTATCTAAATAATTTATAGGAATTCCGTATTTTATAGAATTCCTTTTTTTAATGTACAAATTAAGTCCTACATGCTATGTTATACTAGCAATTAAAAGACTTATGAGAGGAAGAATAAAGATGGCTGAAAAGAAAACTTTCTATATTACTACACCTATTTATTATCCATCTGGAAAATTAACTATCGGTAATGCTTATACTACGATTGCTGCTGATACAATGACTCGCTACAAAAAATCTCGCGGTTTTGATACCTTCTTTTTAACAGGTACTGATGAACACGGTTTGAAGATTGAACAAAAAGCTGAAGCACAGGGTATTAAACCTCAAGAATTTGTAGACAAGATGGCAGCTTCTTATAAAGAGTTATGGAAGATGTTAGATGTTTCTTACGATCGCTTTATTAGGACAACTGATGAAGACCACGTTAAGGCTGTTCAAAAGATTTTTGAAAAGTTGTTAAAGCAAGGCGATATTTATTTAGGCGAATATACTGGCTGGTATTCAGTTGAAGATGAAGAATACTTTACTGAATCACAACTTGCTGAAGTTTATAAAGATGATAATGGTAATGTTATTGGCGGTAAAGCTCCGTCAGGCCACGAAGTTCGTTTGGTTAAAGAACCTTCATACTTCTTTAGAATGAGTAAATATGCTGATCGTCTTTTACAGTATTATAAGGATCATCCAGACTTTATTTTGCCTCACTCTCGTGAAAAGGAAATGATAAATAACTTTATCAAACCAGGTCTTGAAGATCTTTCAGTAACTCGTACAACAGTTGACTGGGGAATTCCTGTACCAAGCGATCCTAAGCACGTAGTTTATGTTTGGATTGATGCACTTTCTAACTATATTACTGCCCTAGGTTATGGCTCAGATGATGATTCATTATTTAAGAAATATTGGCCAGCTGATGTTCATTTAGTAGGTAAAGAAATTGTTCGTTTCCACACTATTTACTGGCCAATTATGTTGATGGCTCTTGACTTGCCACTTCCTAAGCAAATCTTCGGTCATGGCTGGGTATTGATGAAAGACGGTAAAATGTCTAAATCTAAAGGTAATGCCGTTTATCCAGAAATGATTGTTAAACGCTATGGATTAGATGCTCTTCGTTACTACTTGATGCGTGCAATTCCATTTGGTTCAGATGGTATTTTTACTCCTGAAGATTTCGTTGAGAGAGTTAACTTTGATTTAGCTAATGACTTGGGTAACTTGCTAAATAGAACTGTTTCGATGATTAACCAATACCAAGATGGTCAAGTTGCACCAGTTGCAGCAGAACAAGATGAATTTGCTCAAGACTTGATGAAGACAGCTAAGGAAACAATTGCTGAATATCAAAAACAAATGGACGCTCTTCACTTCTCTCAAGCTCTAGATAGTGTTTGGAAGCTTATTTCTCGTGCAAATAAATACATTGATGAGACTACTCCTTGGACTTTGAATAAAGAGGGCAAGAGCGAAGAATTATCTAAAGTAATGTCTAATTTAGCTGAAAGTCTTCGTTTAGTTGCTATTTTAATTGCACCAGTAATGACTCAAAGTCCAGTTAAGATGTTTGAACAACTTGGTCTTGACTGGAATAATGAGGAACAAAAGAAACTTGAATTTGGCGGCTTTGACTGGAATGTTAAAGTAACTGAAAAACCAACTCCAATCTTCCCAAGACTTAAGAATGATGTTGAAGTTAAATACATTAAGGAAGAAATGAAGAAGGCAAAACCAAAGAAGAAGACTAGAAGCCAGCAAAAAGAAGAAAAGCATATCACCATTGATGACTTTGACAAGGTTAAGATTCAAGTTGGTCAAATTTTATCAGTAGAACCAGTAAAGGGTTCAAGTAAGCTGTTGATGTTTAAGCTAGACTTTGGCGATGGAAATGAGCGTCAAATTTTGAGTGGTATTCGCAAGTTCTATCCAGATGCAAGCGAACTTTTAGATAAAAAGGTGCTAGCAGTAACTAACTTGAAACCACGTAAAATGTTAGGTCATGAAAGCCAAGGAATGCTTTTATCAAGTGAAAAAGATGGTCAAGTTAAATTAGCTATCGTAGGCGATGAACATGAAGTTGGAGCTGAATTAGGCTAATGAAAATTTTTGATTCGCATACGCACTTAAATGACGTGCCTTTTCGAGGAAAAGAAGAGATCTACCTTGATCGGGCACGAGAATTAGGTGTGGTAAAAAGTGCGGTTGCTGGACAAGATCCAGAATTTAATGAACGCGCAGTTGATCTAAGTCAGCGTTTTGACAACTTATATGCTATTGTTGGCTATTGTCCAGATGTAGCAAAAGATTATGATCAAAAAGCAGAAGATAAGCTAGTTGAGCAGCTAAAAAAGCCTAAAACTGTTGCTTTAGGAGAAATTGGACTAGATTATTACTGGGATGAATCGCCAAGAGATGTTCAACGAAAAGTTTTTGCGCAGCAGCTTGACTTAGCTCATAGCTTAAAGATGCCAGTAAATATTCATACACGTGATGCTTTTGAAGATACATATCAAGTTTTAAAAGATAGTCATGTCGGTGAATATGGAGGAATAATTCATAACTTTAATGGTGATCCTGATTGGCTTAAAAAGTTTCTTGACTTAGGGATGATGGTGTCATTTTCTGGCGTTGTTTCTTTTACTAAAGCGGTTGATGTCCATGCTTCGGCTAAAGTTGTTCCTTGGGATAAATTTTTAATTGAAACGGATGCACCATACTTAACGCCAAAGCCATACCGCGGAAAGCAGAATGAAACAGGATATGTGTGTTATGTTGCAGAAGCGATCGCTAAGTTACGTGACACATCTGTTGAAGAAGTGGCAAAGCACACGTTTGAAAATACGATGAGGGCATATGGAATCAAATAATCAAAAACAGTTTAATGCGGTAGTTGTTGTTGAAGGACGAGACGATACCAAGAGATTAAAACAGTTTTTCCCAGGAATTGAAACTATTGAAACTAATGGCTCGGAAGTATCTGATCAAACTTTAGCAGAAATTAAGAAACTGGCAAAAACACGAGAAATAATTATCTTTACAGATCCAGACTATAATGGTGAAAGAATTAGAAGACTGGTGACTAATGCTGCGCCGAATGCTAAACAAGCTTTTATCACTCGTAAAGAGGGAGAGCCAACTAAGAGAGGAAATAGCTTAGGAGTTGAACATGCGTCAAAAGAAGCACTAGTACGTGCTTTGGGTGATTTGCACGAGGTTCAAGCAGTAGAGAGTGATATTACTAAAGAAAAGTATGATGATTTGGGTCTAGCAGTTAGTCCAGAAGCGCGTCTTTTACGTGAAAAAGTTGGGATTAAGTTAGGAATTGGATATGGAAATAGTAAACAATTCTTAAAGCGCTTAAAAATGTTTGGAATTACTTATAAAGAATTAAAGAGGGCAGTTGAAGATGTCAAATAGTATGCCGATTGCTAGTCCAGTTCGGACTCAGGCGATTGTTAATCGCTACTTTATGCATGCAAAAAAGAATTTGGGGCAAAATTTCTTAGTAGATTTAGCCGCAATTAAGGGAATTGTTGAAGCGGCTGATATTCAACCAGGTGATCAAGTTATTGAAATTGGACCAGGAATTGGGTCTTTAACTGAGCAGCTTCTTTTAGCTGGTGCCAAGGTGTTAGCTTATGAAGTTGATCAAGATTTACCTGAAATTTTAAAAAATGAATTGCCACAAAAAGTTGCTGGTGAAGAATTAAGCAATCGCTTTAAATTAGTCATGAAAGACGTATTAAAGGCAAACTTTACTAAAGATAGCGATGGTTTTCTTGATTTAAATAAGTCGGTTAAAATTGTTGCTAATTTGCCTTACTACATCACAACGCCGATAATTTTTAATCTAATTAAGAGTAATTTGGCTTTCAGTAGTTTAACGCTAATGATGCAAAAAGAAGTGGCTGAGCGTTTAGTTGCTAAACCCAAGACTAAGGAATATGGTCCTTTAACAATTGCTGTTCAAAGCAGAATGAATGTGAAGCTAGCAGAAGAAGTGAAAAGTACGTCATTCATGCCACGCCCAAAGGTTGACTCTGCAGTTGTTGTCTTGACGCCACTTACTGAAAAGCCAGATATTGACGATTATTCTTTCTTTGATCATGTTGTAAAAATGTGCTTTGCTCAGCGCCGAAAAACACTAGCTAATAACTTAAAATCCTTAGTCAAGGATAGAGATATGCGTGAAAAAATGATTAATGATTTAGGACTAGATCTTCGAGTTCGTCCGGAAGAATTAACGCTAAATCAATTTGTAGAGTTAGCACATCTTTTAAAAGATCAGCAAGCATAGAACGCTTACAATTTACAGACTTGAAAAAATATTAATTTTTTGATAGAATAGTACCCAAGCAAAGGAGTGACGTCCAGTGCCAACAACACTAATGGCAATTAAACATAATTTGGATTCTCATTTGGGCGAAAGCTTGGTAGTAGTAGCTCAAGCAGGAAGAAAGAAAGTAACGCGCCGTAAAGGTAGATTAACTAAGACTTATCGTGCAGTGTTTGTAGTTGACCTTGATCAAGATCAAAACAACTTTGAACGAGTATCTTACAGTTACACGGATTTATTAACCAAGAACATTGAGCTTGAGTTTGATGAAATGTAAGCGACAATAGAATATATTACGAACAATCACTAGTATTTTTCTTAAAATGCTAGTGATTTTTCTTTAGATAGAGTATATTTAAGTTTAGAAATTTAATTTAATGTTTAGGAAGGTAAAAGCATGAAACGTTCAGAAAGATTAGTTGATATGGTTAAGTATCTTTTAGCTCGCCCTCATACTTTGATTGCATTGCCATTTTTTGCAGATCGCTATGGCGCAGCTAAATCTTCAATTTCAGAAGACTTGGCAATTTTACGTCAAACTTTGGCTAGCGACCAAAATGGTATTTTAGAAACTGTAGCAGGAGCTGCTGGTGGAGTGAGATACATTCCTTTTGTTGGGAAAAAAGAGGCTACTAACTATCTTCATGATTTAGCTGACCGTATCGAAGATCCTGATCGTATTTTGCCTGGTAATTTCGTTTACTTATCTGATATTTTAGGCTCACCACAAGATTTGCAGCAAATTGGACAATTGATTGCAACCAAATATGCCTACAGTAATGTTGATTATGTAATGACAATTGAAACTAAGGGGATTGCTATCGCGCAAGCAGTTAGTCGCTTTTTAAACGTACCATTTGTGATGGTTAGAAGAAGACCTAAAATTACTGAAGGATCAACGATCTCAGTTAACTACGTTGCTTCGTCAAGTGAACGAGTTGAAAAAATGGAATTAGCAAAAAGACTACTTCCAGAAGGAAGCAATGTATTAATTGTTGATGACTTCATGAAAGGCGGCGGAACTTTAACTGGGATGGAAGAACTAGTTAAGGAATTTAAGGGAACAGTTGCTGGAATGTGCGTTCTCTGTGAGACAAAATACGCTTCTCAAAAGGTCGTAGATGATTATCAATCACTGATTAAGATTACTGAAGTTGACAGAACTAAAAAGCTAATTAAAGTACGGCCAGGTAATTTCTTAGAGCAGACAGACTTCAATCGTTTTCCAAAATGATATACTGATAGTTGTTTAAATATAAAAATTGAAGGGATATAAAACTAATGAATAAGTATGTTGTTATCTTAGCTGCTGGAAAAGGTACCCGCATGAAGTCCCAACTTTACAAGGTATTACACAAGGTTTGCGGTAAAACTATGGTAGAGCATGTGGTGGATGCTGCTAAGGGCACTAATCCAGATAAGATTATTACTGTAGTTGGAAATGGTGCAGATAGCGTTAAAGATGTTTTAGCAGGTCAATCAGACTTTGCTTTTCAAAAGCAACAATTAGGTACTGGCGATGCTGTACTGGCAGCTAGTGATTTATTAGCAAATCTTGAGGGTTCAACTTTAGTTGCTACTGGTGATACTCCGTTATTTACTGCTGAAACTTTTAACAACTTATTTAAGAAGCATGAAGAAAGTGGAAATAGCGCAACTGTTTTAACTGCAAAAGCGCCAAATCCATTTGGTTACGGCCGTATTATTCGTGACGAAGATGGAAATGTTTTAAGAATTGTTGAACAAAAAGATGGTACGCCAGAAGAATTAGCAGTAGATGAAATTAATACTGGTGTCTTTTGCTTTGATAATAAAGAACTATTTAAGGCTTTAAAACAAGTTGGCAATGACAACGCTCAAGGCGAATATTACTTAACTGATGTTTTAGAAATTATGCGTAAAGCTGGTCACAAAGTTGGTGCGTATGAAATGCCAGATTTTAGTGAGAGCTTAGGAGTTAATGACCGAATTGCTCTTGCTCAGGCAACTAAGATTATGCAAAGAAGGATTAATGAAGAGCACATGAGGAATGGTGTTTCATTTATTGATCCAGATACAGCATATATTGATAGTGACGTTAAGATCGGTAATGACACTGTTATTGAAGGAAACGTTGTTATTAAAGGAAACACTGAAATTGGCAGTGACTGTTATATTACTAATAGTTCAAGAATAGTTGATTCTAAGATTGGTAATCATGTTACTATTACTTCTTCAACTCTTCAAGAAGCTCAAATGGATGATAATACTGATATTGGACCTAATTCTCACCTTCGTCCAAAGGCAATTATTAGAAAAGGTGCTCATATCGGAAACTTTGTTGAGATCAAGAAAGCTGAAATTGGTGAAAATAGTAAAGTAGGACACTTAACCTATGTTGGGGATGCTACTTTAGGTAAAGACATTAATATTGGCTGTGGTACTATTTTCTCTAACTATGATGGTGTGAAGAAGTTCCATACTAATGTGGGGGATCATTCATTCATTGGTGCTGGTGCTACGATTATTGCCCCAGTTAATATTGCAGATCATGCATTTGTTGCAGCTGACTCAACTATTACTAAAGATGTTGAACGCTATGATATGGCAATTGCTAGGGGAAGACAAACGAACAAGCCTGATTACTGGCATAAGTTACCGCTCTCAAAAGATAAAGAATGGGAATAAATTAAAAGAAGTTGTTAAACACAACTTCTTTTTTTGCTATTTACAAGCGTAAAGGATATTTTTTTGCTATTATTAAGTATGGAATTGTAATTTTTCAGTGGAGGAAATTATGTCTCAATTAGACAAAGAAATCAAAATTTTTGCGCTTAACTCTAATAAGCCTTTAGCAGAAAAAATTGCTGATAAGGTTGGAGTTAAGCTTGGTAAATCTGATGTTAAACGTTTCAGCGATGGTGAAATCCAAATTAACATCGATGAGTCAGTTCGTGGTAAAGATGTTTACTTGGTACAATCAACTTCAGCTCCAGTAAATGATAATTTAATGGAATTATTGATCATGATTGATGCCGTTAAACGTGCATCAGCTAGAAGCGTAAACTTAGTTATGCCTTACTACGGATATGCACGTCAAGATCGAAAGACCCGTGCACGTGAGCCAATTACAGCTAAGTTAGTAGCTGATATGTTGCAAAAAGCTGGTGCTGATCGAGTTCTTTCGCTTGATTTACATGCCCCACAAATCCAAGGATTCTTCGATATTCCAGTTGATAATTTAATGGGTGCCCCACTCCTTGCTGACTATTTCTTGAGTCATGAATTAGAAAAAGATGCTGTTGTAGTTTCACCTGACCATGGTGGCGTAACTAGAGCAAGAAAATTAGCAGAATTTCTTAAGACTCCAATTGCTATTGTGGACAAACGCCGTCCAAAGGCAAATGTTGCTGAAGTTATGAATATTATTGGTGATGTAGAAGGCAAACGTGCAATCATTATTGATGATATGATTGATACCGCAGGTACCATTACCTTAGCTTCTCAAGCTTTAATGGATGCTGGTGCAACTGAAGTTTATGCATCTGCAACTCATGCTGTTTTGTCTGGTCCAGCAATTGAGCGTTTAAATAATTCTCCTATTAAGAAATTGATTTTAACTGACTCAATCAATCAACCTGAAGAAAAAGACTTGTCTAAGGCTGAAATTGTTTCTGTTGGGCCATTGATGGGTGAAGCAATTAAATTGATCCAAGAACATAAACCAGTTAGTCCACTGTTTAATACTCGTTTTCAATCACATAACTAAATGAACTATAAGGTGATACCTATAAGTAGGTATCGCCTTTTTTTATTGCTTTAAAAATAATAGTTTTAATTTTTAGACTCGCTAAGCGTTTACATTATTAGAATAATTACGGTAATATTAAGTTATACAGTTTTAAAAAAGGACTTAGAAGTATTATGACTACTTTATCTGATGTAGCAAAAAAAGCTAGCGTGTCTAAGATGACGGTATCACGCGTCATTAATCATCCTCAACAGGTTACGCCTGAATTAAGAAAAATTGTCGAACAGGCAATGGAACAACTAAATTATCATCCAAATTCAGTTGCTAGTGCACTAGCCCACCACCGTACAAATGTAGTTAAATTAGTAATTCTGGAGGATATTGATACAACTGAACCTTACTACATGAATTTACTTTTCGGGATTGCTAGTGGATTAGGTAAAAAACACTATGCACTACAGTTAGCAACCGATAGTGAGGTTGGTGGCGGCGATGGTTATATTATCACAGGTGGCAGAGCAAATGATGCCAAATGGCTGGACCAATTAAATAAACCATTTGTGTTATTCGGTGAAAATCGCTATGGCTATGATTTTATTGATACCGATAATAAATTAGGTGAACAAATAGCCACACAATATGCTCTGGATAAAAATTATCAATCAATTGTTTTCATTGGAATTGATGAAAAAGAGCCTTTTGAATATTCGAGAGAAGCTGGATATATCAACACCTTGCAGAAGCATAATATGATTCCTAAGATTTTTAGAATCCAAAATCATAGTAGTTTAGCTGAAAAACTAATTATTAGTAATTGGAAAAAGTTTGCCCCCAACACTTGTTTTATTTGTGCAAGTGACCGAATAGCGGTTGGGGTTGTACGTGCTATTCAAAGAAAAAATGGAAATATTCCACGGGATTTTGGAATTATTGGCTTCGATGGAGTTTTCTTAGATCAGGTATCAAATCCTAAGCTAACAACTATTAAACAAAATTTATTTAAGTTAGGTGAACTCTTAGCAGAAATGATTTTGCAAAAGATTCAACAAGGCGGAGCTCAGCAAGGTGAGGTTCTTATTGAACCGGAATTAATAAAAAGTGAATCTACTAGAATTTAAGAAGCTATGGATGAGCTTCTTTTTTTTGATACCGGTAACATTTAAATAGCATTGTAAGCGCTTAAAATTATTGCTTAAAATAGGATTTATGGAGGAAGTTTATTATGAGACATTGGTATGACCAAGCAATTATTTATCAAATTTATCCTAAGTCTTTCCAGGATTCTAATGGTGATGGTATTGGTGACCTAAATGGTATTAGGAAAAGAATACCGTATTTGAAGGAATTAGGGGTTAATGCTGTCTGGCTGAATCCGGTCTTTGTTTCCCCGCAAGTTGATAATGGCTATGATGTATCAAACTATTTTGCCATTGATCCCAAAATGGGAACTATGGAAGATATGGATAATTTAATCAAGGAAATGCATGAAGCTGGAATTCATGTAATTATGGATTTTGTTTTAAATCATACGTCTGATCAACATCCCTGGTTTCAAGATGCCATTAAAAATCCTGATAGTATTTATCGGGACTATTATATTTTTGCCGGCCAAAATAATCAGCGACCAAATAATTGGGGAAGCTTTTTTGGAGGTAGTGTTTGGGAAAAAGATCCTGCTGGAACAGGACAGTTTTATTTTCATCTTTTTGATAAAAGAATGCCTGATTTGAACTGGAAAAATCCTGAAGTTAGACATGCAATGAGTGAAATTGCAAAGTATTGGCTAGAAAAAGGAATTGATGGTTTGAGATTAGATGCCTTTATTCATATTGCTAAAGCAGACTTAAGACAGAATTTCCCAGTTAATAGTAAAGCTGAAGAACCCGTAGTAGCCGAACCATTTTTTGCTAACTTACCGCAAGTACAAAAATGGATGCGACCTTTCTGTGAGGAAATAAAGCAAGATTATCCTGATGCACTCTTGTTAGGAGAAGCAGCGAGTGCGAATGTTAATTTAGCAGTCGATTATACAAATAAAGATAACCACTTGATGGATAGCGTAATTACTTTTAGGTACTTTACAGAAGATCAAAGTCAGGTGGATCCTAGTTTTTCAGCTCAATATCAGCCGAAATCATTAGATTTAGTAAAATTTAAGCAAAATCAGGCTGTCTGGCAACAAACTTTAAGTGGCGTGTCTAAGCCCACTTTGTACTGGAATAATCATGATATGGCTAGAATAGCTACTAGAATTGCTAAAAATGATATTCAAGCTCGGAGCTTAGCCATGCTAATGTATTTACAAAATGGCCTGCCGATTATTTATTATGGCGAAGAACTCGGAATGAAGAACTTGGAGTTTGAAGACGTAACACAATTTGAGGATGAAACAGTTAAAGAATTTATTGAAAGTGCCAAAAAGGCTGGAAAAACTAGTCAAGAAGCATTGTTAATGGTAAGTAAAACTCATAAATTGCCAGCTAGAGGGCCAATGCCTTGGAATAATGCAAAAAATAATGGATTTAGTGATGGGAAACCTTGGCTTAAAGGAAAGAAAGTTGATCATGCTAATGCGGCTGATGAAATAGCAGATAGCCATAGCATGTTTAATTTCTACAGAAAATTAATTAGCCTAAAGAAAGAAGCATTGTTTGAAGATGGGGGCTATTATTTATTGCCAACGTCAAACGATAGTTATGTTTATGAGCGTAATTTAGGAGATCAAAAAGCATTAGTCGCTGTTTCTTTAAGTAAAGATGCTATAGAACTTGACGTAGATCCTGAATTTAAGCAAGAAAAATTAGTAGCAGGCAACTACCAATTGAAAGATGGAAAATTAAAATTGGCTCCGTATGCAGGAGTAGTATTAACAAAAGACTGAGGAGTAAAATATGCAACTAGCAGCTTTAAGACATAGAACTGAAAGCGAAGACTGTACTGTAATTGATCATTCGCACGTAAAAATTAGACTTCATACTGCTAAAAATGATGTAAAAAAAGTTATTGTTCACTATATTGATAATTATTTGCCACCTGCAGATGCAGCAACGCTAGAAATGAAAAAAGCAGGTAGCGGCCAAGTAAACGATTATTGGACAGCGACTTTAACAGCACCATATCATCGAATTAAGTATACTTTTGAAGTTATTGGTAATGATGGCAGCCACGTTATTTTTGGTGATCGTAGTATTGAAAAATTTAGCGATGAGAAATTAAGAGAAGATGGCTTATATTTTAAAGTGCCATATTTTCATGATATTGATCGTATTAAAACGCCCGCTTGGCTCAAAGACATTGTTTGGTATCAAATTTTTCCAGAACGCTTTGCTAATGGAGATAAAAGCAATGATCCAGTTAACGTTAAGCCTTGGAATCCAGAAGATCATCCCGGCAGAGAAGACTTTTACGGTGGAGATTTGCAAGGAGTGTTAGATCATTTAGATGATTTACAAAAGTTAGGAATTACTGGCTTATATTTTTGTCCTATTTTTAAGGCAAGCTCTAATCACAAATATGACACCATTGATTACTTACAAGTTGATCCAGCTTTTGGCGATAAAGATTTATTTGCAAAAGTAGTTAATGAAGCCCACAAGCGCGGGATGAAAGTGATGTTAGATGCAGTTTTCAACCATCTTGGTGACCAATCAATGCAGTGGCAAGACGTGGTTAAAAATGGTGCCAACTCTCGCTTTAAAGACTGGTTCCATATTAATTCTTATCCTGTTGAACCTTACCGGGATCCAAGTAAGGGAGAAAAGAATCCGCCATATGAAACTTTTGCTTTTGAAAAGCACATGCCCAAATTAAATACTGCTAATCCAGAAGTACAAGATTTCTTATTAGAAATTGCAACTTATTGGGTAAAATATTTTGATATTGATGCTTGGCGCTTAGATGTAGCAAATGAAGTTGACCATCACTTTTGGAAGAGATTCCATGACGAATTAATTAAAATTAAGCCAGACTTCTATATTGTTGGCGAAATATGGCATTCAGCTCGCCCGTGGCTTCAAGGAGATCAATTTACGGGTGTAATGAATTATCCATATACTTTGCAAATTGAGGATCATTTCTTTAAGCACAACTTAGATGCTAAGGAACTTAGTGAACACTTAACTGATCAATTAATGATGTATCCAGATATTGTGGACCAAGCGATGATGAATATGCTTGATTCGCATGATACAGCTCGAATTTTGACTTTAGCAAAAGGTAATCAAGACTTAGCTTTGCAAGCGATAGCTTATGAATTTGCTCAACCCGGGATACCATGTATTTACTATGGGACAGAAATGGGGATGAGTGGCGATAACGATCCTGATTGTCGTAAGCCGATGGATTGGAGTAAGTTGAATGGACCAGTCTGGAAGAGAGTTCATGAATTAGTCAAATTCCGTTTAAAACATCGAGATACTTTAAATCAAGGTGACATTAAGTTAACGGTAACAGAAAATGGTCTACTAAAAGTTGAACGAATAGGAAAAGAAACAATAAATGCATACTATAATACCAGTGCTCATGATGTAAAAATTGATAAGAAACCAGCGCTTAGTCAAAACTATGAAGACGGTATTTTAGCGCCAGATGGCTTTTTGGTAGAAGTAAAAGCTTAAATTTATGATAAGAAAAAGCAGCGATAAGAGGCTGCTTTTTTTCTTATAATTTTTTGATACCGGTAACATGAAAATAATCATTGTTAAGCGCTTTCAGTAAATAGATAATAGACTTGTAAACAAAAAACCTCACAGAAGTGATGGAGAATGATGATGAAGAGAATTTTTGAAGTTGATCCTTGGAAAGTAACAACGCATAAATTTTCTAAGGAAGATAAAAGATTACAAGAAAGTATTACCGCAATTGGTAATGATTATATGGGAATGAGAGGAAACTTTGAAGAGGGTTATTCTGGTGATACTCTTCAAGGAACCTATTTAGCAGGTGTTTGGTTCCCAGATAAAACTGTTGTTGGTTGGTGGAAAAATGGTTATCCAAAATACTTTGGTAAGACTCCAAATGCACCAAGCTTTATTGGAATTGGAATTACTGTTAATGGTGAAAAGCTTGATTTAGCAAAAGTTAAATTTAGTGATTTTGAATTATCACTTGATATGCATCAAGGTCTTCTCTCAAGAAGCTTTGTCTATGAAGGAAAAGATGTCAAAGTTAAGTTTGAATTTGAACGTTTTCTTCATATTATTCAAAAAGAAGCAGCCTTAATTAAAGTTAAAGCAACTGTACTTGAAGGACATGCAAAAATTGATTTTGATTCAACTTTAGATGGAACAGTTGTTAACGAAGACAGTAATTATGATGAACGTTTCTGGGTTCCACTTGGTGAAGATAAAGATAGAAGAACTATCCAAGTAAAAACTAAGCCAAATCCATATGAAGTTCCTCAGTTTACGGTTTTGCTTAAGCAAGCATTACGCCATAACGGGGAAGCACTTCAAGGTGAAGTTTCAAGTCAAGAAGCCAAGTTAAGTGAAAAAATTTCAGTTGAACTAGATCAAGATCAGAGCTATGAGCTTGAAAAAGACGTCATCGTTGTAACAAGTCGTGACGTTGAAGAGAAAGATCAAGCTGATGTTGCAGAAAACTTAATGAGCAAGCTTCAAGCAAAAAGCTTTGCAGAAAACTTGGCTGAACATACTGCTACCTGGGAAAAGCGTTGGGAAACAAGTGATGTTGAAATTGCTGGGGATGCAGCCGCTCAACAAGGCATTCGTTTCAATATTCTTCAATTATTTATGACTTACTATGGTGAAGATGAAAGATTGAATGTTGGTCCAAAAGGATTTACTGGTGAGAAATATGGTGGTGCTACTTATTGGGACACCGAAGCATTTATTGTTCCAATGTACTTAGCCATTACTAAACCAAGTGTTACTAAAGCATTGCTAGAATATCGTCATAATCAATTACCAGGCGCTTATCACAATGCTAAGGAACAAGGTCTTCCAGGTGCGTTATTCCCAATGGTTACCTTTAACGGTATTGAATGCCACAACGAATGGGAAATTACTTTTGAAGAAATCCACCGAAATGCTGATATTCCGCACGCAATTGCAATGTACACCGAATATACTGGTGACGATAGCTATGTTAAGAACGAAGGCATGGATGTCTTAGTTGGGACTGCAAGGTTCTGGGCAGCTAGAGTTCATTGGTCTAAATGGCGTAATAAATATGTAATGCATGGTGTTACTGGACCAAATGAATATGAGAATAATGTCAATAATAACTGGTTCACTAGTACTATGGCAAGATGGCTCTTGAAATATACGCTAGAGCGTTTGCCGCTTGCAACTAAAGAAGCTCAAGAAAGAGTTCATGTCACTGAGGAAGAAAAGGAAAAGTGGCAAGACATTGTTGATAAAATTTATCTTCCAGAAGATAAAGATTTGGGCATTTTCTTACAACAGGATGACTTCCTTGATAAAGAAGTTCGTCCAGTAAGCGAAATTGAAGATCAAAGACCAATTAATCAACACTGGTCATGGGATAAGATTTTAAGATCGCCATTTATCAAGCAAGCAGATGTATTACAAGGAATCTACTTCTTCCCAGAAAATTACACTAAAGAACAAAAAGAGAAGAACTTTGATTTTTATGAACCATTAACCGTTCATGAAAGCTCATTATCTCCTTCAATTCACTCAGTTTTAGCAGCTGAACTAGGAAAGAAAGATAAGGCTGTTGAGCTTTATGAAAGAACTGCAAGACTTGACTTAGATAATTACAACAACGATACAGTTGACGGTTTGCACATTACTTCAATGAGCGGTTCATGGCTAGCAATCGTGCAAGGCTTTGCAGGTATGCGTTATGATCACGATCAATTAAAATTCAAGCCATTTATTCCAGATAACTGGAATCATTACAGCTTCAAGATTAATTATCGCGGTCGCTTGATTGAAGTTTATGTTGATCACCAAGAAACTAAGATTTCACTGCTTAAAGGTGAAAATCTCGAAATTTTAGTTAATGATCAAAAAGTTATGCTCAAAGAAGGTGAAACTGAATGCTTAAAGGCTTAATTTTTGACTTAGATGGGGTTTTAACTAACTCGGCTGTTTACCACTTGACTGCTTGGAATAATTTGGCTAAAGAATTAGGAATTAACCTAACAGATGAACAGCTTAATAGCTTAAGAGGTATTTCAAGAATGGATTCATTAAATTTGATCTTGAAATACGGTGGTCAAGAAAATAAATATTCTGAAGCAGAAAAAGAAAAATTTGCTGCAGAAAAGAATACTAAGTTTGTTGAACAAGTTGAAAAGATGACGCCAGCAGATATTTTACCGGGCATTCCTGAATTACTTAGTGATGCAAAGAAGCAAAATTTAAAGATGGTTATTGCTTCTGCCTCAAAAAACGCACCTAAGATCTTAACTAAATTAGGAATTATGGATGAGTTTGATGGCATTGTTGATCCAACTACTCTTCATCGAGGAAAACCAGATCCAGAAATTTACGAAAAAGCACAAAAATTACTGGGTTTGAATGCAGATGAAGTTATTAGCTTTGAAGATGCTCAAGCTGGTGTTCAATCAATTAAGAGTGCTGGACAATTTGCATTAGGGATTGGAGATAAAGAAGTCTTAAAAGAGGCTGATTACATTGTTCCAACTACTAAAGAATTAAAACTTTCAGAAATTGAATCAGTTTTTAATAAAAAATAAGAGGGAAGTAGGGAAAGAGAATGGTTGAAGTAGATTTAAACCATATCTATAAAAAGTACGAAGGAAATGATAAATATTCAGTTAATGACTTTGATTTACACATCAAAGACAAAGAATTTATCGTTTTTGTTGGGCCATCTGGTTGTGGTAAGTCAACTACTTTAAGAATGGTTGCTGGTCTGGAAGATATTTCTAAAGGTACTTTAGAAATTGACCATAAAGTAATGAACGATGTTGCTCCTAAAGATAGAAACATTGCGATGGTATTCCAGAACTATGCTTTATACCCTCACATGTCAATTTACGACAACATGGCTTTTGGATTGAAGCTTCGTCACTACAAGAAAGATGAAATTGATAAACGGGTTAAACATGCTGCTGAAATTTTGGGCTTGTCTGAATACCTTGATAAAAAGCCATCGGAATTGTCTGGTGGTCAAAGACAGCGTGTTGCCTTAGGACGTGCAATTGTGCGAGATGCACCAATCTTCTTGATGGACGAACCTTTATCAAACCTAGATGCAAAATTACGTGTCACAATGCGTGCTGAAATTGCTAAATTACACCAAAACTTAGGAACTACTACTATCTATGTTACTCACGATCAAACTGAAGCTATGACTTTAGCTGACCGAGTAGTTGTTATGTCAGTTGGTCAAGTTCAGCAGATCGGAACGCCACTTGAAGTTTACAACAAGCCTGTAAATATGTTTGTTGCTGGTTTTATCGGTTCTCCGCAAATGAACTTCTTCAATGTTCACTTTAAGGGTAATCGAATTAGTGATGGCAAAGGTTTAAATATCGAAATTCCTGAAGGTAAGGCTAAGATGCTTAAAGATAAAGGATATGAAGATAAAGACTTAGTCTTTGGTATTCGTCCAGAAGACATTCACTCAGAAGAAGCCTTCCTTGAGACTTGGCCAAACCAAACTGTTAAATCTACAGTTGTCGTTTCTGAATTGCTGGGATCAACTATTCAACTTTATCAAAAAGTAGATGGCACAGAATTTGTAGCCATCGTAAATGCCCGTGATTACCATACTCCAGGCGATAAGGTAGAAATGGGATTTGATGTCAACAAAGCTCACTTCTTTGATAAAGATACAACGAATGCCATTCGTTAACTTGCAGAAGAGGACGCTTCTGCAAATATTAATTAAGCTTACAACGAGTGTGAAACTTGGTTCACGGTTGTAATAATGTGTTTAGCCTTTTATGGCTAGGAGGAAATATCATGAAGTTATGGAAAAAATTGGCTTTAGGTAGTGTCGTAGCTTTATCAGCTATTTCATTAACTGCCTGTGGTAAGAGTTCTAATTCAAACGAATCAAAGAGCTCAGATAAACAACTAACCCTTTGGGTAGATACTGCTCGTGTTAGTTGGTACAAGGGTGTTGTAAAAGACTTTGAAAAAGAACACCCTAACATTAAAGTTAAGGTTACCCAAAACCCTAATGGTTCTGCTAATGCCAAGACTGACGTTGGTAAGGACCCTTCAAAGGCCGCAGATGTTTTTGGTGTTCCAAACGACCAATTAGGTCAAATGGCAGATTCAGGTTATATCAACCCACTTTCACCATCTGATACTAAAGAAATTAAGAAAAACTCAGTTCCAGAAGCATATAAGGGTGCTGAATGGAAAGGTAAGCTTTACGCATATCCATACGCAGAACAAGCACAAACCGTTTACTACGACAAGTCTAAGCTTTCTCCAGAAGATGTTAAATCTTGGAAGACCATGACTTCTAAAGGTGTAGTTGCAACCGACTTTACTAACGCTTACGTAATGTGGCCAGTAATGTTCTCAGCAGGCACTAAGCTATTTGGCGACAGCGGAGAAGAAGTAAAGGGTTCAACATTTGACTCACAAAATGGTGTTAACGCAATGAAGTGGTATGCAGAACAAAAGAATAACAAGGGTGTTATGCAAACCTCTAACGCACTTAACCAATTAAAGAAGGGTCACGCTCAAGCTATCTTAGATGGTCCATGGAATGCAGCAAACATTAAGAAGATCTTAGGTAAGAACTTAGGCGTTGCACCATATCCAACTATTGAACTTGGTGGCAAGACTGCTCAAATGGAAGCTTTCTTAGGTATTGAATGTTTCGCAGTTAACTCTCATACTTCTAACGCTAAGAATGCTGCAATATTGGCTAAATACTTATCAAACAAAGAAAACCAATTAATCGTTCACAAGAATGCTGGTGAAATTCCTGTAAACAAGGCAGCTCAAAATACTGCAGAAGTTAAGAATGATCCAGTTGCTAAGGCTGTAATTCAAATGGCTCAACCAGGCTACTCAGTTCTTCAACCAAAATTGCCACAAATGTCAATCTTCTGGAACGACTCAGCTCCATTAATTAGTGGTGCATACGACGGCAAGATTAAGCCATCACAATACAAGACTAAGCTTGCTAAATTACAAAAGAGTATTTCTAAGAAAGAATAATCTTAAAAAATCACATAAGCAAAGGTTTGATTAATTATGTTTAAGAAAAAACATGCTACGCCTGCGGTTACCTTAAAGGAAACGTGGAAAGATGGAGATACCGCAACCAAATTAACATTCTTCATCATGGGTTTAAATGCTATAAAGCATCGGCAATGGCTAAAAGGATTTTCGCTTTTATTTTCCGAAATTGTATTTTTAATTTGGTTCTTTTTAAGTGGAATTCATTCAATTGCTGGCTTGAGCAATTTAGGTGCAATAAAAACAAAACGAGTTATATTTGATAAAGCACAAGGAGTATATGTTACTCAGCAACCAGATAATTCAGTTTTGATCTTATTATTTGGTATTTTAGCTTTATTCATCGTTGCTGGCTTTATTTACCTATATATCATTAATCTGAAATCTAATAAGCATACTTTCTTATTAGAAAAAAGACATGAACATATTCCAACTAACCGCGAAGAGATTGCATCTTTGTTTGACCAAAGATTACATGCAACCTTGATGACAATTCCAATTGTTTTAATTATCTTATTTACTGTTTTGCCAACTGTCTTCATGATTTCCATGGCCTTCACTAATTATGATCGTCAACACTCAATCGGATTTTCATGGACTGGATTCCAAGCATTTGGAAACGTGTTAGGAGGAGACTTAGCTGGTACTTTCTTCCCAGTTCTAGGTTGGACTTTGATTTGGGCAGTGGCAGCTACTGCTACTACTTTCTTCTTTGGAGTTTTGCTTGCACTTTTGATTGAATCAAAGGGGATCAAGCACAAGAACTTATGGAGAACAATCTTTGTAATTGTCTATGCTGTACCACAATTCGTTTCTCTATTAATGATGGCTCAATTCCTTGATTATCAAGGACCATTGAATACATTACTTATGAACTGGGGCTGGATTAGCCACCCAATTCACTTCATTGATAATCAGGCTAGTCCACTTGTCGCAAGAATTACAGTTATCGTGGTTAACATGTGGATTGGTATCCCAGTTTCAATGCTAACTTCAACTGCTATTATTCAAAACTTACCTCAGGACCAAATTGAAGCTGCACGTATTGATGGTGCAAGTCCAGTACAAATTTTTAATCACATTACATTCCCACAAATTCTCTTTGTAATGTCTCCAGCTTTGATTCAGCAATTTATTGGTAACATCAACAACTTCAATGTTATCTACTTGCTGACTGGTGGTGCGCCAATGAATAATAATTACAACGGCGCTGGTTCTACTGACTTGCTAGTAACTTGGCTATATAACTTAACATTTGGCCAAGAGCAACGCTACAATGCCTCAGCTGTCTTAGGTATCTTGATCTTTATCATTAGTGCAACATTCTCACTAATTGCATATCGTCATACTAATGCGTACAAGGAGGGCTAAAAATGAAGTCTTATCATAATCAAAGAAAGATTGCATTAATCTTTAGATATGTTCTATTAGCCATCTTGGCCGTTTTATGGATATTCCCAATTATTTGGATTATTTTAGCTAGTTTTTCATACAACAACACAGGATTCGTATCTACCATTTGGCCAGATAAGTTTACTTGGCAAAACTATATTGGTATCTTTACTAACTCACAGTATCCATTTGTCAACTGGGTATTAAATACATTGTTTGTCGCTGTTATCTCAGCAACATTATCAACTTTTGTTACAATTGCGGTTGCTTACGTATTATCAAGATTACGTTTCCGCTTCCGTAAGCCATTCTTACAAATTGCTTTAGTTTTAGGGATGTTCCCAGGCTTCATGTCAATGATCGCTTTATACTACATCTTAAAAGCTTTGAACATGTTAAACCTTGGCGGCTTGATCTTAGTTTATGTTGGTGGTGCAGGATTAGGTTTCTACATTGCTAAAGGATTCTTTGATACAATGCCACGTGCAATTGATGAAGCCGCTGAAATTGATGGTGCAACTAAGTGGCAAGTATTTATTCATATTGGATTGCCACTTTCAAAACCAATGATCGTTTATACCGCACTTACTTCATTCATGGCTCCATGGGTAGACTTCATTTTCTCAGGTATTATCCTCTCTACCTCTGGAAATCCGAAGACTTACACGGTTGCGTATGGTTTATACAACATGGTCCACTCATCAAAAGGTATGATGGCTCAATTCTTTACTCAATTCATTGCTGGTTGTGTGGTTATCGCTATTCCAATTACAATTTTGTTCATTGTAATGCAGAAGTTCTACGTTAACGGAATTACAGCAGGTGCTGATAAGGGTTAATCAAATTAAAGTTTATGTGAAAAAAGTGTTCTGCGTTTGCAGGACACTTTTTATTTAAAGGAGGAAATTTATGACACCATGGTGGAAAAAAGCAGTTGTTTATCAGGTCTATCCTAAGTCGTTTCAAGATAGCAATGGAGACGGAATTGGAGATATTCCTGGGATTGTCTCAAGACTTGAATATTTAGAAAAACTAGGAATTGATGCAATTTGGCTATCTCCAGTTTACTTATCTCCTGGAGTAGACAATGGCTATGATATTTCAGATTATCAAAAAATAGACCCACAATACGGAACAATGAAAGATATGGATAATCTAATTAAAGAAGCTAAAAAACATCATATAAAGATTATTATGGACCTTGTCGTAAACCATACTTCTGATCAACATCCTTGGTTTGTTGAAGCAAAGAAGAGTAAAGATAATCCATACCGTGATTTTTATATTTGGCGTGATTCAGTAGATGGACATGAACCCAACGATTTAAAATCTGCTTTTTCAGGATCAGCTTGGAAATTTGATGAAAAAACAGGACAATATTATTTGCATTTTTTTGCAGATCAACAGCCAGATTTGAATTGGAAGAATCCGAAACTAAGAAATAAAATTTATGACATGATGAATTATTGGATTGATAAAGGAATCGGTGGCTTTAGAATGGATGTCATTGAACTAATTGGTAAAGAGCCAGATCAACGAATCCGTGAAAATGGTCCAATGCTTCACCCATATTTAAAAGAAATGAATGAGCATACCTTTGCCCGTCAAGATATGATGACCGTGGGTGAGACTTGGAATGCAACGCCTAAAATTGCAGAAAAATATTCTGACCCAGCACGTCATGAATTGTCGATGGTCTTTCAATTTGAAAACCAAAATTTAGATCAAGAGACAGGAAAAGAAAAGTGGGATTTAAGACCGCTTGATTTGGGAGAATTAAAAAAAGTATTAGTTAAATGGCAGACAGAAATTGATTTTAACCATGCTTGGAATAGCCTTTTCTGGGAAAACCATGATATTCCACGTGTTATTTCACGTTGGGGAAACGATCAAGAGTACCGCGTTCAATGTGCTAAAATGTTTGCGATAATTCTACATTTAATGCATGGAACTCCTTATATTTATAATGGCGAAGAAATTGGTATGACTAATTGCCCTGTTAAGTCTATTGCTGAGGTCGAAGATATTGAAAGTATCAATATGTATCATGAAAGACTAGAGCAAGGATATAAAAAAGCTGATCTAATTAAGTCAATTAACGCCAAAGGTCGCGATAATGCAAGACGGCCAATGCAATGGTCTAATGAAGAGAATGCAGGATTTACTAGTGGAAAACCGTGGTTAAAAGTAAATCCAAACTATCAAAAAATTAATGTTAAAGCTGCTCTAGCAGATCCAGGTTCAACTTTTTATACCTATCAAAAATTGATTAAGCTTAGACATGAAAATCCAGTCGTAGTCGATGGTGATTTTGAACTCGTTGAAAATACTGGCGATAGTGTGCTAGCCTTTTGGCGTAAATTAGGAAATGAGAAGTGGCTAGTTGTTGCTAATTTGTCTGGTGAAAAACAAGGACTTAATTTAGATAGTGATTTCAAAGAAGTTTTAATTAGTAATTATGAAAAACGAGCTAGTTTAAAGAATATTGTTCTAAAGCCATATGAGGCTTTTGCAGTTAAGGCGTAAAGAAAAAGTACATTGATTTCTGCAATCAATGTACTTTATTTCATAACTATTTTTTCTTATTTGGACGTCTTAAGTAACGCAATGTATTGTTTCTAATATACTTCTGAAATTCTTGATAAATTGGATCAAAAATTTGCGGCTCATCAGTTTCTTTAACCATTACTTTAGGAAAGAAGAAACGTTCGTCTCCTTGAAGTGTACCATTTAAGGATTTAACTAGGGGACTTAACTCAGATAGTTCTACTAAGCTACCATCAGCTTGCATGATTTCAATCGGACTGTGAGCATTTTTACCGGTGGGCTTGTAAGCATCATATGGCTCATCAAATGCGGAATTAGTAGCAGTGTAGTAGTTAGGATCAAAACCTGCTTGTTTAATTAAATTCTTTAATTTGGGTAGTAAACTCTTAGTATCTTCATTAATCTTGACACTTTCAAGGGGATGACGATATAAATAACGGCTTGAAAGATCTGATAGAATTTGGTCACCTGAATTAGTCCATAATAGAAAATTGGTTTCCATTACGCCATCATCTAAATTAAGATAATCTTCAAGTGTCCAATTTCCTTTTAGAAAGGCCTCTAGTTGTGGAGTAACTTGGAGCTTACCTGCTTCATATATGATTTGCGCTCTTTCAAGTAAGTGATGCAAGATGACTTCCATTGAACGATTTACGCGGTGAAAGTAAACTTGTTGATACATCTGGTAGCGACTAATAATATAGTCCTCTACAGCGTGGATACCCTTATCAGTGAAGCAAATTCCATCACGGTAAGGACGAATCACTTCTAAGATTCTAGTTAAATCAAAACTGCCGTAAGTTACTCCGGTAAAGTAAGCATCACGAAGTAAGTAATCCATTCTATCAGCATCTGCTTGACTAGAAATTAATTTCACAACTTGTGGGTTAGAGTAGGTCTTGGCAATTACGCTAGCTACTAATTCTGGAAAATTAGGACTAACTTGTCTTAAAGCTTGATTGACCTCAGTATTTTTGTCAGTAATAATTTGTTGGCCCATTTTTTCATGGTTAGTACCAAAGAGATGCTCAAAGGTATGAGAATATGGGCCATGGCCAATATCATGAAGTAAGGCAGCACATTCTGCTAAAAGACGTTCGTTAGGATCCCATAACCCATCTCCGGGTTCTTTGCTAGTGTATTTTTCTTCAAAAATATCGCAGATTCGGCGTGTTAGTTCATAAACACCTAAGTTATGTTCAAAGCGAGTATGTGTTGCTCCCTGAAAAACATAGGAAGCGGGTCCTAGCTGTTTGATACGACGCAGGCGTTGGAATTCTTTTGAATTAATAATGTCTAGAATGACTTTATCTTTAACATGAATATAGTTGTGGACAGGATCACGCAATACTTTTTCATGATCCAACTTTTTACTTTGAAATTTTTCCATTTTTCTTATACTATTTTCTCGGATAATAAAATAATCGGTTAACTCTTAATTAACTTGATTATAACAATAATGCTACTGTAAGGCTATCTTAGCACGGATGAAGGTGAAAATAATGAATAAAGAAGTTGAGATAAAGATTACCAGTGAAATTCATCAAGAAGATGATTCGGCTGTTTTTGAAAGAGAAGGTTTGGGAAGCCTTGAAAGAATTGGTAATAATTGGCGATTAAAGTATAACGAAAAAAACAAGAAAGGCGACGTTGAGGTTAAACTATTAATTAAGCCAAATGAATTAGTAATGCAGCGAGGAGATATTAAAGGCGATCATACATTAATGAAATTTGAACCAGGAGAGAAACAAAAATGTAAAGTTATGGCTGCTGGTAAGCAAATGGATTTAGTATCTTTGACCAATAAATTAGATTTTTCCAAAATTTCTCCAGGAAAGATGCAACTTAAAGTTGAATATGATCTCTTTTCTGGTCTATACTTAGTAGGTAACTATGCAATAAAGATTGAAGTAACAGATCTTTAGCAAATTTAGATAAATTGATTACGTGAAAGGACGTGCCACTGTGGGGTTAGATGATTTTAAAGGCCAAAATAAAGACGAATTGTCAATGATCGAAGTTGCTCGTGCAATTTTACAAGATAGCGGCAAGCGAATGGCTTTTGCTGATATCGTTAACGCCGTCCAGAACTTTCTGGGTAAGAGTGACGAAGAAATTCGTGAGCGTTTGCCACAATTTTACACTGATATGAACACTGATGGTGAATTCATTTCAATGGGTGATAATGTTTGGGCATTGCGTTCTTGGTTCCCGTATGAATCTGTTGATGAAGAAGTAAACCATCCAGAAGATGAAGATGATGTGCCACGTAAGAAGCACCACAAGAAGGTTAATGCCTTTATTGGTGATTCTGACGATGATGACATTATTGACTATGATTCAGATGATCCAGAAGATGAAGATTTGGACGTTGATGACGACGACAATAATGAAGATGATTACTCAGATGATGATCTTGACGATGCTGACGACAATGAATTAGATGACGGTATCGAAGGACAATTATCAGAACTTCATCAAGATGATCTTGATGACGATGACGATTAAAGTACTTGACGGGAAGAGAATTTCCCTTTAGTATTTTGTATGGGCACTCTATGTGCATTTAAGCTCCCATGAACTTGGGAGCTTTTTTTGATTTTAACGAATAATAAAAGAAAAGAGAGGAAGCACGGCATGACAAAGTATATTTTTGTAACTGGTGGGGTTGTTTCATCATTAGGTAAAGGTATTTCAGCCTCAAGTTTAGGACGCTTACTTAAAAATCGTGGTTTAAAGGTTACCATGCAAAAGTTCGATCCTTACATTAACATTGACCCAGGTACAATGAATCCATATCAACACGGTGAAGTTTACGTTACTGATGATGGTACTGAAGCCGACCTTGATTTGGGTCACTACGAAAGAATTGTTGATGTTAGAACAAGTAAATATTCTAACGTGACTACAGGTAAGATTTACCAAGAAGTACTTGATAAAGAACGTCGCGGTGACTATCATGGTGCAACTGTTCAAGTGATTCCACACATCACTGACATGATTAAGAAAAAGATCATGCGTGCTGCCTTAACGACTGATTCAGATGTAATTATTTCTGAAATTGGTGGTACAGTAGGCGATATTGAATCAACTCCATTTATGGAAGCAATTCGTCAAATGCGTCGTGAAGTTGGTGAAGAAAATGTAATGTACATCCACTGTACTTTAGTACCTTATCTTCATGCAGCTCACGAAATGAAGACTAAGCCAACTCAACACTCAGTTGCTGAACTTAGAAGTATTGGTATTCAACCTAATATGCTTGTTTTAAGAGCAGAAAAACCAGTACCTCAAGATTTAAAGAATAAGATTTCAACTTTTACAGATGTTCCAGTAGATCGAATTATTGAGTCTATTGATGCTCCTTCACTTTTTGATTTACCACTTGCCTTTCAAGCACAAGGGATGGATCAAAAGGTTTGCGATTTCTTACATTTAGAAAGTCCAAAGCCAGAAGCTGATATGGAGGCTTGGAAGAAGCTTGATGAGCGTGCAAAGAACTTGAAACACGAAACTACTATTACTTTAGTAGGAAAGTATGTAGAGCTTGAAGATGCATATATTTCAGTTACTGATGCATTGCAACACGCAGGCTACTTGTACGATACCAAGATTAAAGTTAATAAGGTTCAAGCAGAAGATATCACTGAAGATAATATTGCAGAAATCATGGAAGGTTCTGACGGTTTAATTGTACCTGGTGGTTTTGGTACACGTGGTCTTGAAGGAATGATTACTTCAATTAAGTATGCTCGTGAACATGACATTCCTTTCTTAGGTATTTGTTTAGGTATGCAAATGGCAAGTGTCGAATTTGCTAGAGATGTACTTGGATTAAAAGATGCAAATAGTGCAGAGGCTGATCCAGAAACTAAGAATAATATCATTGATATCATGGCTGACAAGCGTGACGAAGAAAATATCGGTGGAACTCTTCGCTTAGGGTTATACCCAGCAACTTTAAAGAAGGGTACCAAGACTCGCGCAGCTTATGATGATCAAGATGTTATTCAAGAAAGACACCGTCACCGTTACGAATTTAACAATGATTATCGTGAAGCTTTTGAAAAGGCTGGCATGGTCTTCTCCGGCGTTTCTCCAGATAACCATTTAGTAGAAATTATTGAAATTCCAGATAAGAAATTCTTCATTGCAGCTCAATACCACCCAGAATTTTTAAGTCGCCCACAAAGACCAGAGGGTTTATTCAAAGCCTTTATTGGTGCAGCTAGTGGTCTTCCAGCACAACATTTTAATTAGGCTTTTCAAAAATTAAATTTCGGTAACAAGAGGGCCATAATACACGGGTTCTCTTGTTTTTTTTGCGTTTTTCATTTAATATATTTTGTGATACATTTGGGTATTACAAATAGAGAAAAGGATTGTTTCCCCAATGAAACAGATGATTATTCATGGTGGAAAGCCCCTGAAGGGCGACGTATGGATTGGCGGTGCTAAAAATTCTACTGTAGCACTTATTCCAGCGTCAATACTTTCGCGGACTCCTGTTACCCTAGAAGGGGTTCCGCGAATTGCTGATGTAGATAATTTGATGGATCTGCTTAGTGAAATGGATGTGAAGTGTGATTTTCACGAAACCACTTTACGGATAAATCCTGATGACATTAAGCGTAGTCCCCTTCCAGCAGGTAAGATTAAGAGTTTGAGAGCTTCTTACTACTTTATGGGTGCATTGTTAGGTCGTTTTGGTAAAGCTGTAGTAGGCTTTCCAGGCGGCGATGATATTGGCCCTCGTCCTATTGATCAACACATTAAAGGTTTTGAAGCACTAGGCGCAACTGTTGAAAATAAGAACGATCAAATTATCATCACAGCTCCTAAGACTGGGCTTCGTGGTGCAAAAATTCATTTAAAGATGCCGTCTGTCGGCGCAACAATGAACATAATTATGGCTAGCGTAATGGCTAAGGGACAAACTATTATTGAAAATGCAGCTAAAGAGCCAGAAATTATTGATTTAGCAACATTTTTAAATAATATGGGGGCCGTTATTCGTGGTGCTGGTACTGATGTAATTCGAATTGAGGGAGTAGAAGAGTTAAAAGCTCAAACTCCGCATACTATTATCCCTGATCGAATTGAAGCTGGAACCTACGTGGCTTTAGCTGCATGCATTGGTGATGGAATTAGAATTCATAATATCATTGAAGAACACCTTGATTCATACTTAGCAAAAGTAGAAGAAATGGGTGTAGTAATTGATGCGGACGAAGATTCACTTTATGTGTATCCAGCAGGTGACTTAAAGATGGTTCAGGTTAGAACCGACGTCTATCCAGGATTTGCAACTGACTTGCAGCAACCAATTACTCCACTTCTTTTAACCGCTAAGACGGGTGAGGGTGTAGTAATTGATCAGATTTATCCTAAGCGAGTAGGACATATTCCTGAACTTCAAAAGATGGGTGCAAACATCCATGTTGAAGATAATATTATTTTAGTTCACCCAACTCATCATTTACATGGAGCACACGTCAGCGCAGGTGAAATTAGAGCAGGAGCATGTTTAATGCTAGCTGGTTTAATGGCTGATGGCGAGACTATCATTTCAAACGCAGGTAATATTTTGCGTGGTTATGATAGAATTGAGCAAAAGTTGCGTCAATTAGGTGCAGAAGTATCTGTAATTGATGTTTAAAGTTTTTGAATAAAATAAAAAGGACTTGGAAAACTCCAAGTCCTTTTTGTATGGTTTTAAGAAAAAATTTTAATTAGTGTTGTACCTCAATTTTTTCTGGCGCAGCAGGAATATGTTGCTCTTCTAAACCAGATTTTCCTTTAAAGAGGAGATTGAGGATAGTAGCACTTAAGCTAGCTACAACAATACCGTTTCCAAGGAATAACTGAACAGTTTCAGGTAAAGATTGGAAAACTTGCGGATAAACAGTAACACCTAATCCTAAACCAATTGAAATGGCTACGATTAAGATGTTGCGAGTATCATCGAAATCAACTCTCTTGAGCATCCGCATTCCTTGGACGGCGATCATAGTGAACATTACTAGCATTGCACCGCCCAAGACAGAATCAGGAATAAAAGTTACTAAAGCACCAAATTTTGGTAATAGTCCCATTAACATTAAAAATCCAGATGCCCAGTAAATTGGTCGTTTAGTAGTAATGCCTGATAATTCAAGCAAACCAACATTTTGAGAAAAAGTAGTATATGGGAAAGTGTTGAAGATACCACCGAGAATTTGAGCTAATCCTTCAGCACGGTAGCCCTTCTTGAGGTCATCGCTTGAGATATCTTTGTGGAGCAAGTCCCCAATAGCAAAGAAAACACCCGTTGATTCAACCATTGAAACTAGTGCAATGATAATCATGGTTAAGCTAGATGACCACTCAAATTGTGGCATACCGAAATAAAATGGTTGTGGTAAGTGGAACCAAGAAGCTTGTGCAACTGGTGTTAGTGATACCATTCCAAGCATACTTGCAATTAGAGTTCCTGCAATTAATCCAACTAAAACAGCAATTGATTTGATAAATCCTTTGCCCCAAACCTGTAATGCCAAAATAATTGCTACAGTTATAAAACCAGTTAAAAGATTTTTGGGATCACCAAAGCTCTTAGCAGCAGAATTTCCTCCGCCAAGATTTTGGATAGATACTGGAATTAAAGAAAGCCCGATAACTGTGATTAAACTTCCCGTTACAACTGGTGGAAACAATTTTTTGATTTTTGAAAAATATCCTGCTACTAAGAAGACGAAAATACCTGCGACAATAATAGCGCCATACATCGTTCCGATAGTAAATTTCTTACCAATCATTTGAAGAGGAGCAACTGCTTGAATTGCACATCCTAAGACAACTGGCAAGCCAATTCCGAAGTAGCGATTACGCAAGAGCTGCAGTGCAGTGGCTAAACCACACATAAAAATATCAATTGAAACTAGATAAGTCATTTGTGTGGAGTTAAATTTTAAGGCTGTACCAATTAAAAGAGGAACAGCGATAGCTCCAGAATACATCGCCAATAAATGCTGCAATCCTAATAAAGCTGCTTTTTTGTGGTTAACTTGCATATGCTTCATTTATTTTTCTCCTACAAAATGTACTTGATTATTTTCAAAGTTAGCAATTCTAGCTAGGGCTTCAAGACGATAGCCATGTTCTTTAACCCAGTCGTTACCACCTTGGAACTCTTTGGCTACTACCACGCCGACGCCTGCTACAGATGCATCTGCTTGCTTGGCAATATTAAGCATTCCCTTAACAGCTTCACCGTGTGCTAAGAAATCGTCGATAATTAATAAATGGTCATCACTACTTAAAAATTTCTTTTCAACACAAATTTTATTGTTAACCTTTTTTGTATAAGAAAATACATCGGCCCAGTAAACGGCATCGTTGAGAGTAGATGGCTTTTTCTTTCTTGCAAAAACCATTGGAACGCCTAATTGATAAGCTGCCATAATACCAGGTGCAATTCCTGAAGCTTCGCAGGTAAGAACTTTAGTGATTTTTTCGTTTTCAAATAAACGTTTGAATTCTACTCCTACTTGCATCATAAGTTCCGGATCGACTTGATGATTAAGAAAAGAATTAATCTTTAAGACGTCACCGTCTAGTACTTCACCATCTTTACGAATCCGTTCCTCAAGTAATTTCAATTTTTTCCTCCTGCATAAAAAAGACTTCTTCTACCCGTGAATTAGGGTAAAAGAAGTCTATTGTACTGCTACTTATGACATCGATTACCTATAGTCCAGAATTAATTGGTTCCGGGTAGAAACTGTCGACCTTATTACGACGATATATAGATATTTTGATATTTAGAGTGTAGCAGAATCATTTTCCGAACACAAGTGCCTTTTTATGGATGAATCATTCTGAAACTGCTTTTTTCTTTTTTAGCGACATGACTGCTTCAAAGATTCCATATGCAATTCCAGCTAATGGCCAAATGATCCAGCTCTGGTTCCAGTTATTACTTAAAAAACTATAAGCAAGATAGATAAAAGAAATTATCATCCAGTAAATAGTTGCGTATTTTTCAATCAACTTTTTACCAGCTTTTTTCTCACTTGTGTAGTCATCAAGTTGTAGGATAATATTGAAACTATCATGAATGATATTAGTTTTAACTAAGAAAAAGACGCCAATGCCAACGAGTAAAAGCGTTGCTGAAGAAAAGCCAGTCATTAAGTCATCAAGTCTACTGCTAGCAAGTGCATCTATAAATAAGGCGCCACTCATTAACGGAATAGCAGACAAAATGCAAAAAGTAATGCCAATAATTTTAAAAATCATATGTTGGTTTTCATAGACTTTATTTTCTTTGATAATTTTTTCTCTTACATTGTTTGAAAGATTACAGTCTTCATATTCGTAATTTTCATGAACTTTAAGCCATCGATTCCCAGCTATGAATAACGCAACTGCTGCGGCGATAAAAGCTAGTAAAACAATTACTCCAATTCCAGTTGCAAAATTGATTGACCAGGTTAAGATGTCTAATCTAGTAAGACTAATTAGAATTAATAAGACAATTGGTGAGAAAATACATAGCATTACGCCACTAGCAATTAATGTAGAACTGCGTCTTCTGGCAAATAAGAAATCTTGGGTAGCAGAATAAGATATGTAATTTTCGTTAGACATGATAATCACCTCTTTAATATATAAATAGAAGTTTGTATAGACTATTTATATTTTATCGATCAAGAAATGAATACGCTATTTTAATGCTTAGGGATAGAAAGATAAAAGAAATGATTGACCAATTGAATTTTTCTTAGTAAAGTTTCTAGTAAATGGGGATGAATTATTTTTAGAAGGAGAAAATTGTGGCTAAGACTAATCTAAATGATTTTGACAAGATTATCGTGCTTGATTTTGGTAGTCAATATAACCAACTGATTACTCGTCGAATCCGTGATTTTGGTATTTATTCAGAACTTTTGCCTCATGACTTGAGCATTGAAAAGATTAAGAAAATGGCACCTAAAGGAATTATCTTTTCAGGTGGTCCTAACAGTGTTTATGATGAAGGCGCATTAAAGGTTGATCCCGAAATCTTTAAGCTAGGTATTCCAATTTTAGGTATTTGTTACGGGATGCAGCTGATGAGTTACGACTTAGGTGGCAACGTAGAAAAGGCTGATAATTCAGAATATGGCCGTGCAGATATCGAAGTAACTGATCCAAATGCGGTCTTGTTTGAAGGTTTACCTAAAGAGCAATATGTATGGATGAGTCATGGAGATTTAGTGACTAAGGCACCAGAAGGCTTTAAAGTTACTGCTAAGAGTAAGAACTGCCCAATTTCTGCAATTGCTAATGATGAAAAGAAATTCTATGGAATTCAATTCCATGCGGAAGTTCGTAATTCAGAATATGGGTTAGATATTTTAAAGAACTTTGCATTCAATGTTTGCGATGCAAAAGCTAATTGGACAATGGACGATTTCATTGACATGCAAGTTGATGAAATTCGTGAAAAAGTCGGTGATAAGAAAGTCATCTTGGGCCTTTCAGGTGGTGTTGATTCAAGCGTTACAGCAACACTTTTGCACAAGGCAATTGGTGATCAATTGACTGCGATTTTTGTTGATCATGGGATGCTTCGTAAGGACGAAGGCGACCAAGTAATGCAAGCCTTGAACAAGGATCTTGGTGTAAACATTATTCGTGTTAATGCACAAGAAAGATTTTTGAATAAATTGAAGGGCGTTACAGATCCTGAACAAAAGCGTAAGATCATTGGTAAAGAATTTATCGAGGTCTTTAATGAAGAGGCTAAAAAGCTTAAGGATGTTGATTTTTTAGCTCAAGGTACGTTATATACTGATGTGATTGAATCAGGTACTAATACTGCTCAAACAATCAAGTCTCACCACAATGTTGGGGGCTTGCCTAAGGACATGCATTTTGAATTGATTGAGCCACTTCGCAAATTGTTCAAGGATGAGGTTCGTGAACTAGGAGAAAAATTAGGTATTCCACACGACTTAGTATGGCGTCAACCATTTCCAGGTCCAGGTCTTGGTATTCGTGTACTTGGCGAAGTTACCGAAGATAAGCTCAAGATTGTGCGTGAAAGTGACGCAATTTTACGTGATGAAATTAAAAAAGCAGGACTACAAGAAGATATTTGGCAATACTTCACAGTACTTCCTGGTATCCGTTCAGTTGGCGTTATGGGGGATGGACGTACTTACGACTACACTATTGGTATCCGTGCTGTAACTTCAATTGATGGAATGACAGCTGACTTTGCAAAAATACCATGGGATGTATTAAGTAAGATTTCTACAAGAATTGTAGATGAATGCGATCATATTAACCGTGTAGTTTACGATATTACCAGTAAGCCACCTTCCACAATTGAGTGGGAATAATAGAATCTACAATAAAGCTCGCAATTAACTTTGCGGGCTTTTAGTTTTTAAAATATGCTATAATTTAAGTAAAGAAAAAGGAGATCCGAAGATCTCCTTTGCAGCCCGCTTTAAGAGCGGTGGTCGACATTATAAAAAAAACGTTGAAAACGACGCTCTATAACTCGCCAAAGTTATATAAGTAGAGCGGCGTTTTTATTTTTTGTGGTGGTCGATATAAGTTAACAAAGCTAACACAAACGTACCAAACAAAAGCATTAAAGAAATGCTTTCGTAAACCGACATGGTTGAACCCTTTCTGCAGTGTATTGACCATAGGCCTCACCTCTGGGAGGAAAAACAACCGCCGCTCATAAAACTTTCTGCGATAAATATTATATCGAAAATTTGTTCGTAATAAATATGATTAAATTAAAAAAGCTCGCAATTAAATTTGCGGGCTTTTTGAGTAAATTATTCAGCTTTTTCTTTAATAAAGAAGTATGTAAATAGACAGTAAAGAATAACACTTAAGTCTACGAAAAGTGTAGGATTAAAAAAGGGTATATATAAACCATAAGGAAGTCTAGTAGTAATATAAAAAATACCCAAAACACAGAAAGCATAAATCCAACTGCCATAGACAAACAATCTGTGGAGCTTAATAGGTAAATGCTTTTTATGCTTAATCAAAATAGAAAGATAATTTCTTTGGAATAAATAGAAATTAAAAAAGTATAAAGCAACGCTAAAAATTGAAAGAGATATTCCTCGGGTAATAAGTGGCTCAAAGCCAGATAGAACGGATGTGCTTTCCATTATTGGACCTATAATGCTTAAAACTGCTAGAATACTAGCCAAAACAAGATATTTATCATTATTTTTATGAAATGTCTTAATTGTAGCTTCTAGTTTTTTCTTTTCTTCTCTGACATCGAAATTCTGCATTTTAAGTTGTTTGAACTCGCGTACATTCATTATGCTATAAACGAATAAGCCTGCTGCAATTGCTATAGTTATAATAAACAAAATATAGCCAATAGCAGAAACTATTGAGGTTAAGCGATCACCATATTTTTCTAAGAAATATTTTGTGTCTAAACTATACCTTAATGCACGTGTGAAGCAAATACATGCTAAACCAAAAATAATTAAGGCAATAGCTAACGCACGTAATTTTGCACTTTTTCGACTAGCAGTTAAATATTTTTTTACTAGTTCATCAGATAAAATAGGTAATTTATCTTTATCATTAATATCTTCATTTTTAAGTTCAAATGAAGGTTCGCCACTCTTTAATAGATAGTCAGTTATTACACCAAATAATTCTGATAAATTAACTATTTTTTCAATATCTGGAATTGATTGTTCACTTTCCCATTTTGAAACTGCTTGGCGACTAACGTTCATTTTTTCAGCTAAGCCTTCTTGAGAAAGATTATTCTTTTTCCGCAAGTCTGCGATTTTTTGACCTAATCTCATAATAGATCGTCCTTTCTGTTTTTATTGATCTTAATTTATAAAAAATCTTGGTTGCAGACAACCACTTTTTGATTGCTTAGCACGCAACTATTAGTTGCAAATACTTCTTTATAGGCTAAATGGTGCTATATGTATCTACAAAATAATAAAATATAATCACATAAAAAAGTAGGAGGTAGTCTTATGGTCTTTTTGAAAGATAAAGAAAATAATAAAACGACCAAAGTTTTTAAAACAGAAAATTCAGAAGCAATTAGGTTAACCAAACAAGATACTGCTATCTTTAAAGTTAAACCTGAAGATCAGGTAATCAAAGAGGTCGGATGTCGATTGCATTAAAAAAGCCTGAAGTATCAGAGGATGTAAAGAAAAAAGTTAGCGAGATCTTAAATGAAGATGCAGATTTAATTCAATCATTAAAGGATTTGTAAAGATGGAAACGCATGATCCATTAATAAAAATATGGTATAATTTATGTATAGAAAAAGGAGATCCGAAGATCTCCTTGCAGCCCGCTTTAAGAGCGGTGGTATATTATAGTTTAGACTGACGCCTACTCAATAACTGACCAAAGTATGATTGAGCGGCGTTTTTATTTTTTGTGGTGGTCGATGTAAGTTAGCAAGGCTAACACAAACGTACCAAACAAAAGCATTAAAGAAATGCTTTCGTAAACCGACA